>Ga0209342_10005190_pt1 | contig 13376 bp, 13 predicted proteins | sample RifCSP16_2_FD_184023 | JGI IMG/M metagenome (GOLD analysis project Ga0209342, IMG submission 184023) | Soil microbial communities from Rifle, Colorado - Rifle CSP2_sed 16_2 (SPAdes) (version 2) | ecosystem: Environmental > Terrestrial > Deep subsurface > Rock core/Sediment | place: Rifle... | reverse complement strand
GACCTTGACCAAAACAATTCATAAGAAAATCGTGCTCAATGAAAACAACAAGCCGGTTGAAGTCATTATCAACTACGACGAGTGGCAGGAGATCGAACGGTTGCTGGAATCAAACAGACCGGGCATGGTGAAAGAAAACTTGAAAAAGTACGCAGGGACCGTGCATATCCAGGAGGAGCCGTTGGAATATCAGAGGAGAGTGCGGGGTGAATGGAAATAGGTTCCTGCTCGATACCAATATCCTGCTCTATGTAACCGGCGATCGGATCAAAATCGCCGATCTGCCGGAAGGTGAATTTTTCACATCATTCATAACCGAACTGGAAGTCTTGTCCTACCCGTCACTTACCAGCCAGGAAGAAAATCAACTGAAACATCTTCTTCAGGAAATACCTGTCGTCGATATTACCGCTGAGATCAAAGAGCGGGCTATCGCTCTCAGAAAGTCATATCGTCTTAAGCTCCCCGATGCCATTATCGCAGCAACCACCCTTCAACTTGGCGCAACATTACTTACCAATGACAAGAGCTTTCTTGTTATCAAGGAAATCCGGGTACAGTCAATCAGGGTATAAGAGCAGCCCATTGCGATTCCATGACCTTGACGGGCTTCGGCCAGTTCTTGAACGCAAAGCTCACCGTCCAGACAGTGTAGTTGTGATTGTCGCTCCGCTCGACCCGTGAAGACAGCACTACGCCTTCCAGATCATCCAGAGACCCCTTCAGGGCTTTAGTTACTAAAGAATCAAAATCTTCTCAGAAGGGTAGAATATTTTCAATAAAATCATAAACGCCTTGTAAATAAAAGATGAAATGACTTTTTTTGAACTGCCGTTTTCCATAAATTTACACTTTGCAATTTCCAATTTTCAATTCCGGCTTGTCCGGGACAGGGTTCGGCCAGAAGCCTTTTCTTCCCGAGTAGGTCCGGCCCAGGAGGTCCAGCCGCAGTTCATAACGCCAAAGCGCGCCTCCGAAACCCATGAGCGCAAACAGGGCGCCGCCGGCGCTGAAGACCCAGTGGGCCACCTGTTCTTTTACGAGCGGGGAGAAGGAAAAAAAGTAGACGATCCCCATGCCGATCAGCATGAAGACAACGCCGGCGAGGGGACGGTGGGCAAAGAACATCTCCCGGTCATTTTCCTTGATGAGATATACTTCGGGCGCGACCATGAGCAAACTATAATAGAACCGATTCCCGATGTCAATTGCCGTTCACAGGGTAACGTATTAAGAATTCGCGCCTAAAATTCTTTATAAAGTCATTTTTTAGTGCTACCATCAAATAAGTTCTCCAAAGCTCTTCGATCATGAAGCCCCCTCTCCCTTTGTCCCTCTCCCTCAAGGGGAGAGGGGTAGGAGTGAGGGTCTTCTATGATGGGAAGAATTCAAAGATGAGGGTGATGATCAGGTAGCCGGATAGCTGCCGATTTTCGTCCCCCTTTGTGAACGCAGTTCATGTACGTTTCACACGTTAAAGAAACACATCAGTATTCAATGCTGCAAAACTATCCATTTTAAATCCGATGGTTATATTCATTTATTCATAATTAGCTTGAAATGACTGGGTGATTCTGGTACAGTCGAGAAAACTATAGCATGCTGTCGCTCAGCATCATTTTGCGTTGTTAGCGAGTTTTTTATAGATAATGACTTGTTGAACCGTCTGAAAGGATCTAAATCTATGGCCAAAGCTGATACCGATTTTGATGACGAAGAAACTGAAGTGACAATATCGCCTGAGGCGCTTCTTGAAGCGAAAAAGAAGTTATCTGAGAGGTGCAAAGCAGCAGGTATAACGCTTGAAGAGGGGGCGAACGCTTTAAACGCTATGGCAGACGAAGGACTAAGAGTGGGTATGAAATGTGGCCGCAATACTCGCTGGCTGGGTCTTTGGTCTGATGAAAGCATTATTGAATTTCTCTCAATTCCATTTGAGAAATATAACTTCCTTTCCGACCTAGAGGCGATATGTTCTTATCATGATGGCTCCATTGAGGCTGGAATCAGACTGGCTGGGCCATCTATTGGACCTACGACTATTATGTATCGCCGTTTGTTTGGCATTGATCGCGACAATAAGGAGTTTAATATAGAATCCGCAAAAATCTCAATTACTCCCACACAAGAAGGCTTTCCTCATATTGAAATCAGTCCGCCCTCTGAGGTGTTCGCGCAGCTGTCGCGGGCTATGACGCGATTGACATTAAAGCTATCTGACTGCCGTGTTACAACACATGATTCTGCGCTTGCATTACTTAATAAGGTTGCTGGTTCCGTTCTATTTCAACTCGACTTACTTACTGACGTTCCGATGACTCTTACCCGCGAGCGACGCCGATTCGCTGGAGGTCGAAGATTAAAGAAAAAATCAAACCTATCGGTTGAAATACGGTATCCAAAAACAGAGTACGATAGCGCGCCGTTGTCATTGTATTGGTACGCACGAAGTGCTGCTGGCATGCCACTGCTTCAATTCCTGGCGTTCTACCAAGTCATTGAGTTCTATTTCCCGATTTATTCCCAATCCGAGGCTCAGCGGAAGTTGAAGGCCATCCTAAAAGATCCGACATTTCGTGGTGATCGTGATACCGATATTGCCAAACTACTTGCGGCTATTCAAATCAGCCGGAGCGGCGCCTTTGGCGATGAAAGGTCACAGCTTCGATCAACGCTAATGGAGTGTACCGATTTAGATGCTGTGCGAAACTTCTTAGAAGGTGACGATGAGCGCAAGGACTTTTTCTTGACTAAAGCAAAAATACTGCCTTATCACAAGATTCCTCTGGCAAATCCTTCGGCTGATCTTAGAAACGATGTAGCCGACAGAGTTTATGATATTCGTTGCAAAATCGTTCACACGAAAACAGATTCAAAGGAGGGAAGTGTTGAGTTACTGCTACCGTTCTCCAAAGAGGCTGAACAGCTTTTCTTTGACATTGAACTGGTTCAGTACCTTGCTCAACGAGTACTGATTTCCGGAAGTACGCCATTTCATTTGAACGGCTAACCAGCGACTCAAGAATGACGCGTAGAGCCACGCGTCTTAGTCTCGCGTTAACTCAGAAATAGGTATAAGATTGATCACTAAGAACCATAATAACGTCCACACTAAATGGCGCAAACTATAAAATTTCTTGGATCGTTAGGAGGACAAAATGCCTGCAAAATCGTACAGAATGAAGATTATCCGTGAAGGCCTTGAGTTTGAAGTGGAAGGCGACAAAGCCTTTGTTCTCGAAATGCTTAAGCGATTTGACATCCAATCCGCCTCTGATACCTCTCAATCGACAGTAATCCCCGCAGATTCAAAACGTTTAAAGAAGGAGGCCGCTACTACAACCGCTTCTGCAAAGGCCCTTTCTATTAGAGAATTCGTCCAGCAGTTTTCGTTCGCAAAGCATACCGACATTACTTTGGCATTCGGATATTACTTGGAAAAACACGCAGGTGTCACGTCTTTCACCCCTGCCGACATCAACAACAGCTACTACGAAGCAAAGATGGAAAGTTCGAATACAAGTCAGATGATCATACAGAACATTAAACGCGGATATATGATGGCTTCGCGTGCGAAAGGTGAAAAAGGCAAGAATCGTTACACTTTAACGAGTTCTGGTGAGAAATTTATAGAATCAAAGATACGGCGGAAATCTTAAGGTAGGTACAAAATGGCGAAAGTATCAGCATCTGTTTCTCCAAAGTTATCGCCTCTTTTGCGCTCTGCTTTCGAAGTCCTTAACCATGGACTATGGCACTTCTTTCGAAGCGATACGACACCTGATATGAAATTTGCACTTTTGCATGTTGATCAAGCGGTAGAACTTTTACTTAAAGAGAGAGTGCGTTCAGGAGGCAAATCTATCTATAAGAACCCAAAAGAAACCATTTCAATCTGGTCCGCTTATGACATACTGGATAAAGAAATTGGGGTTCAAATTCCTGAACGCCCAGACTTGGAATTACTTCACGAAGAGCGAAATAACATACAGCATAAATATGCAAATCCAAGTGCGGAAGATGCAGCGTTCCATATTGAGAAAGCAATGCAGTTCATACATCGTTTTGTAGCAAATGAGCTGAAACTTGATATTAAACTATATGTTTCTGCTGAATACCTTGATCAGATATGAGATATAGACCTTGCTTTTCTTCGAAACATGCGGCTTTAATTGTTGGCCAGGAGATGCACAAATGCGCATGTGGCAAATAACTTGGCCTCCGAGCGATCCAGTGTCGTTCTGGGGATCCGTAGCAAGCATCGTTGTCGGTATCCCAACGTTGTTGTACTGGGCCTATCTGGTTTGGGTAGCGCTTCGTAGGCAGTACAATTCTCGGACACTTCGTCCTGGCATATATAAGGGTTTTTGGATTGATCCAGTAAACATTGAAGTGAATTGTGAAGTGCTACGCCTACGTCGATGGTTCGGCGGCTTTCGTGCGCGTCCCGTTTATATTCATAAAAACAAACATGACTACATCTTAAAAGCTATCCCGTTGCCGAAGAGTGGGGATATCTTTATCGGCGAATGGGCTTCTAAACGGAGTGCACTCTACCGTGGAGCAGCGATGTTTCATTTCAATGAGCGACAGTTTGATTTAGATGGCAGATGGATAGGACCACGACGCGACCACTCTATCAATTGTGGAGAGTGGTACCTATTTAGGTATGCAGCGGCAGGTAACAATCAATATTTGCGGCGGCCATTGAAAATGCAACTTGAGCGCATAATAGCACGCTTCTGGCGGGAACAATCAATCGTCGCGGACATTATCACCAAACATTTAGCACATGGTGCACAGCCCATCACTGTCGAGGGGATCCGCCTTGATATTGAGGATAGTTGCTTTGTACCGGCTCTCGGTAAAGTGTCGATCCCTCTCGTGCAGCACGCTGCAACACTTATCAAACGTGACGATAGGGTGCTAGATCTCGGAACAGGATCTGGTTTCTATACAATCTATCTTGCCCATACTTTAGGTGTTCGAGCGGTTGGAATAGATCTAACGCCGGAATTGGTAAATCTTGCTAGAAGTAACGCAAGCCAGAATGGAGTCGCACAGTTGACGGAGTTTCGAACTTGCGCGGCAGACGACCTTTTCTCGGAGTTGAAGGAAAAAGAGAAGTTCGATTTGATAATTGCTAATTTACCCTTTTCGAGGCGTCGAAAAACAGTCAAATCTTGTGCGTCGCCACTCCACAGCAGCTTCGCAGGTTCACCCCGCCTTGTCGAGCAACTCATTCTTGGTTCACAGTTCCACGCAAGGCCGGGTGCTAGGCTTGTATTCTGCTATGGGCGCAGCGGGTATTGGGAGTACCTACATGATCTCATTGAAGTCTCAGCATGGAAGATCGTGCGGAAAATTGAGGCATCTCGTTCGAAGGATGATGTGTTTTACCTCTTTGAGTTGACTGTTTCAGATTATGTAGAACAGGCATATAAGCGGCTCGTTACGAATACGGGTACCCAACAAGCCACTGCATCCGATTAATATCCAGGAAGCTCCCATGACCAATCAAGCAGTTTCGTGGGTCGGGAAAAGCAGGGAGAAACCCGACGTAATGATCTCAACCTTCGGGTCGAGATGTGCAGCGGTACGCACACATCACTCGCGCGTCATGCTCCAAGCGAGCATTTGAAAATATGCGAAATCAATACCTCATAGCTGTCTGCGACATTCTCGGATTTTCTACCCTCGTCGAGAAGAACTCACTTGATGATGTCGTAAGCGGAGCTCTCGGCTGGTTTAGAAAGGCTCTTCATCATTCATTGCATAAGCGTGACTTTCCCAGCGAGGTTCCTGCGAAGACGGCGTTCGTGGGAAATGAACATGTCGGGGTCGCATGGTTCTCCGATACAGTCCTCCTCTACACGCGCCGCGATGATGACGAAGCGGTTCAACAATTAATACTGACCATCGGATGGCTGCTCTTTGAGACGATGATTGGCGGTAACACGAGGATTCGAGGCGGCATCTCCTACGGTGAGGCGTACATAGATGAAGCCAACTCAATTTTTGTGGGTAAACCCATCGTTGAAGCGTACCGTCTCGAACAACAGCAACAATGGTCAGGCGCGGCCTTAACGGCAACCGGCTCCAACAGGATTCCTGAACACATCCGCTCGGGACAGTACGCCGATTGGTGGGTTGTCCCATACGATGTTCCGCTCAAGACTGGAGCAACCTTGAGAACTCTGGCTATAAACTGGACCTGGGGCTTCCATGACCCAACATGGCGACTGCGTTGGTCGAAGTCAGCGGACGTACCTACGGAGCTGGACTGGCAGACGCAGCCCGACATTTGTGAGAAATTCACCAACACAAAGCGTTTTCACGATGCGATCTGCCGAGAATGCAGGGTTCGATGAGATATTATCGCTTAACCAGAAGCTACCTTTAGACGGAATTAGTCAAGAATAAAAACGAACCTCTCCCGCGCTGCGCTCGGGGAGAACCGGGAGCTCGAGACTTATGCCGCGCCGGGCGACGGATCAGCTGCCGCATTGGCTATAAAGGGTTATTATGAATCCAAAACTTGAAAAAGCATCTTGGATCGCTGCTATTATCAGTGCACTCGTAGCACTTTATACAATTCTCCCAGCAACGCACCTATCTAAGTTTGCCCAATCACGATCTCAAGGTAAGGACGCTCCTTTTTCTATGCAAGCTAGAAAAATAGATAAACAACCACCCCCCGAGCAGGTGATAACATATGCAGACATTAGGGTCCCTCCTCCTTGCGAAGAAAACGCTAACCTTCTGGAAGCTATTAAGACAGCAGGAACTATATACAGTACCACAGACCGAGATAACGTTTATACATCTCTTGTTCATGATGCTCTTTGCGCTAAAAAATTTGATGTGGCTATAGATACTGCTTCAAATATATATACCACAACAATTCGTGACAACTGCTACTATCGTTCGGTGGAGTTTTTAATTCTCAAAGGTAATATGGATTATGCAAATCGCTTCGCAGGAAGAATTTATACCACTTCTTTGCGTGACAAGGCTAAACAGGTGATAATAGTGGGAATGAAAAAAAGAAAAGGCAAACAATCAAATCCAGCGGACGCGAAACAACCACGCAACTGATCACATCGTTTTCAGAATCTGCGTTCGTTGCCAATTAAACCATGGTTAAGAAAATCCTCCCATCAATATTTTTTGTGCTCCTGGCTATTTCCTGCCGCGGAGATTCGTTACCACTGCCATTGCGCGATGGGGACATCGTCTTCCAGACTTCCCGATCCGCCCAGAGTATCGCGATCCAGAAGGCAACTCACTCAAAATACAGCCACATGAGAATCATATTCTTCCGCGACGGAAAACCGTACGTCTACGAAGCGATCAAGACCGTTCAACATACCCCATTGAACAAATGGATCGCTCGGGGCGATGGCAGCGTGTAGGTTGGGCAAAATGATTTGCCTATCCCAACAGATTTAAAGATGTTGGGCTGTGATGCGTAGCCCATTAACTCAACCGGCTGCATAGTCCATTTCCGACCGAGGCACAACAAACCTGCAAACTTGAATTCCTCATTGGAAAGCTGACGTTCAATCATGACGCGCCGTTATGCCACGATTAATCCCAATAATTTACTTGCTCTCAATATAGCAAATACGCTATAATTACCCGTGAGTTGGAAAATCACCTATTACAGCGAATCATTGCAAGAAGAAATCCTTGCAATGCCTTCAGGTTTCTTTGGATGAAGGAGGTCAAAGATGCTCACCCACAAAGAACTTAAAGCCCGTGCCCTTGAACGACCAGAGGTAAAGGCCGAATATGAGAGACTTGATGAGGAGTTCTCTTTTTTCGACGCGTTCATGAAAGTACGCGCTGCAGCCGGTATCACGCAGGCGGAAGTTGCCGAACGTATCGGCACAACGCAATCCGCGATAGCGCGCCTGGAATCCGGCGGCGGCAAACACTCGCCATCGCTGGCCACATTGCAAAAGTACGCTCATGCCCTTGGCTGTCGCCTTGAGTTGCGATTGATTAATGAAAGCCGTAAGATAAACGGTCTAACAAAGCGCTCAAGAGGGACGCGGCGAAACGACCGCCGCGCCCCATAGCTCATTGTTGGGCCACAAAACAGGATCACGATACAAGCCTTTGCAGGAATACGAACATGACACCAGTAAGATTGACAATGTCCAATGCGATCCGAACGGCGCTGATTGCTCCCTGTGGAATGAACTGTCGCCTCTGTTGCGCATATACAAGAGATAAGAAGGCCTGCCCCGGTTGCCGAGGCGACGACAGCGTCAAATCAAAAACCCGCGTCACATGCCGAATCAAGAACTGTGAGAAGATAGGGCAAGGTAAAGTCAGGTACTGTTTCAGCTGTGGCAGGTTTCCTTGCGACAGGCTAAATCACTTGAATGAGCGCTATAGGACCAAGTACGGCATGAGCATGATCGACAATCTTGAGCACATCAAGAAGTACGGGATAAAGCATTTCATGAGTAATGAAAAGGAACGATGGACCTGTCCTGAGTGCAGCGAGCTGATATGTGTTCATAAACCGCAATGCCTTTTTTGCGGACACAAATGGCGTTAGAAATGCTCCCAGCCATATCGGAGACATCATGGAAAATAACGATAAAAAACCTAAGCCCGGCTTGATCGAAGCGCATGGGGGCTACCGGAATCTGAAATCATATCAGATGACGGAGATCATCTATGACGCGACAACAGCCTTCTGCAACCGGCTCATCGACAGGCGCTCGCGAACTCATGATCAGATGGTCCAGGCCGCCCGGAGCGGCAAGCAGAATATCGCCGAAGGGAGCATGGCGTCCGGCACCTCACGCAAGACTGAGCTCAAGCTCGTAGGCGTGGCTCGGGCGAGTCTCGAAGAGCTGTTACTTGATTACCAGGATTATCTGCGGCAACACGGACTGGTGCTCTGGGGAAAAGACAATCCGCAGTCGCAAACAGTGAGAAAGCTGGCTTCTTTAAAAAATAGGTCTTATTTGACTTATAGGTCCTATATTGAGGAAGCTGACCCGGAAGTCGCAGCAAACACTCTCATTTGTCTGATTCACCAGGCGAATTATCTTCTTGACCAGCAGCTGCGGCAGCTGGAGGAGCGGTTTCTGAAAGAGGGCGGCTTTACCGAAAGGCTCTATCAAAAGCGTTCAGAGGTTAAGAGGGACGTGGGTCCTATATGACCTATAGGTCATATATTTGTTCCATTTCAACTTGAAACGATCTATATTTTCCCATTGGGGTTGACAGGCCGCTCTTTTCAGCTTGCAATTTCCTTAAGAAATCTGTAGTATCTTCTGCCAGAAACTCTGAGCTGTTCTCCCGTTGCAGTCTCTTCGGGCAAAGCCGAGGCTTTCACCCCGGAACGGATAAACAGCCGCACCCATGTTCGATATCAAGACAAAATTCAAAGGAACCATCAAGTCCCTCGGTCTGGTTTTCGGCGACATCGGCACAAGCCCCATCTACACGCTCACCGTCATTTTCCTGCTTACTCAACGTACAGAACAGAACGTTATCGGCGTGTTGTCGCTTATCTTCTGGACGCTGATCCTGCTCGTCACGGTCCAGTACACCTGGCTCGCCATGAGCCTCGGGAAGCGAGGCGAAGGCGGCACCATCGTGCTCAGGGAGATCCTCGTTCCGCTCCTGAAATCGGGCAGGCATGCGGCCTTCATCACGCTCCTGTCGTTCATCGGCATCTCGCTCATGGTCGGCGACGGCGTTATCACTCCTGCTATAAGTATTTTGAGCGCCGTTGAGGGTTTGCTGCTGATCCCCGGCCTGGAGGAGACCAGGCAGGGGGCCCTCATCCTGATCGCCGGCATCATCGCCATAGTGCTTTTCTCCATCCAGAAGAAGGGGACGGACAAGGTTACCGGCGCTTTCGGACCCATCGTTTTGGTGTGGTTTCTGACACTGGCCGTCTCGGGTATCGCCTCTATCATCCAGGTGCCCGGCGTTGCCAAGGCGGCAAGTCCCTCGTATGCCGTGAAGTTCTTTCTCGACAACGGACTGGCCGGCTTCTTCGTCCTGTCCGAAGTCATCCTGTGCGCAACGGGAGGCGAGGCGCTTTACGCCGATATGGGCCACCTGGGCCGGGAGCCGATCGTGCGGGCATGGTCCGGCGTCTTCGTGGCGCTGGTGCTGAACTACTTCGGCCAGGGGGCGTTCATCCTCACCCATCCTGAAGCGAAGAACGTCCTGTTCGAGATGGTCTTCACTCAGGCGCGCTTTCTCTACATCCCGTTCCTGCTTTTAAGCATCGCGGCCACGATCATCGCCTCTCAGGCCATGATCAGCGGCATGTTCTCCATCGTGTACCAGGGGATTGTTACACGGGTCCTGCCCATGTTCAAGATCGACTATACGTCCGAGGAGCGACGGTCCCAGATCTACATCGGGTTTGTCAACTGGTTCCTCCTGATCGCCGTCCTCTTCATCATGTATGAGTTCCGGCAGTCGGGCAACCTTGCAGCGGCCTACGGCCTGGCGGTCACCGGCACCATGACCTTGACCGGCATCATGATGACCTGGATCTACTCCCTCCGAAGGAAGTTTTTCCGGGCAGGGATCTCGTTCCTCGTCATGCTTGTTTCCGCAACGTATCTCCTTGCGAACACCTATAAAATTCCTCATGGCGGCTACTGGTCCCTCATCATCGCCGCCATCCCGTTCTCGATCATCATGCTTTATCGCAGTGGACAGCGAAAGCTCTACAACGCCCTTCGGCCGCTGCCGCTCGACGTCTTTCTCATCAGTTACAACCAGATATACCAGAATGTGAACAAGATCAAAGGCACAGCGCTCTTCTTCGCAAAGGACGCGAAGGAGATCCCGCCGTACATCGTGCATACCATGTTCAAAAACAACATCGTATATGAGGACAACGTTATCGTCTCGATCATCAAACGCGAGGACCCCTACGGCATTACCGGGTTCTTCAAGGACGATCTTGCACCCGGCCTCCGAACTTTTGAGATCCAGGTCGGGTATATGGAAATCCCCGATGTGGAAGAAATACTGCGCGGGGCGGGGATCCGGGAAAAAACGATCTTCTACGGGGTCGAAGACATTATTGCCGGAAATCTCGCCTGGAAGGTTTTTGCCATAATAAAGAAATTGACGCCGAATATCGTTCAATTCTATAAGCTCCCTCCCAACAAGCTTCATGGTGTCGTGACACGTATCGAGATCTGAGCTCGACCACGTTCTGTATTTTGGAGAGCGTTTACGCCTCTTTTCAGCTTGCATTTTCTTGTCCAAGCCTGTATTATTTTTACGTTTGAAACAAGGTTTGTTTTTCGCGTACGAGAATGTACTGAATGGAGCTTAAGCCGAACGTGGAGACCATCCCCATCCGACAGCCTCTTCATGGCGGAATCAAGATAACGCGACCCACGCAATCCCGATATAGATGATGTAAATTATAGAGGGAATGTTGCGGGGTAAAAAAACCGAACCCATGTTTAATATAAAAGCAAAATTTAGAGGCACGGTAAAGTCCCTCGGCCTTGTCTTCGGCGACATCGGCACGAGCCCCATATACACGATCACCGTTATCTTCCTGTTGACCAAGCCCACAGAACGGAATATCATCGGCGTTCTCTCCCTCATTGTCTGGACCCTGATCCTGCTTGTGACCGTCAAATATGCCTGGCTGGCCATGCGGCTGGGCCGGCACGGGGAGGGTGGGATCATAGTCTTAAAAGAACTGCTTCTACCGCTGCTGAAACGTTCCCGTTCCGTCGCGTTCGTGACGATCCTTTCGTATATCGGTATCTCCCTTTTTGTCGGTGACGGCGTGATCACGCCTGCCATCAGTATTTTGAGCGCCGTGGAAGGTCTGCTTCTCATACCGGGGCTGGAACAGACGAACCAGACAACGTTGATCTCTATTGCCGGCGCAATCGCCGTCGTCCTCTTCGCATTTCAGAAGAAAGGGACGGAAAAGGTGGCGAGCGCCTTCGGTCCCATCATGCTTATCTGGTTCGTTACTCTTACGCTGTCGGGCATCGCCGCGATTATTTCAGCGCCGGCCGTGATAAAGGGCCTGAGCCCGACCTACGGCATTCAATTTTTGTTCGAGCACGGCATTGCGGCTTTTTTTATTCTTTCCGAAGTGATCCTCTGCGCCACGGGAGGAGAAGCGCTCTATGCCGATATGGGACATCTGGGACGAGAACCGATCCTGCGCGGTTGGGCTTTCGTTTTTTGTGCATTGATTCTGAATTATCTCGGCCAGGGCGCCTTCCTGATCACCCATCCCGCGGCAAAGAACATTCTCTTTGAGATGATCTTCCACCAGGCGGAGGCCCTGTATATCCCGTTTCTGCTGCTGAGCATCGCCGCTACGATCATTGCTTCGCAGGCCATGATAAGCGGCATGTTCTCCCTCGTATATCAGGGGATCAATACCCGTATCATGCCGATCTTTCGGGTAGAGAACACGTCCGTAGAGCGTCAAGCGCAGATCTATATCGGGTCGGTAAATTGGTGGCTGCTTTTGGCTGTATTGTTCATCATGTATGTGTTTGAAACAGTGAGCCGGCTGGCTGTTGCGTACGGGCTTGCCGTAACGGGAACCATGTTCATCTCGGGAATTTTCATGTCATGGATCTATATCGCTCGCCGGACATGGGTGCAGGCAACAGCGTCGGCGATCGTCACGATCATCTCCCTTGTCTATCTCCTTTCTAATACCATGAAAATCCCCCACGGCGGCTACTGGTCGCTCATCATCGCGTCGGTCCCGTTCAGCATGAGCCTCCTCTATACCTATGGACAAAGGAGGCTGTACCGCTCTCTCAGGCCGCTTCCGATCGACGTGTTTCTCATCAGCTACAATCAGATATACCAGAGCGTGAACAAGATCAACGGCACCGCCCTCTTTTTTGCAAAAGACGCAAAAGAGATCCCCCCGTATATCGTCCATACCATGTTCAAGAACCATATCGTCTACGAAGACAACGTCATTGTTTCCATCGTCAAACGGAGCGACCCGTTCGGCGCCACTGGCTTTTTTAAAGCCGACCTTGCCCCGGGGCTCAGGTCCTACGAGATACAGATCGGATACATGGAGGTTGTGGATGTCGAGGACATCCTGCATGAAGCGAACATACGGGAAAAAACCATATTCTACGGGGTCGAGGACATCATTGCCGGAAACATCATCTGGAAAGTCTTCGTATTTATCAAGAAACTCACTCCGAACATCGTTCAGTTCTATAAACTTCCGGCGAACAAACTCCACGGGGTGGTCACGAGGATCGAGATGTGAGGCGCGAGCGACGCTGACTGACAACTTTCGACAGACAACATGCAACTAACGATAAGAGTAAAGAACAGAAGGATTAAGGAGAAAGGGTGAAATT
>Ga0209342_10005188_pt1 | contig 13382 bp, 13 predicted proteins | sample RifCSP16_2_FD_184023 | JGI IMG/M metagenome (GOLD analysis project Ga0209342, IMG submission 184023) | Soil microbial communities from Rifle, Colorado - Rifle CSP2_sed 16_2 (SPAdes) (version 2) | ecosystem: Environmental > Terrestrial > Deep subsurface > Rock core/Sediment | place: Rifle... | reverse complement strand
ATGGAATAGGCTCTGCCTATATCACTTCCAAATCCGCGGTCCACACGGCACTTCTCCATGGGGTAGGTGAAGAAGATTTCAGAGAACATTATCTCCCTGTTTGTAAGTCCTTGAATAGAGATAACCTGTTTGGTCAATTCCTTTTCTCTATTAATGACCTCATATCAATAATACCACCCCTAAACAAAGGCTACTTTAAAATAATTCAGTGGGAGCAAAAAAGTTTACAAAAAGAGACACCCTATAGCGACGTCCTCTGGGACATGTTTAGCGGAAGCAGATTCTATAAAGACATCTTCATAAGGGCACTGAACCCTTTGCCTCTTATACGATTATTGAGTGTAATAGTGTCTTCTTTTAGGGAAGTGTTCTTTCTCTATACGAGAAGATAGAAAGGAGTATTGCTATGTCAGAAGAAGGTTTCCTCGGCAGGTTATACAAGGATGGCGAGACTGTTATGGAAGAAGGTACGGAGAGCCGTACAATGTATGTAATACAGAGTGGCAAGGTAAAGGTCGTTAAAAGTGATAAGGGAAGAGAGACTGTCCTTGCTTTACTGGCGGCAGGAGATATCTTTGGGGAAATGAGCCTTTTTGACGCTAGTCCCCGTTCAGCAACAGTCAAGGTTGTTGGGGAGGCACGAATACTCGCCATAGAACACGAAGGTCTTCTGAAAAGGATAAAAATGGATCCCACTCTTGCCTTTCGCATTATCAAACAGATGAGTCAACGTATTAGAAATTTGAATTCCAGATTAAGCTCTGCGCAGAAAACAATTAACCATGTTCACGATAAACTGGTACAACTTGATGAGGCAGAAGACGTCGGCATTAAAAACTTGGAAATTACGTTAAGTTCCATTCTCAGGGAATTAGTTATGATACCTTCTTCTGTTCCTAATCATGTCAAAGACATAGAAACCAAATTAAGTTCTGTGCTTAATAGCGCAGCTCGGATACGAAGAGAACTCCATCAGTTGAATGAAATGCTCGACCACGTGGCGGAGCCTTTACACTAAGTTACGAATTGATTGATTATACGAATGATATTGTGTCCGCTTACAATTTCTTATAATGGTAGCAAGAACTGTGTTTTTGGCATCTTTTATTACAGCATAATAAAAACAAGTTTATTTGAAGCGCTTTTCCTTAAGAAAGCTTCTTGGTAATTATAGCAATTCCCAAAGGAGACCGTATACTGCTATGGTGCAAAAATGCCGCAAATCGCATATGTATCGTAGTTACATGGTAGTATTCTGGTTAATCTTTGCGTTATCCTTACAAACCGTATTTTACCTTCCTAAAATAATCGCCGCTGAAAATACAGTCGTCATCATTCAAAGCCAGCAAATTGCAGCTTACAACGAGGCAATTAAGGGGTTTGAAGAAGGATGCAAGGGAAAAAACATCTCTATAAATTCAATCTATAACTTGAATGGAGATGCAGACGAAGGTAAAAGAATCATTCAAAATATTAAAGACAACAAACGCAAACCCGATCTCATCTTAGCCGTAGGCATACTTGCTATAACCCTTGTAAAAGAGCAATTCACCGATATCCCCATTATCTTCTGCATGGTAATCAATCACAAGCGATTTAACTTGGAGGGTAACAATATAACGGGTATTTCTTCGGAGGTGTCCGTGGAAGAGCAATTTACCATTCTCAAAGAGCTTCTTGGTGCACGTAAGAATGTAGGGGTCATTTATGATCCTACAAAGACCGGGAATATTGTCTCGGAGGCAGACCGCGTGACAAAAAAACTTGAATTTAATTTCATTAAAAAAGAGGTCACATCAGAAAGCGAAGTTACGCCTGTGCTAAAAAAAATGATCGATAAAATCGATGTCTTATGGATGATACCTGATAGTACGGTCATTACAGAGACCTCACTCAATGCTATCTCGAAAATACTTTTAAAACATCACCTGCCGATATTCTGCACTTCGGATGCAATAGTGAAGGCAGGGGCGCTCGTTTCCGTTTCACCAGATTATACTTACACGGGTCGTCAGGCAGCTCGAATGGCACAAACGTTATTGAACAATCCTACGACCACTTCGCTCGGCATTAAACAACCAGACAAATTGAAGTTGACCTTAAATACCAAAACTGCAGAAATAATCGGGATAAATTTATCGCCCATTCAGTCTCATCCTAACGTAGTTTTATACCCATAATAGTCTTTAATTTCGGAAGCACATGATTAGCATCCGTTTAAAACTTATTCTTTTTATCAGTGCCCTGATAATCTTTATCGGAACACTCAGTTGTCTATTTTTTTTAATCCATTCCCAAAGACAACAGGAAGAGGCGCTAAAAAATTTAGGCATGTCTCTGGTTATGCTGCTTGCTCAAGACAACGAGGTTAAGCATGGACTGAATTACACTCAGCCGGCATTTCTGGATAACGCCATTAAAAGAATAGAGGGGCTTGACAGGGAAGATGAAATTGGATACTGGCGTATATCCAACAACCAGGGGATATTGCTCGAAGAAAAGTCATCCTGGATTAATATCGATATGAATGAAATCGCCGTCATCAAACCGACTGTAGAGCATGCCCCTAGATTATGGGGCAGAGGTGGGCCGCGAGTTGCTAAGAAATCCATTCAAAGTCAGGATGTGCCATTTTTAAATTGCATTACGACCAATTCAGGAGAAGTATTTTGTGATTTTTCAGTACCTGTCTTCGAGAAACAAACCTTTTCAGAGGAGGAATTTGCAGCGCAGCTTTTAGGTGGAGTCGAGGCCGGCAAGGAATCGGCACAACAGATTCTGGGATTTGTACAGATTGGCTTATCCCATCGCAAATTAAACAAAAGGATTCATCAAATCATCTGGCAAAGTATCATACCCATGGGGTTAATTATTTATGTGGGAGGGATTTGTATTACTTTCTTTCTCACTAAATACATGATTTCTCCGCTCAGACACATGGCGAATATTACTCTAGAAATTGCCAAAGGGAATCTTACCCGCACGGTAGATATCCGCACCAGAGACGAAATTGGACAACTATCCATTAACTTTAATCAAATGACCAGGTCACTCAAGGCGTCTTATGATGAAAAAGAAAAGATTATGGCACAGTTACGGGAAAATGTTAATAACCTGTCCGACGCAAACAAAGAATTAGTCAAAATAAATGAACAGTTGAACGATGCACAAGAACGCCTTTTACGTTCGGAAAAATTGGCCGTCGTTGGTAAATTGGCATCGGGCGTTGGACACGAATTGAGAAATCCGCTGGGAGCCATCAGGAACGCGCTTTTTATCATAAAAAAGAAGAAAGACAATACTAGTAAATCAAACGATGTCCAGAAGTTTAATCAATTAGTAGAAATCGTTGAGAAAGAAACTGACCGAAGTATAAAAATCGTCAATGATCTTTTGGGATTCTCAAGGACGGCAAAACCTGCAGTATCTCCCACAAATATTCGTTCTATTATTGAATCTTCTCTTTCAAGACTTAAAATACCTGATAAAATTAATAAAGTTGTTCAAGTGGAAGATACCCTGCCCTTGGTACCCGTCGATGCAAGTCAAATTGAACAGGTATTCATCAATCTTGTTCAAAATGCAATGGATGCCATGCCCGAAGGCGGTTGGTTAACTATCCTTGCACAAAGAGAAGATAAATTTTTAGTCATTACGATAACTGATACCGGGTGTGGCATACCCGATACGGTTAAAAATAAGATATTTGACCCCTTGTTTACCACAAAACCCAAAGGAATTGGCCTTGGTCTTGCCATCAGTTTAAACATTATTCAGAGGCACGAAGGATTTATTGATTTAAAGAGTAAAGAAGGGGAAGGGACAAGTTTTACCGTTAAATTACCAATCACTAAAACGTAAAGGACAAAAAATGATACAAGAAATACCGGATAAAATATGTATCATGCTGGTAGATGATGACCCCTCAATTTTACAAACCACAACCGTTATCCTGGAGGAGGAAGGATACGACGTCCTAACTTGCAGTGGAGGAAAACAGGCGATTGATAAATTTAACGACAGCGTCTTTGGTGTGATACTGGATATTAATATGCCAGACATGTGTGGGCTGGACGTCTTTGAGATTCTCAAATCTAAAAATCAATACATCCCCATCATCTTTCATACAGGCTATGACGAAAGAGAAAAAAGGATTGATATCCGTAAGCACTTTCGGCCACATGCCTATGTCGTTAAGGGCGGTGATCCTGAACAACTGCTCGATACGGTTGCGGGTGCTGTAGAATCGTACAAAAATATCGTAAAAAACGTTAACCTCAATGAAACCCTCAAAGAACGAAATAAACTCATCGAAGAATTCAATCACACACTGGAAGACAAGGTGAAAAAACAGGTAGAGGAAATCCAGAGGACTAGTCGTTTGAAAAGGTACGTCTCTCCGCAAATTGCCGAAAGCATCATCTCTAATGGAAGCGATAAATACCTGATTAATGCCCGAAAATTACTGACAATATGCTTTGCAGACCTGAAAGGTTTTACCGTGGCGTCTGAAACTATGGAGACAGAGGACACCATAAACTTATTAAACGAATATTTCACAGAAATGACCAAAATCATTTTTAACTATGAAGGTACAATAGACAAATTCATTGGGGACGGCATTCTTGTTTTTTTTGGTGATCCAATCTATTTTGATGATCATGCCGAGAGGGCAGTAAGGATGGCCATAGATATGCGTGAAAAAGTACAGGAACTGCGGAAGCACTGGCTTGAAAAGGGATGTAATATCGACATTTGTTGTGGCATAAACACTGGATATGTTACCGTTGGGAATATTGGTTCAGCAACCCAAATGAACTATACCGTCATAGGTCACCACGTCAACATTGCCCACAGGTTACAATTGGAAGCCAAGGCAAGTCAAATCTTGATTACCGCACGTACACTGTCAGGAATAAAAGATATGATAGAAACAGAAGAAATTAAAAATGTAAAACTGAAAGGAATTAGTGAACCAATAACTGTATATAACGTCATAGGATTAAAAGACAATGTTTTAAAAGTCTAATAGTGCCAAAAATAAACAAATTTTCTTTATTGATAGTATTCTTGACGTCTACAACAAGGTTGTAGAATTGGTGGTTCATATCGAATATAAGTAACCGCAAAAACTTTACATGCTTTAAAAATCAAGTACAGGAGAAAATATAAATGAAAATTTTGTTATGTTCTATGCCGGACGTTTCGCACCAATACTTAGAGAAAAATTGGAGGGTACCGAATCTTGGCATTGCTTCTATTGCCGGGAATATCCAATCACACCATGAAATAATTTTAGCTGATCTAGTACTTAAAAGGGACACATTACAATCGTCAATTAAAACAATCATCGAAGATTATCAACCCGATTATGTTCCTATTCTTAAAAAGTCTTAAAGCAGAAATTACCGTTGATTTATCGGTAACATCAAGTCCCGATGTATTCACTATAGCCTCAAAAGTTCAAGTATTGCATCAGCTTCCGGTTGGTAAAAACTCTCTAAAACCCATACAAGTTCGGCAATTACCACAGATGGAACAACAATCTTTAGTTCACCCTTGATAGCTCTGTCTAAAAGGTTATCAACGGCATCTGCCTTTTTCTGATCGTCATTGATGAGATATCGAACGAGTAAATTAGTATCTATAACAACCTTCTTACTACTACCTTCCACCTTGAACCACCCTCTTTCCCACAGACTTTTTGACTTTCTCCCTTATCTCGCCAAAGTTTTCTTCCGTATTTATATTTTTTAATAAGCCTTTCAATGCCTGGCTGACAACGTTCAGGACATCGTTCAGTAAACGATCTTTGAAAATCGAATAGCCACAGGCAGCTTTATAATGGACACCTAATTTTTTTGGAGGTGTTCATGATAAAGAAGATCCAGAAGGAACGGGCAAATGCAGTGCAGAGATATCTCGCTGGGGAATCTCCTGAGAGTATCTGTGCCGCACTGGGTAAAACAACACGATGGTTGTATAAATGGGTGCACGGCATACCTATGATGATCCAGCGTGGTGCTAAAGGACATTCCCGGCGACCGCTTACAGTCCCTACCATACTCCTGCTGAGATAGATCAGACCCATCAGTTTGATGTAGTAGGACACTGTTATCTTACTGGTCCAACCCGCTTCTAAAGCCTGATTGCCGTTGATATTGCGATAAATGCGTGTGGGAGTGAGCCGATACCTTCCCGTTCGGCGCAAAGTGTTTTGACCGCTGTTTATGCCATTTGGCAGCGTATGGGCATTCCCGAAAATCTTCAGGTAGACAACGAGCTGGCTTTTTTCGGAAGTCCAGCCCATCCACGAAGTATGGGACCACTTATTCGGCTTTGCCTCCACTACGGAATCAATCTGTGGTTCATCCCACCTTCCGAACCCTAGTGTAACGGAGTGGTCGAAAAGTTCAACGACCATTATCGTCAGAAGTTTCTCGGCAAGATTACGATGACGTCAATGATGGCTCAGTATGAATACGTTGTGGCTACTAACGATGTCAAAGAACAAAAGTTAAAACTATTATTGGGCAAAACACAGCTTGAAGAATTTAATTACCCATTGCGGTGAACCTGCATCTTTGGTCACGACATCGTGGATATTACAGGGTTCCAGCGTGTTTACTGAACGATGTCGTGAACGTTGTCAATTAGGCATTCGGCGACTATCCAATGTAGAGCGAAGAGACTCTTCGCTCTATATCAATATTGAAATCAACGTTAAACTATTCTATTTATACAAGTATATATTGTTTAGACACACGCTAAAATGCCAGTAAAGACTATTGTTTGGGCTTTAAAAAGTCCATTTTTAATACTAAAACGCCTTATAAAAATATTGAAAATCCTGTGATAAATGTCACGGACAATATAGAGAAAGTGTTGTATATTACTATTGAAAATGAAGGTGAAGGTTTTAACCAATGTGTGAATAAAAGACTTTAGAAGGAGGTGGTATTTTATGGAATTCCTAATAATTACGAGCGCATTAGTTGCTTTAATGTTAGTGATATTGTTGTAATTAATTTTAAAATAAAATACTTTTCCGGGATGTTCTCGGAAGTTTTAGCAAATCATTAAAATATAGGAGGAATAAACATGTTAAGGAAATATATCGCAGGTGCATTAATTTTGGCAGTTGGGGTTGTAAATGCTTCACTAGTAAGTTCTGCTATGGCATTTCAACGCAGTAGTTCATCTAATATTGTAGTTTCACAACAGGATGGCAGTCAGTTAAATACTGCGAAAGGTTCATGGTCACGGGGAGGTGTGCCTAATGCCGGCACTAACAATCGAAAGGTAGATACTCTTACGACAAAAAAGGGAATGTGGTTTCGTGGCGGTGTCCGCCAGAATTCAAGTACAGAAAATGCTGTAGTATTTAATAAATAACGAGATACTTCTGCTAAATTATTGTGAAGCAATCGTAACGCGAAGTGTGTCACGGCACACTTTTTTAACTTGATTGGACAATTTCACTATTAGCCATAACCATTCTTAATATTCCCAAAACTGAATACGTAGCACGGTTGTTGTCCCTACTAGCAGGATTAAGGGGATGGTTATCCCCTTTTGTAGGTTCAAACATCTCCATCACCTATGTAGAGACGCAATATCTTGCGTCTCTACAGCAACCGTTCACATTTAATCCCATCGCCGCCACCCTTCATCTTCGCTCAGGAGACGTCATCCTAACGGAGTCGAGAAATTAGTCAAACTGGCAGCGCTACCTTTAAAAAATTTTAGGGCAGGAATAAAGTATTACGAGCTATCAAAAAAATCAGTGGTTATTGAGATTCCCAAAATATATAATTATATTGACTACTTTTCCTGGAATTATGATTATTTGTAGATTTTGGGACCTGGTAAAAATGCCTGGAAATGGCAAACTATAGTGAACGCAGGAAGATGAGAGTAAAGTAAAGCAATCCAAATCTTAGAGTTTGCTTCGGGCTATCGCCCTCGATGACACCTGTAATGTATACTTACCAAGTTTACTAAAATTTTGAAAATTTACGGACATAACCAGTAATCAATATAAAGAGATTTCCCATGTTGTTGAACTCATACCTGAAAAAAATCCCTCTGTTTAGCAACTTCAGCGATGCGCTGCTCGATCTGCTTTATAGAGCAGGTTTTACCAAAGATTACGCAAAGGGTAGTACTGTTGTATGTCAGAATGACCCGGGAGATACCTTTTACGTTGTAGTTTCAGGTCGTGTTAAGGTATCCCTTTCACATGAAGATGGTAACGAAGTCATTCTTTCCATCCTGAAAGAGGGCGACTTTTTCGGAGAGTTATCCCTTTTGGACAAAGAGCCAAGGTCTGCAAGTGTAATTACCTTAACGGATACGTCATTGTTTTTGATTACACAGGGCAGATTTAAGCAATTGATAACATCCGACCTCGAGATATTGGAAAGGGTACTTAAGGAAATATGTAAACGATTGAGGGATGCAAATGAAAAGATAAAAAGTTTTGCCTGCTTGGATGCATACGAAAGAACACGCTTGGTGCTTCGACAATTGGCTCTTATTCAAGGAATTAAGAAAGGTAATCTTATTGAAATTTTAAATGCACCTACGCATGAAGAAATATCTAAAACTGTCGGTGTATCAAGAGAAACGATATCAAGGATTATTAAAGCATTAAAGAAAAACAGAGAATTGGTTTCGTATGCGCGAAGAAAAATTGTCATTAGAGAGTGACAGTAGCACAAATATGCATACTAGTATCTTCTAAAATAATTTTTGACATTTCTTGCAAATATTCGATAAATAAAATCGAATATCAAATTCCGAAATTCGAAACAAATACTAAATCCGATTGTTAGAGTTTCCAAACATATTGTACCGTATCCAATCATCAAAATCACGCTCTGTCCTCCCTCTCGTAAGCACAAATTTCCAGGTAATCATGGGAATCAGTAATATACCGAACAGAAGCATAACAGGCATGTCAAGCCGTAAGGAGGCACTGTTCACTTTCAATGGTTGAATTATTGCAACAATCAAGGATGGCAAGGATATTAAAAATATTGCTGCCAAGTACGTTCCCAACGCTGATATTATATCGGATTCTTTTTGTATCGCAGCAACCCAGTTCAGGGAGAGAAGTGCCTACGGCAATCACAGTGAGGCATATCACAAGTTCGCTGATTCCTATAACCCTTGCGATATATACCGCCGAATGCACAAGCAAATATGCCCCGCCAATAAGTCCGCCAAGTCCAATAGCTATCCAGAATATATCCTCGGAGATATTATTGTATTTCTTTCCTAAATATTCTGCGTATCCCTTTTCTACAGCAGTCGATTCCTTAATGGCAACACGGTAAACATAACAAGTATAAGCAAGGATGCCAGCAAGAAGCACGCATCCCTCCTGCCTGCTGAGAATACCGTCCCATCCCATAAAATATAAAAGTCCTGAAATACCCACCATAATTGGCATTTCACGATAGAGGAGTTTCATGTCTATCCCAAGGGGTTGAACTATGGCGGACAAACCCAGAATAAGCCCAATATTTGCGATATTGCTTCCGATGATATTTCCCACCACAATATCATGGAGATGATTAATTTCAATAGATTTTTCAGTTGACAAAGCTAATCAAATTAGTTTATATAACTCGCTGTTTCGTTGACCTGACTGCTGACTGAAATTTTAAATCTGCTGTATATATTTATACACTACAAAATGTCCGAAATACTATAGTTCCTGCATTTCGTTTTGGTTCGGCTGAAAAAGATAAAACTATGAAATATCTGTTTAAGCACTTACTACTCCAAAGCATTGTACTTCTAAGCATCGTCCATCTTCATTCATTCGAGATTTTTGCCGAAGGTACTAGTACATTCCAGATTGAGACCAGGGAAGCAACCCAATCAACTGAGAACCTATCCAAGAGCGAAGAAAAACATACCAAAGATACAAAAGTTGCCTTAGCAGAAGAATTTGCAACTGAAGCCATCTGGTTTGGTTTTGATAAAGAAATAGCCATTGCGACAAGACAAGAAACCCCTATTGGTAAGGCACCGAGTATTGTTACTGTGATTACGGCTGAAGAGATTAAGAATTTAGGATACCGCACCTTCGTGGAAATTTTGAGGACTGTGCCTGGATTTGAAATTATGAAGCATGGGGATCGTGGAGATGTTTCTCCTGCTGTAAGGGGAGTTGAAGGCGGTGAAAAAGTAAGGGTAATGATCAACGGACATTTGATAAATGATCCCCTGTCTGGCAATGCTTTTGTTCAGTTTGATGATTTCCCTCTTGACAACATAAAAAAAATTGAAATTATCAGGGGCCCGGGTTCTGCGGTATATGGAGAAAACGCATTTCTGGCAGTTATCAATATTATTACCAAAGAAGCAAAGGATATTGATGGTGTAAAGGTTATTAGCGGTTATGGGCACTTCGATACGTATGAAGAAAGCATCATCTTTGGTAAAATCTATAAAGATATCAATGTTTCCGGTATGATCCGCTACAGGGAAACCGACGGTTTTGATGGCACTGTAGAAAGCGATATTGTAACCAAGATTGATAATGCACTTGTTCCTTTTGGTTATTCAGCCGCATCACAGGCACCTGGAGAGGTACAGGACTGGAGACGGGAATATGATCTAAACTTGAAAGTTACTTACAAGGGTTTCTATATCGAAGGATTATACGTCAATAAAAACAAGGGATCATTCCTTACCTCTTTATATGCGGTTACCGATGAATCTGATATTGAAACAAATTATGTGTTTGGAGAAATTGGATATAAAAAAACCTTTGATGAAAAATGTACTATTAAGCCAAGACTATTTTACGATCAATTTGATACAAATACTTTCCAAGAAGCATTGCCAGAGGGTGTAACTGTCCCTGTAGTCACAGGGGGGACAACAGCAATTTATACTTATACTAATGGTTTCATAGGTCATGCCCTGGTAACAGAAAAGATTGTTGGCACAGAAATCCCTTTCGATTATGAATTGTTTGATGGAAATATACTCACCCTCGGTCTGGAATATCGTTTGATCAATCAAACCAATATACACTATTTTACAAACTTTGACCCAGTTACACTGGCTCCCCTGGATTCTATTCAGGACTTTTCTGATACATATCCATGGCTGAAAGATGCTACAAGAAGGATAGGGTCTATTTATTTACAGGATGTCTGGGATGTTACTAATACCCTGAATGTAACTTTAGGCGCCAGATATGATGATTATAGTGATTTTGGTGGTGAAATCAGTCCACGATTAGGGGTAACGTGGGCATTTATAAAGAATGCATCGCTAAAATTGCTTTATGGAAAGGCGTTCCGTCCGCCAAATTTCTTAGAGATGTTTACCACTAATCAACCCGCAATTCAGGGGAATGAAGACTTAAACCCGGAAATTATTAATACATATGAGATAGGATTAAGCTATCAGCTTAACAAATATATCACCAGCAACATTAATTATTTTTATAATAGTATTGAGGATCTCATTTCATTGCGCACACTGGCAACTACCCAGGGTACTTCCCGATATGGAAATTATGGCGATGCCCGAGTACATGGCATAGAGACAGAAACTAAAATAGATATAACAAAAGGCAATTACGTTTTTATGAATTATACTTTTCAAAATCCGAAAGACGATGATGGAAACGATTTGCCATTTGTTGCGCATCATCATGGCAACTTTGGGGTAAATGTACACTATTGGAAATATATCAATACCAACCTGAGCACCTTCGTCAGCGGAAGGCGTTCCAGAGAAGAAGACGACACAAGGAGTGACCTGCCTGCTTACGCGCTACTGAATCTTTCGGTTATTGGGAAGGAATTATTTAAGACTATGAAAGTGCAGGGAACAGTATACAATCTTTTAGACAAGGACTATAGCGACCCAGGACCTACTTCAATCCCCGATGACTTACCCCGCCCTGGTCGCACATTTTTCGTCGGATTGAGCTATCAGTTTTAAGATGTTCTATACGATTCTACGAGACACTGTTTTGCAGTAGATTGACACTATTATTATAAAGGAATCGGCATAATGAATATTTTGTTTGTCTCCCCCGAATTTCTCGATGCATTCTGGAGTTTCAAACATGCATTAAAATTTATAAACAAAAAGGCTGATACATCGCCGTTGGGCATGCTGACCGTTGCAGCCATGTTACCCAAAAAATAAGGAGGAATTTCTCATGTCAAAATTCATACTGTCCAGTTCAGAGCCAGGTTCAGAACTTAATAAATTCCGCATCTTAGACGTAAGGGCTGACGATACTGATGCCCGCGATTATATCTTTCAGCCATCGCTCACTCTCCTTCCTGAAATTTTTGATAACAGAAGATATTCGGTTAAAGTACTCGATCAGCAAACTGAAGGGGCATGTGTTGGTTTTACCCTCGCCGCCGTTATCAATATAAGCTTGAAAAAACGTGAGGGAGAAGCTTCCAAACGTGACAAAAAAAATCTTAAATCTTGCGGAAAATTTTCAAAAAAACATTTGGCCAGTGCCCGTATGCTTTATGAGATGGCACAGCGTTATGATGAATGGAAAGGAGAAAACTATCAAGGTACGAGCCTTAGAGGCGCCATGAAGGGATGGCATAAGCACGGTGTAACAACAGAGGACCTTTGGACAAAGTTTCAAAGGGGAGAAGGCAAATTGACTATCAACGAAATTTTAAAGGATGCCCTTCGGCGCCCTCTCGGTGCATACTATCGCATCATTGATAGTGATGTGGTTAATGTCCAGGCTGCTGTTGTTGAAGGTGACGCGGTACTTGCCTCTGCATGGGTTCATTCTGGTTGGCACGACAATAATCTTTTGGATGCTGATGAAGAACATTCGAGTTTAAAGAGGATACCAGCAAAAATAGGGAAAAAAGGCCTCCATGCCTTTGCAATCGTAGGATATACCCCTTACGGATTTATTATCCAGAATTCATGGGGTGAGAAATGGGGTTCGGTGGGCTATGCACTTCTTGGATATGATGACTGGTTTGAGAACCGCCAGGATGCATGGGTAGCACGACCAGGCCCTGAGACCAAAGACTCGGAAGGAAACGCAAAGATATTTCTTGCCCGCTTTCCAGGGGATATTTATGATATTAATATGCGGGCAGGCACGACAATATATGGTTTAGACCTGGATACTCAATTGTATCCTTTTCTTATTAATACAGGAAAGATGGGAGGACTCTCACACGAGGGTAGAATATTAACAAAAGAAGAAGAGCTTCCCAATATGGCGTGACAGGTGTTGACTACGCCTGTTTCTGCTAACGGATTCCGGCATGTGATTTTATATGCCCATGGTGGGTATAATCCAGAGAGTGCAGCCGCCGAGACAGCAAATCGTTTATTTCAAAAATGTAAGC
>Ga0209342_10005187_pt1 | contig 13383 bp, 12 predicted proteins | sample RifCSP16_2_FD_184023 | JGI IMG/M metagenome (GOLD analysis project Ga0209342, IMG submission 184023) | Soil microbial communities from Rifle, Colorado - Rifle CSP2_sed 16_2 (SPAdes) (version 2) | ecosystem: Environmental > Terrestrial > Deep subsurface > Rock core/Sediment | place: Rifle... | reverse complement strand
CGCATCAAGGGCGAGGGCGATGCAAAGGCGGCGGCCGCGTACGCGCAGGCGTACGGCCAGAATCCAGAGTTTTACGCTTTTTACCGCAGCCTCGAAGCCTACCGTTCGAGTTTCAAGGACCGCAGTGACGTACTGGTGCTGGAGCCCAATTCGGAGTTCTTCAAGTACCTCAAGGGCCCCGGCAAGGGCGGCAAGTAGCGTTCACGGGGGCGCCGGGGGTGGCAACCACTTTCCTCATGGCGTTCGCGCTGATGCTGGTGATCGAGGGCGTCCTGCCGTTTCTTTTTCCGGCGCAGTGGCGCGAGACCTTTCGCCGCATCACCCAGTTCAGCGACGGGCAGATCCGGTTTTTCGGCCTGACGTCGATGATCGCGGGGTTGTTGCTGTTGTTATTTGCGAAGTGAGGAGCAAAGGGTGACGGGCGAAACCGAAAGCATGGCCGGGGTTTTTGCGCTCGCTGCGTGCTTCTCGCGCCCCGCGATGTTTCATGCGTAACTGGGTACTGCCCGAATACATCGAGGACATCCTGCCGCCGGAGGCGCGCCGGATAGAGTGCTTGCGCGCACAACTGCTGGAACTGTTCCGCGTCCATGGCTTTGAGCTGGTCATGCCGCCGCTGCTGGAGTACACCGAGTCGCTGCTGACCGGCACCGGCCACGACATGGATCTGCGCACGTTCAAGCTGGTGGATCAGCTGTCCGGGCGCACCATGGGTCTCAGGGCGGACATCACGCCGCAAGTGGCGCGTATCGACGCGCATCTGCTCAATCGCAAGGGCGTAACCCGGCTTTGTTACTGCGGTTCGGTGCTGCATACCCTGCCTGCCGGACTGAGCGCCACGCGCGAGCCGCTGCAGATCGGCGCCGAGATCTACGGTCACGGCGGCATCGAGAGCGACCTGGAAATACAGCGCCTGCTGGCGCAAGCGCTGAAGCTGTGCAAGCTGCCGGACGTGCGCCTGGATATCGGCCATGTGGCGGTGTTTCGCGCGCTGGCGCAGCGCGGCCGCGTCAGCTCCGGATTGGAGGCCGATTTGTTCGCCGCTCTGCAGGCCAAGGATGTTTCGACCTTGCGCAGTTTGACCAAGGGCCTGGACAAGGTTGCACGCGCCGCGATTCTGCTGCTGCCGGAATTGTACGGCGGTCGCGAAGTGATCGCGCGCGCCCGGCGCAAGCTGCCCAAGTACGCGCAGATCACGCGCGCGCTCGCCGACCTCGACCGCCTGACGGCGATGGAAGACGTTCCCGTCAGTATCGATCTTGCCGACCTGCGCGGCTATCATTATCACAGCGGCGTCGCGTTCGCGGCGTACTGCGCCCGGCTGCCCAATGCCATCGCCCTTGGCGGACGCTACGACGGCGTCGGCAAGGCGTTCGGTCGCGCCCGGCCGGCGACCGGTTTCACCCTTTATCTGCTTGAGCTGGCGCGGCTCGCGCCGGCCGAACCGGCCCCTGGCGGCATTCGCGCACCGCGCGTGAACGACCCCGCGCTCGATGCGGCGATAGCGAGCCTGCGCCGCGCGGGCGAAATGGTGATTCAGGATCTGCCTGGGCATGGGAACGCGGACGACGAAGGGCGTTGCGGGCGGGAACTCATCAAGCACAAGGGAAAATGGCAGGTGAGAAAAATTTGAAGCCGCGAATTGGCGCGGACCGGCGCGGATAAATCCGGATTGATGATAAACCGCGGCATACGTAATTTTCTTTTCTTGGATCGAGCATGGCAAAGAACGTGGTGGTGATCGGTACCCAGTGGGGTGACGAGGGCAAGGGCAAGGTCGTCGATTGGCTTACCGACCATGCACAGGGCGTGGTGCGCTTTCAGGGCGGACACAACGCCGGCCATACCCTGGTAATCAACGGCAGGAAGACGATTCTGCGGCTGATTCCCTCCGGCATCCTGCGCGAGGGCGTTGCCTGCTATATAGGCAACGGCGTGGTGCTGTCTCCATCGGCCGTGCTGCAGGAAATCGACGAGCTCGAAGCGGCCAGCGTCGCGGTCGCCAACCGGCTGCGCATCTCGGGCGCCTGTCCCCTGATCCTGCCCTATCACGTCGCCATCGACCAGGCACGCGAAGCGGCCAAGGGCGCGGACAAGATCGGCACCACCGGACGCGGTATCGGCCCCGCCTACGAGGACAAGGTGGCGCGGCGCGCCATCCGCCTGCAGGACCTGTTCAATCCGCAGCGCTTTGCCGAGAAGCTGCGCGAGGTGCTCGATTTCCACAACTTCGTGCTGCAGCACTTTCTCAAGGCAAAGCCGGTCGATTTTCAGCAGACACACGACGATGCGCTCGGATTCGCGCCGCGCCTGGCGCCGATGGTGGCCGACGTATCCTCGGAACTGTACCGCGCCGCGGCCGCGGGCAAACACCTGCTGTTCGAGGGGGCGCAGGGTTCGCTCCTGGACATTGACCACGGCACCTATCCTTTCGTCACCTCGAGCAGCTGCGTTGCCGGGGCCGCAGCCGGCGGTGCCGGAGTGGGCCCGCAGATGCTGCATTACGTGCTGGGCATAGCCAAGGCCTATTCGACCCGGGTCGGCAGCGGACCGTTTCCGACCGAACTCGATGACGCGATGGGCGAGCAGCTGCGCAAGAAGGGCAATGAATTCGGCTCGGTCACGGGCAGGCCGCGCCGCTGCGGCTGGTTCGATGCCGCGGTACTCAAGCGCTCGATCCAGATCAACGGCATATCCGGCCTGTGCATCACCAAGCTCGACGTGCTCGACGGCATGGAGCGGATCAAACTCGGAGTCGGCTACCGCGTAGGCGGCGCGACCCTGGATATATTCCCCGCGGGCGCGGATGCCGCCAACGATTGCGTGCCGGTGTATGAGGAAATGCCGGGATGGTCCGAGAGCACGGTAGGGGCGAAGCGTCTGGAAGATTTGCCGGCCAATGCGCGTGCGTATCTATCGCGGCTGGAGCAGATCTGCGGCGTGCCGGTGGACATGATCTCGACCGGGCCGGACCGCAAAGAGACCATCGTGGTAAGACATCCGTTCAAGTAGCAGCCGCGAAGCGCAAACGCAGGACGCCGATAGCATGCTGCCGGTGAGTCAGTTGCCGCAAAAGGAGGGGGCGAGCCAGGATCGCATTCGTCTGCTCGAGGGCGTGCGGGTGCTGGACTTGACGACTTCAATCGCGGGTCCCTACGCAGCCCTGTTGCTTGCCGACTTCGGCGCCAGCGTGATCAAGGTAGAGCGGCGCGAAGGCGACGACACCCGCGGCTGGGGGCCGCCGTTCCTGGCGCAGCAATCGCTGTGGTTCCTCGCGGTAAACCGCAATAAGCGCAGCGTTACCCTCGATTTCAGCACGCCGCAGGGGCGCGAGCTGTTGCACGCGCTGGTGGCCCAGCACGATGTGGTCGTGACCAACCAGGTCGGGCGCAGCCAGCGCAAGCTGGGGATAGATTACGCCACGCTCTCGGCACTTCGCCCCGGCCTGGTGCATGTATCGATTACCGGATTCGGCGTTCAAGGCGGGCGCAGCGACCTGCCCAGCTACGACCTGATCGCGGAAGGGTACAGCGGAGTCATGGACCTGACGGGGGAAGCCGGCGGACCGCCGCAGAAAGTGGGGACGCCGGCCGCCGACCTGCTCTCGGGCATGGACGCGGCAATGGCGGTCGCTGCCGCGCTGTATCGGCGCCGCGTCGACGGCAAAGGCTGTGCGATCGACATTTCCATGGTCGAGAGCATGACGCGATTCATGGCGCCCAGACTGGTATCGTTTCTGGGCTCGGGCGAGCTGCCGCGGCGCTCCGGCGCGCGCGACAGCGTGGTCGCGATCTATCAGACTTTCGACACCGCGGATGAGCCGATCACGCTGGGTCTCGGGAACGACGGCATCTGGCGCCGCTTTTGGGCCGCAGTGGGCGAGCCGGACTACGGCGCCGCCGCGCGTTTTCGCACCAACAAAGACCGCCGGGAGGCGCGCCCCGAGATCGTCGCCCGAATTCAATCGCTATTGCGGCAGCGCAAGCGCAAGGATTGGCTGGACCTGTTCGCGCAGCATCGCATCCCCGCCGGACCGATCAACCGGCTGGATGAAGTCGCAGCCGATCGCGAATTGCAGGCGCGCGGAATGTTATATTCGGTCCCGGCGTTCAACACAAGTATTCCGCAAGTGGGCCTGGGTATCCGTGTCGACGAGTCGTCGGACACCTACCGCTTGCCGCCCCCCGGCCTGGGAGAACATACCGACACGGTGCTGCGCGAGTTGCTGGGCCTGAAGGAAGAACAGCTGGCGCGATTGCGCGAACAACACATCATCTGAGGAAACCATGGCATACGATGAAATTCTTTACGCAGAAGACGGACCCGTTGGAACCATCACGCTCAACCGTCCGGACGACGGCAATATGTTCACGCCGCGCATGTGTCACGAAATACGCGATTGCATCAACGATATCCGGCGCGAGACCCGCACCCGGGTGATCGTGCTCACCGGCGCCGGCGAGCGTTTTTTCTGCATCGGCGGGCGCAAGGAGGGGATGGAGAAGACCACGCTTTACGCCGGCACGCTGCCGACGCTGGAAATGTACGAAAGCATCGACCGCCTGCAGAAACCGGTGATCGCCTCGGTCAACGGTTTCGCCGTCGGCGGGGGCAACGTGCTGCAGATGGTGTGCGACCTCACCATCGCCAAGGAGAGTGCGGTGTTCCGCCAGGTGGGGCCGATGATGGGAAGCTTCGACGCCGGCTATGGCACCTGGTATCTGGAAGATCTGGTCGGCAAGAAGCGGGCCAAGGATATCTGGTATCGCAATCCAAAGATGAGCGCGGCCGAGGCGCTGCAGATGGGGCTGATCAACAAGGTTGTCCCGGACGCCGAATTGAGCACCGCCACGCGCGCGATGGCGCTGGAAGTCGCCGAGCGCGGCGCGTTTGCCCTGGCCTCGGTCAAGGCGGCGTTCAACGCGCGCCACGGCGGGGTGGCGGGCCTCGCGCGCATGGCGCACGATTTGCTGTTGCGGGGCTATCTGGAGAGCGATGAATCGCACGAACTGTCGCAGGCGTTTGGAGAGCGGCGCAAGCCGGATCCGGAGAAGTTCGGTCACTGAACCGCGGCGTCTGAATCCCAGTGCGCACGATCCTTACATTGCACGACCCGCAGACGGCGCGCGCGTATTACGCCGAGGGGCTGTGGCAGGAGCATACGCTGTACTCGCGCGTGCGCGAGCACGCGAGTTCGCGTCCGGCGGCGTTTGCGCTGCGCGACGCGGTGCACCGGCTCAGCTGGAGCGAACTGCTCGCCTGGGTGGACAGCATGGCGGAGGATCTGCACCTCTCCGGGGTGAGGCGCGGCGAGCGGGTGTCGATGTGGATTCCGAGCCGGGTGGAGTCGGTCGTCACCCTGCTCGCATGTTCGCGCAACGGCTATGTCTGCAATCCTTCCATGCACCAGAACTACACCACCGGCGAGGTGCTGCATCTGCTCGAGCGCGTGCAGTGCCGGGCGCTGGTGGCGCAATCGGGTTACGGCGCGGATGCCGGGCGGCGCGATATATTCACCGAGGCAGCGCAGGTCGCGGGCATGCGCCGCGTCTACCGTCTCGAACCCCGCGCCGAAGCGCCGGCACCGCTGTCGTCCGCAGGGCATGCGTTTCCGCCGCAGGCGCTGGCGCAGCAGCCCAGCCTGGCACCCGACCTGAATCCGGACAAGATCACCTACCTCGCTTTTACTTCTGGTACCACCGGCACGCCCAAGGGCGTGATGCATTCGGACAACAGCCTGCTCGCCAACGGGCGCGCCATGGTGCGCGACTGGAAACACGACGCCGACACGGTGCTGCTGAGCCTGAGTCCGACCTCCCACCACATCGCCACCGTGGGCCTGGCGCAGGCGCTGGTCGCCGGCTTCGAAATGGTGCTGAACGATTTGCCCCGGGGCACCGATGTCATCGATCGGCTGATCGAGTCGGGCGCGACCTACGTCATGGGCGTCCCCACCCATGCGATCGATGCCCTGGCGCAGATGCGCCGGCGCGGCCTGGAAACGCTTGCACGCGTCAAAGTGTTCTACATGGCCGGCTCGACCATACCCAGCGATCTGGCGGCCAGTTTTCTCAGGATCGGCGTTACGCCGCAGAATGTGTACGGCATGACGGAGAACGGCTCGCATCAATACACCCTTCCGAGCGACGACGCCGAGACCGTCGTTTCGACCTGTGGGCGAGCCTGCAGCGGCTACGAGATCCGGCTCTGGCGCCAGGACAATCCCGATGAGGAGGTCGCCGCGGGCGAGATCGGGGAAATCGGCGGGCGCGGCGCGCTGCTTACGCTCGGGTATTTCGACAACCAGCGCGCGACCGAGTCTTCATTCAATGCGCACGGCTGGTTCATGAGCGGGGATCTCGGCCGCTTCGACGAGCGCGGCAACCTGCAGGTGGTCGGGCGCATGAAGGATCTGATCATTCGCGGCGGCCACAATATCTTTCCGGTGCGCATCGAGGACCTGGCCCACCGTCATCCGGACATCTCCAAGGCGGCGGCATTTTCGATCGCCGACGAGCGCCTCGGCGAGCGGGTTTGCCTCGCAGTCGTCGCCAAGACGCAGCCGGGACCCAGTGTGCAGGAAATGCTGGCGCATCTGGACGCTTCAGGTCTGTCCAAGTACGACATGCCCGAGTTCTATATCGTCATGCCGGAATTTCCGCTGACGGCCTCGGGCAAGATACTGAAGCGCGAACTCGTCGCCTGGGCCAAGGAAGGCCGCATCCAGCCCGAGCCCTGCCGTGCAAACGGCGCAAACAAACCTGCCTAGAGGCCGACATGAGCGTACACCTGACGCGACAAGACGAATTCGCCTTAATTACATTGGACCGGCAGGAAGCGCTCAACGCGTTGTCTTCCACGGTGTTGCGCGAACTGGCGCGGGCGTTCGACGAGGTGGCCGGCAGCGATGCGCGCGCGCTGATCATAACCGGCGCCGGCGCAAAGGCGTTTTGCGCCGGCGCCGACATCAAGGAACTGACCGGCCGCAGCCTTAGCGAGCAGAGGCGCGATGCGGCGTTCGGCCAGGCGGTGCTGGCCCGCCTCGACGACTTGCCGATGTTCTCGGTCGCGGCCATCAACGGCTACGCCTTCGGCGGCGGGCTGGAGCTCGCGCTCGCCTGCACCTTTCGCATTGCCGTGGCGACAGCGAAAATGGGGTTGCCGGAAATCAAGCTCGGGCTGATCCCGGGCTATGGCGGCACGCAGCGGCTGCCGCGCGCGGTGGGCGAAGCGCGTGCCCTGGAGATGATTCTTGGTGGGCGCACCGTGGACGCCGAAGAGGCGCTGCGCATCGGCCTGGTGCACCGCATCGCCGAGGGCGATGCGGTGCAGGCCGCGAGCGCATTCGCGCGCGGATTCAGCGGTTTCGGCCTGCCGGCGCTGCGCCTGGCGCGCGACGCGGTCAAGCGTGCGCTCGATGTGCCATTGCACGAAGGCCTGAAAATCGAAGCGGACCTGAACACGCTCGCATTCCAGACCCAGGATGCGGTCGAAGGCATGAACGCTTTCATGGAAAAGCGCAAGCCCCGGTTCAAGGATCGTTGAAACGCTCATGCCGGAAAACAAGGGAACAATCGCCGTCACCGGCGCGAACCGCGGCATCGGCGCCGCGATCGCGCTGGCGCTGGCGCGCGCGGGCTACAGCGTCGCCTGTCTCACGCGCAGCGGCGGGGTGCCCGACGCGGGCGCGGACCGCGCCTTGCGCGCGCGTCTCGTGCCGATTCCCTGCGACGTGTTGGACGAAGCTGCGGTAGGCGCCGCGCTGGCGCGCGCTGCCGAAGGGACAGGGGGCTTGGTCGGCCTGGTCAACAACGCTGGCCTGCACACAGACGCAAAAAGCGCCGAACTGGCGACGGCGGATTACGAGCGCGTCATGGCCATCAATGCGACGGCGGTGTTCACCGTCGCGCGCGCCGCCTATCCGCATCTGGTGCGCGCGGGCGGCGGGCTGATCGTCAACATCGGCTCGTTCTTCGACAAACTGGGAGTCAAGCGCAACCTCGCCTACTGCGCCTCGAAGGCCGCGGTCGGGGCGATCACGCGCTGTCTTGCGGTCGAGTGGGCGGCGCAGAACATCCGCGTGGTCGACGTCGCGCCCGGCTACATCGTCACCGACCTGAACCGCGAAATGATGGCCGCGGGGCCGCTGCGCGCGTATCTGGACAAGCGCATTCCGCGCGGCGAGCCGGGGAGCGCGGACGAAGTGGCGCGGCTGGTTGCGGCCCTGTACCGCGAGGACCTGCGCTTCCTCTCCGGGGAGACGATCTACATCGACGGCGCGCAAAGCATCGCGCATTGAATACGTCGTCTTCATTACCGTCGCATGCCGCGAACAAGAGTGAGAACGCATGAACACGCTTGAACGTCTGGACGCCTGGCTTCCCCTGCCCGAAGAGGAGCGCATGCTGCTCGCGAGCGTGCAAAACCTCGCCCGCACCCAAATCGCGCCGCGCGCGGAACACTACGATCGCACGGCAGAGTTTCCCTGGGACAATGTCAAGGCGATCAACGCGCTCGGCCTGAACGCGATGTTCATCCCGGAAGCCTACGGCGGCGCGCCCATGTCCTACCTCGCCTACCTGGCCTGCGTGCGCGAGATCGCCAAGGCCTGCGCCGCCACCGGCATCATCTGGGCGACCAACTTCCACGGCATCAAGCCGGTGATCACCTACGGCAGCGAGGAGCAGAAACAGCGCCTGCTGCCGCGCGTAGCCGAGGGCGGGCTGGTGTCGCTGGTGATAACCGAAGCGGGCGCGGGCAGCGATGCCACCGGCATGAAAACCCGCTTCGAACCGCAGGGCGAGGACATAGTGGTCAGCGGCAGCAAGATTTTCATCACCAGCGGCGATGTCGCCGATCTGCTGCTGGTGTTCGGCAAGTGGAGCGAAATCGCGGATGCGAAAGGCGCGATCTCCGCGCTGGTGGTGGAAAAGGGCACGCCGGGCCTGTCGGTGCTGCGCACCGAAGACAAATTGGGACACCGCGCCTCGAGCACGGCCGCGCTTTCCTTCGACGGCTGCCGCGTGCCGCGCGCGAACCTGCTCGGCAAGCCCGGCGACGGACTCAATATTCTTCTGGCATCGCTGAACAAATCGCGCCCCAGCGTGGCCGCGCACGCCCTGGGCATCGCGCGCGGCGCGTTCGAAGATGCCGTCGCCTACATCAACGAGCGGCGCCAGTCGGGGCGGCGCATCATCGAGTTTCAGGGCATACAGTTCATGCTCGCCGATCTCGCCTCCGAACTTGCCTTGTGCGAGCGCTGGCTGTGGCATGTGGGCGCACTGGTGGACGCGGGGGTGGACGACATGGGCATCGAAGCGTCGATGCTGAAACAGCGCGCGAGCGATCTGGCGATGCGCATGGCCACCGAGGCGGTGCAATTGTTCGGCGGATATGGCTACTGCAAGGACTATCGCGTCGAGCGGCTGCTGCGCGATGCCAAGATCACCCAGATCTGGGAGGGAACCAACCAGATTCACCGCCAGCTGATCGGGCGCAGCTTCATGCAAAAAAACAACGCGAAATGACACAACCGCTCGCAGGCGTGCGCGTGCTCGATTTCAGCACGCTGCTGACCGGGCAGCTGTCGCCAGCTGCGTCGCATCGCGGAGCTCGGCGGCATGGCGCGATGCGCTTGCCGGCAAAGACGTCTGTTGCGCCATCGTCGCCAGCGTCGAGGAGGCGTTCGCCGATGCGCATTTTGTCGCGCGCGGCTTGTTCGCGCAGCAGCTCGCCGCCGGCGGCCGCGCCATCACCGCGCTGCCGGTGCCGATCGATGCCGCATTCCGCCGCGAGGGCGCGCGCGCTTATCCGGCGCTGGGCGCAGACAACGATTTGATCGGAGGTTGAGCGGATGCGGGCGGTATGGGTGAGAGAGCACGGCGCGCCGGAGTCGGTGCGCATCGAAGAGGTGCCGGCGCCGCAGATCGGCGACGATCAGGTGCTGATCGAGGTGAAGGCGATCGGGGTCAACTATCCGGATTTTCTGGTGATCGGCGGAACCTATCAGATCCTGCCGCCGCGACCTTTTTCTCCGGGCAAGGACGCGGCCGGCATCGTGCGCGCGGTCGGCCGCAATGCCTCGCACTGCAAGCCGGGCGACAGGGTGGCGGTGCAGCTGGAGTACGGCGCGTATGCGGAGCAGGTGGCGGCGAAAGACGCGGTCTGCCATGTGATTCCAGACGCGATGTCGTTCGAGGAGGCGGCGGCGATGGGCCTGGTTTATCAGACCGCGCACTTCGGCCTCGTCGAGCGCGGCCTGTACCAGCGCGGTGAGACGGTGCTGGTGAACGGTGCCGCCGGCGGGGTCGGCCTTGCGGCGGTGCAGATCGCCAGGGGTTTAGGGGCGACGGTGCTCGCCGGGGTGAACAACGAGGAACATGCGGCGATCGCGCGCGAAAATGGCGCCGACCGCGTGATCGACCTGGCGCGGCCGGATCTGCGCGAAAGCCTGCGCGCGCAGGTGCACGCGGTCACGGGCGGGCGCGGCGCAGACGTGGTCCTCGACCCGCTTGGCGGCGCGGTGTTCGAGGCGAGTTTGCGCGCGCTGGCCTGGCGCGGGCGCATGGTGGTGATCGGCTTCGCCGCGGGTGGCATACCGGAACTGAAGGTGAATTACCTGCTGGTGAAGAACATCAGCGTCAGCGGCCTGCAGTGGAGCGACTATCGCGAGCGCACGCCAGAATGGGTGCGCCGCGTGCAGACGGAGCTGTTCGCCCTGTATGCGAGCGGCGCGATCCGCCCGCGCGTGATGCGGTCCTTTCCACTGGAACGCTACGCCGAGGCGCTCGCGCTGGTGAAAAGCGGCAGCGTAGTAGGCAAGGTGGTACTTACGACGGCGCGCTGATCGCCGCCGCATGGCGTAGAACCGGAAAGCAAAGGCTCCTGAATGAAACCCGCACCCTGGCCGAATTCGTCGCCGCTTGCGCCACGAGGAACTGCCGCAGGCGGTCGTCGACCAGGTCTGCCGCATCGTCATCGACGCCAGGTTGGTGTTGTCCGACCGGGTTTTTGGCGAAGGGCAGTTGACATTCCTGCGTGCGTTCCTATCGCTCGGCGGATTGGGCGCAGAGGCAAGAAAGATTTGGGATTTACCTGCCTGTTCGCAGGAAACGCTGTCATTGAGCCTGCGGACTGCCTACTGCCGAGCCTCTTCTGCCGCCTCGATCAGCATCTCGGTCGTCCAACTCGCTACTGCGCCAGTTACTTTGGGGCATTTGTCCCGATGTCCGCCCGCTTCTTCAAACGCCTTAAAGTCCTTTGGATCCCACATATTGAACGGCCGGCCCATCAATCTTGTCTGCACTTCACCGCAGATGGGACTCCCGAACTCCGCCACAAATTGTTCGTGGAGCCGCTTCCCGAGCTCGTACGACTGCAGAAATCGTCCGTTGCCGAAGTGCGCCCGGTCCCGCCCGTACCTTGCGCTCAACGCAAGCATGCCGCCGGCTAGAGCGCCGCATGTTCCTTCCGTTGAAAGACCTCCTCCGGCGGCAAGACCGTGGGACGCCTTGAAGGTCGCGTCGTCGACAACTCCCAGTACGTCTTGAATCGCCGCCAATACGCACTGCGGACAGCAACCATACTTCTGCTCGTTGTCGTAGCCGAGGGAGTATGCCCTGCCGATCATCTCCTGCGCATCCTGTGGATCAGTGGTCGCCATCCTGCAATCTCCTTTGCCTAATCAGCAATTGTATATTCGAAAATCCCTTCAGAGTCAAATGATACAGCCTAAAATCAATAGAGTAGAGTAGTCTATATTCCGTGGGCAATGCAGCAAGCATGATTTCATCGGCAGCGGGTTATCATGATCCGCGATACCCGCAAAAAAGAGGAGCACCTCGAGTGATTACAGCATTCGTCACCGTCAAATTACCCCAGGAACTGACGCGCAAAAAATGGCTCGAAAGCGTCACGAATATTGCGGCGCGGTTTCAGGGCGTGCCCGGATTGGCGCGCAAGAATTTCATCTTCAACCGCGATACCGGCCTTGGCGGCGGGGTGTACACCTGGGAGTCACGGGAAATTGCGGAAGCGTTCTATGCCGGGCCATGGCGGGAAAACATCGTCAGGATGTTCGGCGTCGAACCGGAGATCCAGTATTTCGACTCCCCGGTCATCGTCGATAACATCGCCGGAAGAATAGAGCTGACCGACTAGGAGAGGACCGGTGAGCGTTCTGTGGAGGGCGCAGCGACTCACCACCTGGGGCAGGTCGCGTTTCGCGGACGTGGCCGCGGGTTGTCCCGACAACTGCGATGCGGCCGTGCAGGCCATCGGCGATGCCGATGCGCCGATGGGGCCGCGCGGCGTGATCGCATATGGCGCCGGTCGGTGTTATGGCGACGCGGCTCTCAACGATCACGGACAGACCATCCTTACGGGTGCGCTGAATCGTATCGTCTCGTTCGATCCGGGTACGCACGAGGCGGTGCTTGAAGCGGGTGTCACTTTCGCACAGCTGGCGCGCCGGTTTCACGCGCTCAAATTCACGGCGCCGGTCTGCGCCGCAACCGGTGCGGTCACGGTCGGGGGAGCGATCGCCAACGACATCCATTCGAAAAACCACCATTCGATGGGCGGATTCGGCCGCTATGTAAAGTGGACTGATGTGCTGCTCGCCGATGGTTCCGTGGTTCGCGCAAACCGGGACACCGAAGGCGATCTGTTTCGCGCGACAGTCGGAGGCATGGGGCTCACCGGGATTATTCTGAGACTGTGCCTGGAGCTCGTTCCCGTAAGTTCCCGAAGCGTCGTCGCGCACTACCGATCGATGCCCGGTATCGACGCCTTTCTCGATGCGGCGGACAAGGCCATAGATGCCGGTATGCCGACGTTCTGGTTCGGCTGGGTGGACGCGTTGGCGCGTGGCGCGGGCATGGGGCGCGGAATCCTCGAAACCGGGGAATATTCCGGCAGCGACGATGACGCGGTGCAAATGCCCCGCAAGTTCGTCTTCCGCCTGGATCTGCCGCGCATCGTGCTGCACCCGATGGTCGTCGCCCGATACAACGAGAGACGCTTTCGTCGTGTGCCGGCCGCGGGCGCGGCGATGAAGCAGTCGCTCGAGAAATTCTACTTCCCCCTCGATCACCTGGTGAATTTCAACAAAGTGTACGGGCGAGGCGGATTCTATTCTTTCCACTGCGGCATTCCCCAGGGCAATCACCAGGGGGTGCGAGAGTTGCTGCGCGTGATTTCCGCCGCGCAAGCGGGATCCATGGCCGCGGTGCTCAAACCGATGGGCGGTCCGGGGGAAGGCTTGATGTCCTTTCCGCTAAAGGGGTACGCGTTGGCGGTGGATACGCCGCGCCGCTCCGGCACCGAGGTGTTGTACGCGCAGCTTGAGCGCATGGTCCTGCAACACGGAGGCAGGATATATGC
>Ga0209342_10005186_pt1 | contig 13384 bp, 11 predicted proteins | sample RifCSP16_2_FD_184023 | JGI IMG/M metagenome (GOLD analysis project Ga0209342, IMG submission 184023) | Soil microbial communities from Rifle, Colorado - Rifle CSP2_sed 16_2 (SPAdes) (version 2) | ecosystem: Environmental > Terrestrial > Deep subsurface > Rock core/Sediment | place: Rifle... | reverse complement strand
ACCGCTGTGCGCAGCCTCACCATTCAGGCCGACACCTGTCTCGCCGCGGATGCGGCGGCAACCGCGCTCTATGGGATGCCTCGGGCAGAGGCCGAGCGACTGCTCCGTGTTCGTGCGCCTAACGCGCGCCTCGTGAGTGAGATCAGCGGATGACCGCCGCCGACGCGCCGCCCCTCTACTCGGTCCTGCCGTTCGTGGCCATGCTCCTCGCCATCGCGGTCTGTCCCCTGTGGGTCAACCATTGGTGGGAGCGCAACGGCAACAAGCTCGTGCTGAGTCTCCTCTTGTCCGCGCCGGTGGTCGCGTACTATCTGGTGAGGCACCCTTACGAGCTGGTGGCGACCGCTGAGGAGTTCACGTCGTTTATCCTGCTCCTGGCGAGCCTCTTCGTCATCTCGGGAGGGATCCGGGTCACGGGCGACCTCGAGGCCACGCCGCTGACCAACACGAGCTTCCTCGCGCTGGGCTCGCTGCTCGCCTCGTTCCTGGGCACCACGGGGGCGTCGATGCTGCTGATCCGGCCGCTGCTCCAGACCAACCGTCAGCGCCACCACACCACGCACACCGTCGTTTTCTTCATCTTCCTCGTGTCGAACATCGGCGGGCTGCTCACGCCGCTCGGCGATCCCCCGCTCTTCCTGGGCTATTTGAGGGGCGTGCCCTTCGTGTGGACCTTCAGGCTCTGGCTCCCCTGGCTGGTGGCGGTCAGCATACTGCTCGTCGTCTACTTCATCTGGGACTCGATCGTGCATCCCCGTGAGCCGATCCGCGCTCTGGAGCGGGACCGGACACACCAGCGGCCGCTGCGCGTGGCCGGCGTGGTGAACTTCCTCTGGCTCGCCGGGGTCGTGATGGCGGTCGCCCTCCTCGGCTCGCCGTGGCGCGAGGTGGGCATGATCGCGCTGGCCGGCCTCTCCCTCAGGCTGACGCCTGCCGCGGTGAGGCGCGAGAACGAGTTCACGTTCTACCCGATCAAGGAGGTGGCGGTCCTCTTCCTGGGGATCTTCTACACGATGATCCCGGCGCTCGAGCTTCTGAGGCTAAGGGGCGGGGAGCTGGCGGTGAGGGAGCCATGGCAGTTTTTCTGGGCCACCGGAGCCCTCTCGTCCTTCCTGGACAACGCGCCGACCTATCTGACCTTCCTGTCGCTGGGGCAGGGGCTGCGCCTCACCGACGAGGTGGTGGGCGTGACTCACGCGGTGCTCACCGGGATCAGCATGGGGGCGGTCTTCATGGGAGCCAACACCTACATCGGTAATGCGCCGAACTTCATGGTCAAGTCGATCGCGGAGGAGGCGAAAGTGAAGATGCCGTCCTTCTTCGGGTACATGGCCTATAGCGGCGCAATCCTGATACCGCTCTTCGCCCTGCTGACGATGCTGTTCTTCTGATGCCGGTGTCTCACCGGTATCTCCGTGGCCCGGCGCCGGCGCCCGGCCGGGCCGCCATGAAAGGAGGCTACCCATGACCGACGTGAGCCCTGAGCGATCCATGGCATGGACGGACAATCCGATTCTCGCGCAGCACAACCAACTCCACGAGCTGATCCGGCAGGTGGGGAACGCCCGCCACCTTGGCGCGCTCCTCCAGTACCTGAAAGAGGTCCGGGCCGTGCTGGAGCCCCACTTCACTCTGGAAGAGGCCCCCGGGGGCTTCTTCGAGGTGGCGGCCAGCCTGGATGCGCGCCACCTCGCGACCATTGTCGCCCTCCGGAATGAGCACGACTGCTTCCTGCGCGAGGTCGACCTGCTCGCTGAGCACGCCCGTGAAGTCGTGATGGGACCGGTGGCAGGGGTCCTCAAGCAGGCCGCCGACCTCGCCCGCCGCCTCGAACAACACGAATCCCGGGAGAACGAGATCCTTGCCGACACGATCTACCGTGACTCCGGGCAAGGCGGCTGAACACCGCCTGGGCACCCATACGGCTTGGTCTGTGGCCCGGCGCCGATCCGCTAAAAAACCGAGGCTTTCTGTGATCGTGAAGGGGTCGACACTCGAAACATCCCCGTCGAATTCACTATAAAAATGATGCGCTCGCCTCATTGACCAGAGGCCCCTTGTTTGAGCTCATGAAGACCGAGGACGCCCTGGAGGGGCTTCGAGCGTTCATCGAGAAGCGACCGCCCGTTTGGAAACACGCATGAGTCATTCTTGATCGCAGCAGCACCCCGGCGGGGATCGATGGGGGATGAGGTTGATTGAGCGCTACGACGAGCGGCCGTCCATTGTACTTTGGGAGCTCACCCGCGCCTGCGCCCTCGCCTGCGTGCACTGCGGGGCCGACGCGATCGCGTTCCGAGACCCCAAAGAGCTTCACACCGAGGAAGCGCTGGCGCTCCTCGATGAGATCGAGCGTTTCGGCGACCCATTCCCCCTCCTGGTCTTGACCGGCGGCGATCTGCTCCGTTGGCCTAATGTAGAGTTGCTCATCGAATCTGCCGCCGGGCGCGGCTTTCGGGTGGCCCTGACGCCGAGCGCCACAGACTCGGCGCCCCGCCCGAAGCTCCGGATGCTCAGAGACGCCGGACTCGCGTGTCTGGCTGTCAGCCTTGACGGTCCGTCAGCCGAGGCCCATGACTCGTTCAACCGAGTCAATGGATCATATTCGCGGGCGATGCTGACCGTCGATTCGGCCCGGGCCATAGGGCTTCCGATCCAGATTAACAGCTCCATCACACGCCAGACCTCTCCACATCTGGCCCGCCTCGCGGATGTCGTGACCGCGATCGCGCCTCAGATGTGGGAGCTTTTTTTCCCTGCCCCAACCGGTCGAGCCCGTCGCGAGGACCAGATTGCCGCGTGGGAGTGTGAGAGCGCGCTGAACGATTTGTACGACTTGGCGGGGCGCGCACCGTTCAGGATCAAGACGACCGAGGCGCCCCAGTACCGTCGGGTGGTGGTGGAGCGCAACAGCGGCATCCGTCGTGACGGCCGGGCCCCGATGCCTCCTCCGACCGGCGCGCTGACGCTTGAAGAAAAGCGCCGTGAAGTCCCGCCAGCGATCAACGACGGAAAAGGCCTTCTCTTCGTCGACCACGTCGGTGATGTCTACCCCAGCGGCTTCCTTCCGATCTCGGCGCGAAATGTGAGAAGCGCGTCGCTGGTCGGACTCTATCGGGAGCATCCGATCTTCAAAACGCTCCGTGATCCAGACGCGCTTACGGGCCGCTGCAGCATCTGCCCGTTCCGGAACCTCTGCGGCGGCTCGCGCGCTCGAGCCTACGCGGTCTACGGGGATTACCTGGCCGACGACCCGGCGTGCATCTACGATCCGGCGCCGTGATTGCAGCACGGGCACCCGGGCTTTTGCTCGGAGGGGGGCACGCCCAACTCCCCCTGTTCACCTCGATCGGACAAGCCGATCGAGAGAGGCCGAACCTCCCCCCTAAGCCTGCGCGGGCGGAGCCCGCGCTCGGAACGAAGAGCGCCCGCCCGTGCGCGCTGTTCGAGCACCGGCACAAGGCCGTGAATTCACGTGAGCCCGGGCGCCCGGGCTGTGATTGGGGGACCGGGGCCACACCTGGGGCGGGGATTCCCCACACCCCAGAGACAGGCTCGACGAGTCGATAGTAAAAAAACTTTCCCATATAGCAGGTTACAGAGCTCATCGCTTCGGCTCGCTCTTTGCAGCCTCTTTCCTCGAAGAAGGGAGTGAAAGACGCGGAGAAGCGTGCCTATGCCTTCACCGGAAGGCCTGGAGATTCTTGGTCAGCGACTGCTGGATGACCGGGCACGGCTGATCCGACTGCTCGAGATGGTCGAATCGGACACCTCGGCGCTCGAAGAGGAGCTACCGGTCGAAAGGCTTGATCAAGCGCAGGGAGAAGAAGGCCGCGCGCTCCTGGCCGGGTTAGAAGAGCAAGAGCGGACTGAACTCCAGGAGATCGACCACGCCCTGGGTTGCATGGCGTCCGGGAGTTACGGCCTCTGTGGAGAGTGTGGCCGTGGGATCTTTCGGGCCAGACTGTACGCGAATCCCAGTGTGACCGTCTGCCTTCGATGCCAGGAGGTTCGAGAGTTCCATCGAGCGGGGACAGGATCGCAAGAACGGGTCCGGTTCGCCTTGTGAAGGACAAGGTGTGAAAGCCAGAGCATGACGTCCAGCGAACACCTTGGAGCAAGACAGTTGTTGCTCCTTCTCATCACGTTGGAGTTGAGCGCAGCGGCTCTGTATGAGACATTCGCGAGGCGCTTCGCGGCGCGAGGCGAGTTGAAGCTCTTGTGGGGTGAGTTGGCGAGGGATGAACGACACCATGCGCGATTGTTAGAGGAGATGCTGATTCTTGTTGCGCGGGGCATTGAGGTTCAGGAATGGCCGCGTATGGACTCGAAGCGCGTGGACGCACTGATTGACGAGATCTCGGCTCAACTCGAACGGGCTGAGCGGGAAGAGATTTCCGCTGACGAGGCCCTTGCCTTCACCATCTCGCTAGAGACTTCGGAGCTCGTTGAATGCGCCAATGACTTCATGACAACGCTCTCCCGGCGCTATCCTGGCCTGCCTCTCCTTGAATCGACCAGCGCTCACGTCAAACGACTGATCGCCGCGGTGGACCGGTTGGTCGAGCCAGAGATCACGACACTGCTTAAAAGTGTCGTCATGAATGCGCCACGGACCGCCGGCGGGCCTCGGAAAATCCTGATTTGCGACGACGAGGCAGACATGGTTGAAAGCTGCGCCCGAATCTGCCGGCGGTCAGGCCACATTTGTCTCACCGCGACTGACGCCAGCGAGGCGTTGGCCCTCTTTGAGCGCGAGCGACCGGATCTCCTGATCACCGACCTCAGAATGCCCGATCGCAGCGGGCTCGAGGTGCTCCGTCAGGCCAAGCAGATTGCTCCACATGTCCCCGTGGTCGTCATCACGGCCTACGTCTCGGAAGCCTCGGCCCACGAAGCGCTCCAAGCGGGAGCCACCGCGTATCTTCCCAAGCCCTTTACCGCGTACCAACTCAGGCAAACGGTGGACAGCGCTTTAGGTCTCTGAACGGACCACGAGTCGTGAGAGGAAGCGTCGCTCACGGCACGGAAGCGGCGGTTAAAGTCCGTCCAGCCACGCGCTGCGGCGGGGTCTATTGCGGTGGCCTGGGGCCGGCGTCGAGTCCTCCGGTTCATCCTCCTCGAACTTGGACGGCTCTGGTGATTCAAGCGCTTGCTCAAGACGGGTGAGGAAAGAGTGTGACGAGAGCACAGCGGCGCCGAGGCGTTCGACGGATCGGGTGAGCTCTCGATCGGACGTGACCACCACCACTTCGCGGCGGTCTCTCACGAGGCGACGGATGAGATCATCCGCGCGTTCTCTTCCACTGGAATAGAGGAGTGTGACCCCCCCCTTCGAGTCCAGCATCGAAGGCCCACTGCCCCTTGCTGATCCATCGAACACCAGGAAGACCGCGCGCCCTTTAAGGCTCGCGTACCGGACCAGTTCGTTCCTGAGCGCTTCGCGCGCCGCGTGATCAGGGTTCCTCTTGAATAGGAAGAGGAGATTATATCCGTCCACAATGAGCGGCACCGTCATCAGTTACGGGTTCGGGGCTCCGGCGAGCGACGTTGACCACTCCGGGTAGATCCTCCGGTACTCCTCCCATGACGTCATGACCCGCTTCACAAAGCGACGAGTTTCGTCGAACGGAATCGACTCCACAAACGCCTCCAGGTCATCACCGGATCGCTGTTTCAGCCACTGCCGGACTCGGTGAGGCCCCGCATTGTATGCCGCCACGGCCAGCCGGGGGTCGGCGAACTGTTTGAGAAGGTCGCTGAGAAACCGCGTACCCAACCGGAGGTTCGCGACAGGGTTCTCGAGCCCGTCAGGGATCGGCAGCGCGGGCCCGGCCAGGAGGCGAGCGGTGTAAGGCATGAGCTGCATCAGCCCCATCGCGCCCACCCGTGAACGCGCCTTCGGGAAGAAGGACGACTCCTCCCGAATCACGGCTGCGACAAAGAGCGGGTCAAGCCCGTGGGTCTCGGCGACCTCTTTGATCTCATCTTTCCACCCGAGCGGATACGCGATTTCCCAGAACGGCTGGGGGAGGTCGTGCGCGGCGCCAATCAGATCGCCGAAGAAGCGCCGGACGATGCGGAGCGCCAGATGGTACTCTCCCTCGCGGAGGTACTCCATGGCCAGGCCGTAGAGCTTCGCCGGCTCGCCGAACGCGCTCTTCTGCACTTCCTCAAGCTCGGCTCGAATGAACGCTCTGGCAAAATCGAACGCGCGCAGCGCGCGAAGGAGGTCAGCCTTCTGGAAGTGCGGATCCTGCGCCAGCTCGGTTGCGGGATCCACCGGGAGCATGGACCGAGAGGCCGTCATGATCGGGGAATACGAGCGTCCGAGGCGTCGAGAAGCGAGGAACCCGTAATAGCTTCGCGGCGCGGCGCGGATCACTCGCTCGTAGTGCCGCGCCGCGGCGCCCGGGTCCCGCTGGGCATCACGACTTCGACCGGCCCAGTACGCCGCGGCGAGCGCCGTCGATTCTGGAGACTTCCAGTCGGCCAACTGCTCAAAGCGCTGGCCGGCCTCGGTGTATCGTCGCCCAGAGAATCCCTCCCATGCGAGCGCCCAGAGCGCCTCAGCCCCTTCCTCACTCTCTGGATGATCAGCCACCAGCCGCCGATAGTGCGTTCGCGCGGCCTCAAGTTTTCCGGTCTCGCTGAGCAGGCGGGCCACAAATAAGAGCGCGGCGCGCCGTTCCGGAGTCGAACGGTGCCACGCGTTCACCCGCTGGAGCGCCGCCACCGCCTCTGACTTTCGGTTCGCCTTGGCCAGGGCCCGCGCTTCGCCGAGCGAGAGGCGAGGGTGCCACTCCGACGGCGCGATGCGGTGAGCTTCGCGAAAGAGCCGCCCCGCAGCCTCCCACTGGCCGAGCGCGTACGAGGTCTGAGCGAGCAGCCACTTTCTCCGAGGCTCACTGCTCCGATCCGCTCCATAGGCGGGAAGATCCTCCAGTTCCTCTTTCGCCATTGCGGCCGAGCCATTCGTGAGGAGTCGCTCGATTCGAGCGAATCGATTCGCAAGCGTGGGGGGTCGAATAGCGACCCCTTGAGCGAGCAGTAGGTTGAGCTGATCCCCGGCTGCCTCGCCATACGCCGTCCCAGGCGCATCGAGCCAGAGCGCCATAAAGAGCGCGCCGGACTCGTCCCGGCGGGCCTGACTGGAGAGGGAGAGCGCGAGCAAATAGCGCGCTTCCGGAGTGTCCGGATGGAGGGGGAAGCGATCAATGAAGATGCGGTACACCGCCTCGGCGCCAGCCTCGTCATCCGTTGCGCTCGCCAGATACGCCGAGAAGAGGAGCGCGGCCGGCACAAAGCGACTGGTCGGATGTTTCAGCGGAAACGCCGTGAGCAGCTGACGCGCGTCCTCCAGCCGGCCCGTTGCAGCGAAGCTCTGGGCGAGGAAGAAGTCAGCATAGTCAGCCAACAACGGAACCTCCTGAGCAATCCGGGCAAAGCCCGCCGCCGCCGCGGGGAAATCGCCGGCTTGGAGAGCGAGGAAGGAGGATTGGACCAGTGAGCCCGCATCAGGGAGAACCCGGGAGTCCTGGGCCCAAGCCAGGCAAGAAAGAAGAAAGAGCGCAACACTTAGGATTAGGGAGATCCGGCGAGTGCGTGGCTGTCCCATTGAGACAGTCTACCGGAACGCTTGCGACCAGGCAACTCTCGGGGTTCGGGGTCCGGGGGTCGGGATTGGGGATTCGGGATCCGCGACCCCAAAAAAGATTAGCGAGCCCCGAACCCCGGACCCCGGTCCCCGAACTTTGTGATGCGCCAGGTGTGGTAGATCCGCTGCAGCGCGGTCAGGTTGGTCAGGATCGCGAGCAGCCAGAGCGCGGGGATCAGCAAATGAAAGAGGGCGCCAATGATCAGAACAATGATCCGCTCGCCGCGCTCCATCAATCCAACCTCGCAGGTCGCGCCGATCGATTCAGCCTTCGCGCGACTGTAGCTCACCATAATGGTGCCCACCAGGGTGGCCAGGGTGAGGCCGATCCCATCAAACGCTTCCAGACGCAGAAAATAGACGAGGAGACCGACGAGCACCGCGAGGTCAGAATAGCGGTCGATCACGGAGTCCAAAAACCCACCGAACGGGGTGACGCGATCGGAGCAGCGGGCGAGTGAGCCATCCAGGATGTCAAGGAGCCCGGCCAGGACCAGGAAGAGGGCGGCCAGCCTGAGTCGCCCCCGGGCGAGTGCGATCGCGGTCCCGACACTGGCGAAGAGGCCGAAGAGCGTCAACTGGTTCGGGCGAACCCGCCACCGAAGGAGCGTTCGGGCGAGGGGATCGGCGAGGTCTCCGATGCGGGTCTTGTAGTGGCTCAGCATTTAGCAGGCTGTTGAAAAAGGCCCATCTGCGGCGTTGGCTCGGTTGTGCCTCCCTGCGACGTACAACCGCGTACGCCTCAGTCGTCCCAACCTTCGCCGCCTTTCATCTGGACCTTTTTGAACCGCCTGCGGCGAACCGGGCTCATTCAACACGCGACGGTGGGAATTACGGCGTGTGCTCACCGGGACAGCGCATGTTCGAGGGCTTCGCGGACCCGCTCCAGCGCAATCTCGTCTTCCACTTTTCGCCCCTCGAGGTCCGTGACATAGAACACATCAAAGACGTGATCCATCTCGGTGGCAATCTTGGCGCTGGCGATGCTCAGCCGCTCCTGAGCCAGCGTGCGGGTGATGCGGTAGAGCACGCCGATGCGATCGAGACATTTCACCTCGATCACGGTGTAATGATCAGAGAGCTGAGTATCGACCGCCACCTTCGCCGCGCCTGCCACCGGTTCGGCCTTCTGCCGCTGACCCTGGCGAAGCTCGAGCAGGGTGTCCACCGACACGCTCCCCTCCAGCACCTGACGCAGGTCCTGGAGGAAGCGCCCCCATCGGAACTCGTCCATCACCGCCTCGCCGTGAGCGTCGTTCACCTGGAACGTGTCCACCGCCACCCCGTCAGCGCGCGTGTAGATCTGCGCCGACAGGATGTTGATGGCGTTGGCCGCGAGTGTGCCGGCGATGAGTGAAAAGAGGCCCGGATGATCCCGTGTCACCACCACGAGACCCGAAAAGCCGAGGTCAGGGTGATGGAAACACTCCGTGGCAAACGGCTCGCTCTCCAGCCGTTGGACCAGACGGATGTGGGCGGCGATGCGTTGGACCGACGTGGTGGAGAGATACCGATCAGAGAGTCCGTTGACGTGAGCGGCGGCGATCGCCCGCGGAGATTCTCCGCCCAGCGCTTCCCAAACTTTGAGCGTGAGGCTCTCTCGGTCCGGCGTTTCGGGGCGTCCTCCCTCGAGGTGCGCAAGCGTTCGGGCAAAGAGCTCTCTCAGGATCGAGGCTCGCCAGCCCGTCATGATCCCTGGCCCGACAGCTTTGGTGTCGGCATACGTGAGGAGATAGAGCATCCGAAGCCATTGAGCGTTCCCCGAGGCTTGGGCCAGCCGCTCGATCGTCTTGGGGTCCGCCAGGTCGCGTCGCTGGGCCACGTGAGACATGAGCAGGTGGTGCTCCACCAGAAACTCGAGCGCGCGGCCCTCGGCCGATGGGAGCCTCAACCGCTTGGCGGTCTCGCGGATCATCGCCGCGCCTTTCGCCACGTGGCCGTGGCCGCGGGATTTTCCGATGTCGTGCAGCAGCATGCCTAGAAGCGTGATCTCGGGCTTCTCCAGCTCGGCCACCAGGGTCGCCAGCCCCTCGGATTCAGCGCTGCCTCCCGCCGCAAGCCCTTCGAGGTTCTCCACAGCGAGGAGCGAGTGCTGATCAGCCGTGTACCTGTGGTAGACGTCGAACTGGACGAGACACGTCAATCCGCCGAACTCCGGGAGATAGCGCCCCAGCACGCCCAGCTCGTGCATCAACCGGAGCGTGGTGGCGACCCGGCCCCAGTTGCGGAGGATCGCGAAAAAGAGATCGCGCACCGTTTCTGAAGACCGGAACTGATCATCGATCAGGTCCAGTGACGCTTCGATGGCCCGCTCGAGGTCCACCCCGAGCTCAGAGCCCTGCTGATGGGCGTGCCAGAAGACCTTCATCAGCCGCGCGGGGTCCTCTTCGAACGCTCGACTATCGGGGTCAGCGAGGTGCAGCCGGCCGTCGTAGAAGAGGAGGCCGTCGGCCATCGCTTCTTGCCTGAGGCGGCGCACCATTGAGCCCCGTCGAGAGAGCGTTTCCTGGCACCGGGTGATCAGGCGCGCCGAGACGCGGTGGATCGACCGAGCGTGCAGGTAGTACTCGCGCATGAACCGTTCCACTCCCAGCATCTGCTCGTCGTCCGTGTAACCGAAGCTCTTCGCGATCTGAAGCTGGAGGTCGCGGGAGAGCACGTCGTTCTTGTGGCCCGAGATCGAGTGCAGCTCGTACCTGGCCCGCCAGAGAAACGTGAGCGCCTCATCAACGCTTCTCCGCTCCTCGGCGGTAATCAACCCTTTCTCGAGCAGCTCGGCGAGCGTCCGCGCTCCGAATTTCGTGGAGGCGAGCCACATCGCGGTGTGGAGGTCCCGCAGGCCCCCCGCAGACTCTTTCACGTTGGGTTCACCGAGATACGGAGACGAGCCGAATTTTCGGTAGCGCTGGTCCCGCTCGGCCAACGTGGTCTCAAGGAACTGGCTGAAGTCCCTGCGGTAGACATTCTTGAGGAGGGTCGCCTGGAGGCGCTTGAAGAGGCGTCGGTCCCCTGCGATCAATCGCGCTTCCTGCATCGACGTGCGGCTCGGGAAGTCGGTCCGCGCGATGGCCAGGCAGTCGTCGAGACTGCGGCAGCTATGGCCCACCTGAAGCCCGAGATCCCAAAGAGTATACAGAACCTCCTGAGTCAGCCGCTGGACCCATGGGGTGATTTCTCCCTCGTAGATCACCATCAGATCAATGTCGGAGGAGGGATGAAGCTCGCGCCGCCCGTAGCCGCCCAGCGCCACGAGCACGGTCGGATGCGGAGTCAGATGATCGCGCTTCGCGTCATCAACGGCCAGACGGAAGAGCTCCTGAAGCAATTGGTCCACAAACGCAGCATGCGCCTGGACCGATTCAGAGCCTGATGCGCCTTTCGCGTGACGGGTTTTGAGGGAGTGGACCCCGGTGGAGAAATGCTTGCGAAGAAGGTCGAGGCGGAGGCGTCGCCGACTCTCGATGAGATCCTCGATTGCCCCTGAGCCCGAAAACGCCCTCTCGAGCTGTTGTTCCGCGCGCTTGACCTCACGAAAGAGCGAGACGGCCATTGTGGACGAAGCATAGCAGCCGCTTAAATGCGTTGTCAAACGCGCGAGGCGGGATGTCAGAGGACAGATGTCGGATCACGGGTCTCAGATCTCGGATGTCGGATTTCGCGAGTTCGGCCAACTGACATCTGAGATCCGAGATCGGCCATCCGAGATCAGGCGGCAGTCGGCCCTGAAAGTTTTTGCTGACAGCTGACCGGTGAGTGCTGATAAGCTTCAATCCATGCGTGCGCGATGGAGGGAGTGCGTGTCTCGAATCACGCCCTACGAGCCGGGTCCGCCGGTCGAGACGCTGGAGGCGCAGCTCGGCCATCCTATCATTCGACTCTCAGCCAATGAAAGTCCACTCGGCCCTTCGCCGCGCGCGATGGCGGCGATCAAGGCCGAATTGCCCCGTCTCCACCTGTATCCCGACGGTGGAGCTCGTGAGCTCCGCGAGGCGCTCGCAAAACATCTGGGAGTGCGCTCCGACGCGATCGTCCTCGGCAACGGCGCGGACGAGCTGATCGGCCTCTTCGCGCTCGCGGCGCTCGAGCCAGGAGACGAGGTGATCATCCCGCGTCCCTCGTTCGAGCCCTACGCGACAGCGGCCACTCTCGCCGGTACCACCATTGTGTGGGTGCCGTTGAAGGACTACCGGATCGAGCTCGAAGATTGCCTCCGCGCGCTCACCGAACGGACCAAAGTCATGTTTCTCTGCAACCCGCACAACCCGACCGGCACCATCTTCAGGAAGCCAGAATGGGAGAGCTTTCTGGGGCGCCTTCACGACCCGCCGTTTGTCATTCTCGACGAAGCCTACCGGGACTTTGCTGACGACCCTGAGTGTCCAGACGGGATCGACTCGCTCGCTCGTTGCTCGACGCTCATCATTCTCAGGACCTTTTCGAAGATCGCGGGCTTGGCCGGGTTGCGAATCGGCTACGCGATTGCCGGCGAGAGCGTGATCGCGATGCTCGAACGTGTCCGCGCGCCGTACAACATCAATCGTCCCGCTCAAGTGGCTGCGCTGGCCGCGCTGCGCGATCAGGCCCACTCGGAGCGCACGCGGGCGCTCGTGCGCGAAGAGAGAGTGTTTCTCTCGGAAGCGTTTCGCCGGCTGGGGTGGCGCGTGGTGCCGAGTCAGACGAATTTTCTCCTCGTGGAGATCGGGAGTCGGGGCGAGGCGTATCGGGAGCGATGTCGTCAGGCGGGAATTCTCGTGAGAGACGGCGCCGCCGTCGGCTATCCTGGCCATCTCCGTATCAGCGTCGGCACGCGTTCTCAGAATGAGGCGCTCCTGGCCGCGCTCGCAGGCTGTTGAAAAAGGCCCATCTGCGGCGTTAGCTCGGTTGTGCCTCCCTGCGACGTACCACGCGTACGCCTCAGTCGTCCCGACCTTCGCCGCCTTGCATCTGGACCTTTTTGAACAGCCTGCAAGGAGTGAAAAGCTGAAAGTGCGCGCTGGGGTCAGCGTTTCAGGGGGATCTTCGGCTTCTTCGCGGCAGCCTTCGGACGACGGAGCTTACTCAGCTCCTCTTCGAGCTGTTTCACGCGCTGCGTTAGGCCGTCCCGCTCGCTCGTCAGCGCCGCGACCTGTTGCTCGACAACTCTGATCCGCTGCTCGGCCTGCGCAGCCTTCGTCCTCAGACTTTCGGCGTCCCGATAGACAACCTGCATCTCCGCCGTGAGTTTTTCTTCGCGATCCACCGCGCGCTTCCACTGCACACTGGCCAGTCCGGCCAGCGCTGCCAAGATGAGGGCGAGGACTATGAGCAGCCACGGCTTTCGTGGCTGCTCGTCATCGGCGAGTTCGTCTTGCAGCTCTTCGGGCTCTTCGACCACGGGAAGCCTCCTTCGGCGATCGCCCCTCACTTTCCCCTTTCCCCGATGGGGAGAGTGAGGGTGACTGGGGTGATTGTACGGCCTGGCCTGACCCAGTCAAAGAAAATTGAGTACTGGGTCAATTTGCTTCGCCATACTTCGTTGGACTCGGAGGGGGACACGTCCCCCTTCCGAACCTCCCCCTCGGCTTGCGCGGGCAAAGCCCGCGCCCGAACAGAAACCGCGGTCGTCGCCGGCCCTCAACGTACAACCATGTACGCCTCGGGCTGGCCGCTTTCGCTTGTCTCCCGAGTTGCTCGCCTCGCCTTCGGCTGCGGCTCGCCCTCCAATCCTCGGGCCTCGTCTGGCTCGCA
>Ga0209342_10005183_pt1 | contig 13389 bp, 2 predicted proteins | sample RifCSP16_2_FD_184023 | JGI IMG/M metagenome (GOLD analysis project Ga0209342, IMG submission 184023) | Soil microbial communities from Rifle, Colorado - Rifle CSP2_sed 16_2 (SPAdes) (version 2) | ecosystem: Environmental > Terrestrial > Deep subsurface > Rock core/Sediment | place: Rifle... | reverse complement strand
CACGAGCGACCCGGACCATGGCGCCGTCGACGGGCTCGAAGTGACCTACACCTTCCCCCAGAACATGATCCCCTCGGACGACAACTGGACGCACGTCGCCGTCGGCCTGAACGTCTCGGACGGGCGGGGCGGCTGGGCCACGCAGACCCAGGTGGTCAACGTGACCGACCGGCCCCCGCTCGAGACCCAAGGGTCCCTGCCGGCGCGGTCCTTCCGCGAGGACGAGACCGTGCACGACGTCTTCGATGAGGACCTGGCGCGGAACTTCACGGCCGACGGTCCCGTGGTCTTCACGGCCCTCGCGGACCACGTGATCCCCGAGCTGTTCGAGCTGCAGGTCGGCCCCGACAGAACCCTCCGCCTCAACCTCTCTGCCGAACCTGACTGGTTCGGGCAGGAGTTCGTCCGCATCCGGGCCACCGACCCCTTCGGGGCCTTTGTGGAACTCTCCTTCCTCGTCACCGTCACTCCGGTGAACGACGCCCCGGTCTTCCGGATCCCCTTCACGACCGTGCGCGTGCGGTTCAACGAATCCTGGGACTGGGGCCTGGGGGCCAACGGCACCGTCACCGATGTCGACAACGACCTCCGGGAACTCCGGCTCACCGCCGATGACTCCCGCGCCTGGTTCAACGGCACCACGCTCCACCTGCTCTACCCGGCGTACACCCTCGGCCCCGACCCCTTCTACGAGGTGCCCCTCCTCCTCACCGTGGACGATGGCTTCCTCAACGACACCCACACGCTCGTCGTGAACGTCTCGAACAACGGCCCGCCGCGACTCCTCAGCCCGATCCCGGATGTCGTGCTCTACGAGGACGGCGGCTCGTTCTCCTTCGTCCTGAGCGACTTCTTCGCGGACCCGGAGGAGGCCGCGGTGAACCTCACCTACACCGTGGCGGTGTCCAACGTCACCGCAACCGTGAGCCCGGCGGGGAGCGCGCGCCGCCTCACCCTGACCCCGCCGGCGGACTGGTCCGGGGAGGTCACGGTCGTCGTCTTCGCGCGCGACACCCCGGGCGCCTTCGACGACGGCACGTTCCGTCTTCTCGTCCTCCCCAGAGACGATCCCCCGTACTTCGTCGGCCTCCCCTCGAACTGGACCGTCCGGGTCGGCACCGCCTCCTTCCTCGACCTCACCCCCTACATCCGGGACGATGACTCCGACCCCTGGGACCTGACCGTGACCACGAGCTCCGAGTACGTCCGGGTCTTCGGCCTCCATCTCTTCTTCGACTACCCGGAGGGCTCCCCCTCGACCGACACCCTCGTCGTCACGGTCTGCGACGTCGGCGGCGAGTGCGCCACGGGGGAGGTGGACATGACCCTCCTCCACGGGGTGACGGCCTACCCGACGCCGCCCTGGCTCCTCCTCCTGATCGCCGCCGTCATCGGCCTCGGGATCGCCATCGTCGCCCTCACGCGCCGCGCCTACACCTTCGACGACGCCTTCCTCGTCGCGCGGGACGGGCGCCTCATCGCCCACAAGACGCGGCGGAAGCGCGCCGACCGCGACGAGGACATCTACGCGGCCATGATCGTCGCGATGAACGAGTTCACGAAGGACACCTTCCGCGAGGAGGGCGAGGGGCTGAAGCGCTTCGAGTCCCAGGGCGCCCGGTTCCTCCTGGAGCGGGGGGATAACGTCTACCTCGCCGCCATCTACGGCGGGGAGGAGCCGAAGTTTGCCTCGGAGGCGATGCGCGCCCTGGTGGAGGACGTCGAGGGCCGCTACGAGGCGTTGAAGAAGTGGTCCGGCGACCCGGACGACCTGGCGGGGATCGGGCTCATGGTCGAGGCCTTCGTGATGAGCCGCCACTACCGGAACGGGGCCTGGGAACGGTACGCGAAGCGAAAGGGGACCGAGATCCCCGGGGCGGACCCGCCGAAGGAAAACGACGAGTAGTCAGGCCCGGGTCTCCTTCCGGCGCTTTCGCAGCAGGAAGACCAGGATCAGCAGGAGGATCAAGACCCCGAGGAGAACGACTCCCCACCCATAGTCCCGCCAGAAGTCCGGCTTGCCGTCCGGCGGCGCGACCCCGTTGTCCGTCGTCACGGATGCGGAGCAGGGTGGGGAGTATTGCGCCCCGTCGTACGCCCGAGCCTCGATGGTATGAGCACCGTTCCCCAAGGCGCCGGGAGCCCACGAGTGCGACCAGGAGCCCGTTCCCGTGGTGGACACCCACGACCCATTGTCCACGCGGACCTCGACGAGGGACAGGTTTCCCTCCGCATCCGCCGACACCCCATCGACGCGGAGCAGGCCCAGGACCTCTGAATGGTCCTCCGGACTCGTGATCATGCAAATGGGGGGATCATCCTCGGGTCCGTTCACGACCGCAACCACGATGTTCGAGGGAGTACCCTCCCCGACCGCGTTCTGCGCACGGACATAGAAGTAAAGTGCCGTGCCGTTGGGCGCCTCATGGGTCCAGGTCGTGGGGGGGTTCAGCATGCTGGTTCGGAACGATACACAGACACCGCCGCCGCAAGGACCCCAATACACGTTGTAGCTCGTGACCGGAACCCCCCCATCTCTCTTTGGAGCGGTCCAGTTCAGAACAATCCGCCCTGACTCCGAGGTAGCAGTCAGGTTCTGAGGGGCCGCCGGCTCCATCGCCCCCGTGGGCAACCCTATCACCCGTACGACCACGTCGTCTGTGGCGATGGACCCCTGCTCGTCTGTGACCTGCAAGCGGAAACGGTAGTCGTCCACCCCGATTGGGACGAAACTGGGGGTGGGAGAAAGCGGATCGTCTAGTTCAGCCCGTCTGCCGTCAGTCTGCCACCAGATGAACGTGAGTGCGCCACCATCGGGATCTTGCGACTCGGTACCGTTCAGTATCACGAGTTCACCGACGAGTGCAGTGAGGTCCGTTCCTGCAACCCCTCTGGGGTCCCGATTCTCAATGGTCACGCCGACGTTTGCGACGCCGACTCCGCCCATTTCGTCGCGAACGGCAGCATGTGCGAGGTACTCCCCTGGACGCGCGTACTGATGCTGGACGACGCTGCCGGAGGACACATTCCCATCGCCGAATTCCCACCCGACGAACACGACGGATCCGTCGGGATCGTACGAGCCGTTGCCGATGAAGGTGAAGGTCGTGTCGGTGAAGCCTAGCGTCGACGGGGCCACGGAGACCACGGCCACGGGGGGAATCGTTGGGGGCAGCTGATAGGACTCCGACATCAGCGGATACCTGTCTCGCGCAGATCCGGACACGTACGGAATGTCGCCGATTCCATCCGGTCCGGAGAGCTCTTGTCGAGGTCCCCACCTGGAGTCGGCGCCCACATAGTCAGACCAGTGGTTCCCGCCGCCTGGATATCCGTTGTCCCATTGGTTCTCGCCCTCCCGGTTATCTACCGCCTGTTCGGGGCCGTTGTCGACAAACGAGTTGTAGTAGACGGAGTTGCCCACGGAGTTCAGAAGCCTGATACCCGATGCGGAGATGGAGGTAAACCGATTGTTCCTGATGACGTTGTTGTTCGAGACCCAAGCGTAGACGCCCGGCATGATACCCGATGCGGAGATGGAGGTAAACCGATTGTTCCTGATGACGTTGTCGTTCGAGAAGGCGGCGTAGATGGCCGCTCGCCCGTTCATGGAGAAGTTGTTCTCCGCGATGATGCTCGATTGGACGTGGTAGAGGCTGATTCCTCCGTACGACCCTGCGAGCGTGATGTTTGTGATAACCGCGCCCGAGGAGTTTGTGAGAATCAGTTCGCCAACAGGCACAGCGTTCACAACGAGATTCGTGGAGTTCTTGTAGTACAGTATGGGTAGCCCGTCGACGAGGTTGTCCGGCGTGATCGTGTGCGACGTGTACTGATTGAGCGCGCCACCCCAGAGCGACACTCCGGCTCTCACAAACGTGTTGGCGACGAGGGTGGCGAAGGTCGAGTCGAGGATTGACAGGCCTCCATCCGCAATCGTGTTTCCTGTCAGATTAGTCTGAGTCGTGGCTAACATGTAGACCCCGTAGGTATGGTTGGTGACGATGTTCCCTCGTAGACTCGTGTTGCGGCTGTTCATGAGATAGATGCCTCGGCTATTGTTCGCCACGACGTTGTCCTCCAGGCTGAGGTTGTTGCTCGAGCTGATACGAATCCCGTATTCGCCGGACGAGACCGTGTTGGAGGCCAGCGTGGCGGAGTCGACGTAGGCCAAGGTGATGCCCGTGGCCGCGTCGGTGATGGTCAGGTTCGTTGCGCGCACGTTGGTGCAGTTCACGACGAGCAGCTGACCGATAGGCACTGCATCCAAAGTGACGTTGGGGCGGTCCTTGTAGTAAAGGATGGGAAGGCCGTTCACGGTGTTGTCGGTGATGTTGTGGGAGTTGTACTGGACGAGAGTGTCTCCGGTAAGGAAGAATCCGTTGCCCATGAGGGTGTTGGATGTGATGGTCGCGTTGACGATGTCCTCGGCGCGAATGCCATAGGGCTTGTTGGACTCGATTGTGTTGTTTGACACCCTGACAGTCTGAACCTGCTCGAGATAGATCCCAGCGTTGATGGTCCCGGTTGTCGCGCCGTTGGCGCGGATGGTGTTGTTGATCACGACGAGATCCTGGGAGCCGATGAGCCAGAAGCCGCCAGACCTGCTACCGTTAACGGTGCTCGAGGAGATGTTCAGCGCTCTTGAGTTGAACGCCCAAACACCCGAGTCGCGATTGCCACTGAAGGTGCTCTCGACAATCGTCACGTTGGCGGCGGTGGTCAACCGGATGCCATCGGAGTTGCCCTCGAAGGTCGACCTTTCGACCCGAATGTTCCGGGCGGCCACGACTCCTAGACCGCTAGACGGGCTGGAGTGCACGTAAACGTTTCGGATGACGAGAGAGGCGTTCGAGCTGACAACTGTAATTCCCCCTGAGGAAGTGGGAACAATCTCCCAGCCCTCAATGATATAGGGGTCATTGGGTGTACCACTCCCCCCAGTGACGCCGTTCGCGGAGGTGAAGCCCGCGTTGCCGTCGATGAGGATGGGTGCGTGGGGCGTGTAGGCCAAGACGGGCTGGGGAATTGTCGAGAGCGCCGTAAGCGTAGCCGCCACCAAAAGGAATGCCAGAAGCAATGTCTTTGGGCCGCGGGGATGCTCCCCCTCGCGCAACGACTGAGTCTTCTTTCTTCGGCGGAAGATGAGGACCAAGGCGCACAGTATGGACAGGACCGCGGCGAGGAGGAGGATAACCCACCCATACGTTGCCCAGAAATCCTTGGGATTCCCGTCCGGCGGGGGCGCGATTCCGTTGCTGGTCGTCACGGACGCGGAGCACGGCGCGGAGTACTGTGCCCCATCGTAGGCGCGGGCCTCCACTGTGTGGGATCCATCAACCACCGCCGAGGAGTTCCACGCGTGGGTCCAGGAGGCGGTGCCGTTGGCGGCGATCCAACTCCCGTCGTCCACGCGGACCTCGACGCGGTCCAGGGCGTTCTCCGGGTCCGTTGCGGTGCCGCGGATGGTCACATTCCCGGAAACGGTCCCGCCCGATGGGAAAGTGATCGCGCAGACGGGCGGGTCGTCCCCGGGGCCGGAGGGAATGGCGGTGACCTCGTTCGAGGGGGGTCCCTCGGCGATCGTGTTCACCGCAGCGACGCGGTAGAAGTAGGTGACCCCGTTTGTGAGTCCTGTATCCGTGTAGGCGGTCACGTTCCCCAGGGTCGCGACGGCCGTGGCAGGGTTCGGGGAGGTCCCGCGGTACACGCGGTAGCCCGTGACCGGGGAGCCGCCGTCCCAGGCGGGGGCGGTCCAGGTGAGGGAGACTTGGCCATCTCCCCCGACGGCGTCGAGGTTCCTCGGGGCCGAGGGCCGCTGGGGGGTCGCGTACGCCCGCGCGTAGTAGAGGTCGCCGTTCCTCGCCCAAGCGAGGTGGGGGAGGCCGTCCGCGTCGAGGGCGAGATCCGTGGCGTCCCGGAACTCTGCGGGGAAAGATTCATTCATCCAGGTCCCGTCCCAGAGGGTGTAGTTCGTCACCCCGGGCGGGAATCCCCACGTTGGAGCGTGGAGACGACCCTGGGCGTCGAACGCGATGGCGGGGGAGAAGTGGGTGCTCGCCGCGGGGACGAGGGTGCGCCAGGCGACCCCGTCCCAGTACGAGATCTTCCCCCCGATTACGGATCTGGGTACATAGCTGATGTAGGGGTGCCCCGCGGCGTCCAAAGCGAGCGAAGTCCAATCGCGGACCCCCTCCACACTGTCCACCGTGGTCACGTTCCACGCGGTTCCGTTCCAGGCGGCATAGGCTAGCGAACCGCTGCTCTCGTTTCGGTAGGTAATGTGCGGGAAGCGGGTGGCATCGATGGCGATGGAACACTCGAACCCGACCCCCCAGGTCCCCCCATCCACCGTTTCGCGGACCCACGTGCCGCCTGAAAACCGGGCGTAGCGCAGCGTAGCCGCCGTGTTGTTCGTGTAGCAGACGTGCAGGACGTCGCTCGCATCCATCACGGCGCGTGTCCACTGCGCGTCCTCCAGGCCCGTAACGTAGGCGCCGGTGTCGTCGACGTCCTCGGCTGCCCACGCTGTCCCATCGCTCCAGGCGTTCTTCAGGCGTTCCCGCGAACCATCGACGTAGAGGATGTGGGCCCTTCCCGAGGAATCGACCACGACCGACGGGGAGAATCCCACAGTCCCCGCCGTGTCGACATCCTGTAGCGTCCACGCGCTTCCGTCCCAGCGTGCGTACCGCAGGTCCTTCCCGGAGGACTCGTAGTACGCGATGTGGGGGTTCCCGTCGGAGTCCAGGACCAGGGAGACTTGCTCAACCACGCCGCGTGCGTCGACCCGCTCGACCTGCCAGAAGAGAGGGGAGGCGGAAGCCGGGGGCGGAACGACTCCGAGTGGAAGGAGCAAGAGGAGCGCGGCGAGCCAAAAGCCACTGCGACCCAATCGACGGCCCCTGCGAACCCCGAGCCCACCCACCGAATTGGCAGTCATTCCTTTCCTCCTAGAGATCCACGACCCCGGTCCACGCCGCGACTCCGCCGCCGTCGTCGGTCAGGGTGACCTGAACCCCGCGGTTGCCGCCTGAAGCGTAGGCGTGCGTCGTGGTCACCGTCGCGGTGATCGGGTTCACGTCGGGGGAGGGGAACGGGTCTGGGCCGGTACCGTCGTTGAACGCCGTGGTTGCGAACGTCCCACCATCCCCGAAGTCGATGGCGAACGTGAGGTCGTCGCTTCCCCTGTCGCTCCCAACAACCTCGAAGGTGACATCCTTCCCCACCAGGTGGGACCGGAGGTCCTGGATCGTCCACGTCCATGAACTGGGTCTTCGCACGTTGAAGGGGTGCCGGAGGGTGACCTCGGTGCCGTCCTCGAAGGCAATCTCGACCTGCACGGGGTCGGCCCCGTTGGGGTTCCCGTTGGGGGGATCGTCGGTCGGGGTGTAGGACACCACGATCCGCCCGTCCCCGAGGACGCTGAACCGGGCGTCGGAGAGGGAGGCCGCCTGCTCGTCCGGAGAGCCGGGCTGCCGGACCACCGCGACGGTAGCGGTGACCCCGCGGGCGTCCACGACCTCGAGGCGCACGTCGTGCCACTTCTCCCCCGCCACGCGGAGGGTGAGGTCGACGGGCACGTAGGCCTGGATGTCGAGGAGGCTGGGGGCCACGTTCGCCACGACCACGACCGCCGATGCCTCAGCGCACCCGCCATCGTCGTCGCACGCTCGCACAATCAGGAGGAAGTCCCCGTTGTCCCCGTAGGTGTGGGTCATGGAATCCGTCCCGGGGTAGGGGAAGGTCCCCCATGGAGATTTCGGTGGGTCGGGCCCGAGGCCATCATTGTAGAAGGTCGCCGTCCGTGCGGGTCCTCGGGCCCAAGACCAGGACAGAGTGACGTCGTCGCTTCCTGGGTCGAGGAAGTCCGCGACGGCTCCCACGAGGTCCGCCTCCACGTAGGTCGGGGCATCCAGCTCAACGGCGAGGACCGGCGGGGCGTTGACAACCCTGACCGACTGGGTGAGGGAGGCAGAGCCGCCATCGTCGTCGGTCACGACCAAGGTGACCGCATAGGCCCCGTCGTCCCCCCACGCGTGCGTCCCGGTGTCCGTGGCGGTGAAGGGGAAGGTGCCTGCGGGGGAGGGATGGGGGTCAGGCGCGAGGCCATCGTTGAAGTAGACGCGGGATTCCGTGGAGCCGTCATCCCAGTCCCACGCGTAAGTGAGATCGTCGCTACCGGGGTCCGTGGCGGTGGCGGTGAAGGGGAGGTGGGCGCCCTCGTCCCCGCCGCTAACGGTGGCGGTGACTTGGGGAGCCTCGTTCGTTACCAACACGCTCACGCTCACGGTCACGCTCCCGCCGTCGTCGTCCGTGGCCGTCAGAGTGGCGGTGAGGGCAGCGTCGTCCCCGTAGGCGTGGGACGCCGCGGCGGTGAAGGCGAACGGGAAGGTCCCCCAGGGGCTCTTCGGCGGGTCGGAGAGTCCCACGGGGTCGTTGTACTCCATGGCGGTATCGTGGCTTCCCTCGCCCCAATCCCAGTCTACAGTGACATCGTCGCTTCCGGGGTCGGACACGTCCGCGGTCAGAGTGAGTGCGGTTCCTTCGCGCACGGTGGCGGTGCTCGTGGAGAGGATGATTGTAGGCGCGGCGTTGCCGACGGTGATGTCTCCCTCGACAATCGTCGAGCCCCCGTCGTCGTCCGTGACAGTGACCCGGGCGCGGTAGACCCCGTTGTCCCCGTAGGAGTGCGCCTGCGTGTCGTCCGCGATGAACGGGAAGACCCCGAGGGGGCTCGGCATGGGGTCCGGGGTGTTCGCCGGCTCGTTGTTGTACCGCGTGGCGGTGATTCCGGGGGTCCCGTCCCCGAAATCCCACGTCAGCGTGAGGTCGTCGGTCCCGGGATCCGTGGCGCGGAACTCGAAGGATAGCGGGCTGCCTTCCGGTCCCGAGGGGAGGAGGCTGAAGGACGCCGCGGGAGGTGCGTTGACCACATCGACCACGGCGGTCGCCATACCCTGTCCCGCGCGGTCGTCCGTCACGGTGAGGGTGACCACGTACGTGCCGTCGTCCCCGTAGGCATGGGTCGGCGTCGGGCCGGTCGCAGGGGGCGATCCATCCCCGAAGTCCCAATCGTAGGCCACGAGAATCCCATCGAGGTCTGACGACCCCAAGCCGTCGAGCGGTATGGAATCACCTTCGGAATAGAGCAGACCCGGGGATGCAATTGCCGCAACGGGAAGCCAGTTCCCGATGGGGGCAAAGACGCTGAAGTGCGTGGATTCCCCGCAGACGATGTTCGCGTTCGGGTCCGAGGGGTCCGGGATGGGCCGGGGGAGGTCCTCCCACTGCGCGGTGGCCGTGTTGTACCACCGGACCATGAGAGACTCCTCCGTTGTCCCGGTGGGCACGCTGTCGTAACCGATGCAGATAACCACGCGGCCCCCGGAGGCGAGCATGTCGTCCACGTTCTGGCTGGCCTCGATCTGGACCACGACGCCGAAGAACGCCCCCGTGGTGTCACTCACGTCGAACAGCCCCGAGGCACTACCTTGGCTCACGTCGTACTCGGTCGCGCTGATGCTGTAGGTGGTCAGTGCCCTCGTCGAGTCGAAAATGAGGGAGAGGGCAACGCCATCCCCCTGGAAATTGATTGGTATGCTTGTCCCCATCGGAAGGGGGGTTTGTGGATTGACCTTCGTCGCCGCCCCCACCGCGCTCCCGTCCTCCGTGACCGCTAACGTGGCGGTGTTCTGGAATCGGATGTCGAACCCAGGAGAGGCGGGGTCTCCCGAGGCGACGTTCCCGTAGTTGTCCTCGGCCTCGACGTCGACGACGTACATTCCGAGGAGGCCCTGGGTACTCCGATCCGGCAACGAGCACATGTACGGCCCTGTCCCTGTGCAACGGAGCGTGAGGTCCAGGGGCACGACGTCCGCGAAGCCGTCCCCGGAAAGGTCCACGCGGCGGAGGATAGCCCGGACACGGCCGAGGGCGTCCCCCTCATCCAGTTCCACGGTGAGCGTGAAGTCCTTGTCATAGGAGCAGTCCAAGACCGACGCACTGTAGGCGCACAGCACGGTCGGACTAACTGAAACCAACTGGAGGCGAGGAGGCAGTCGGTCCGCCTTCTCCGTCCAGCGTTCATGGGGTTTCGAGGTCGTGGAGTCCGGGTAGGTGTAGAAGTGCCACGTGCCGTAGGCGCGGTCTGCGTAGATCGCGGTCCGGATCCGGTCCCCGCCGCCGTCCGAAGAAGCGTCTCCATCCTCGAGGTGGTAGGTCATTTGCGAGGTGGCGAGGTTGACGGTGGTGACGGAGATCCCGATCTCGGTGGTCACCCGCATGCCGACGCGGATCCCGTAGTCGAAGACGTTGAAGCTGAACATCAGGAAGCTCACGTCGAGGCCCCCGGAGAGCTGGAGATACATCTCCTCGGTCATCGTGAACTCCGACTCGACCGTCTGGCGACTCGAAACGGCGGTCGCATCGAAGGCCTCCTTGGAACCGCCCGTCGTGAACACTTCGTCGTCCCGCAGGAGTGTCGCCCGGTCCGAGGCGGGCCGCACATTGTCCCCTCCGAGATCGAAGGCGAGACCCGCCAGTTCCTGCGGATCCCCGCCGTTCCGGATGGCCCAGGCGGACGCCGAGAGCGAAGCCTCCCGGACGATGTTCTTGATCACGACCGGCCGGGTCTCCACGTGGCCCGGAACGAAGACGAGGAAGGGGAAGTCGTCCACGAACTCGAAGTGAGGCGGAACATCCTGGGTGTGCTTCCGGATCTCCCAGTCGGCGCGCCACAGCTCGCCGACAAGCCAGTCGCCATGCCCCGGGCCGATCCGGCCCGGCTCGCTGGAGGAGTCCGAGCAGTCCGCCGTCCCCGCCGTGTGGCGGATGGCGATCTCGTTCTCAGTGGTTTGTGTGGCAGAAGCCGACAGAGAACCGCCGCCCCCGATCCCGAGGACCGTGATCTCTCCCTCGAGAAACGTCTCTGTGGTGCGGGAGACCCGCGTCGTGAGCGACAGTTGGCGGCTGACCTCGGTCGCAACGCACGAGTACGAGGCGTCCCCGTTGGGGTCGTGGACGACGAGGAAGGGGATGAAGGGGAGGTCGTCCGAGCCGGAAGCGAGCGACTCCTGTTCCACGAAGCCGTCGAGCAGCAGGGAGTAGCGGAAGACGGGTGCGCAGCTGGAGCAGGCGCGATACAAGGTCATGAGCATCAGGTCCAGGGCGCTGTTCCCGTTCGCGTCGCCGGCAGGAAGGTCATCGAAGACCGCCACGCCACCGGCTCGATGCGCGCCTGCCACGAAGAGGAGCGGATCGTTGGGGATGTCCAGGTCCATCCGGATCTGGGGGCCGAGGAGGATGCCGCACCAAGCCTCGTGGACCTGAAGGATGATCAGGTCGGTCGTGCGGAACCGAAGGTCGGAACACATCCAGTACTCCGTCTGGAGCCGCGTGTCCCAGGTCGGGTTCCCCGACGCGTCGTAGCCGGCGAACTCGTTCACGGCGTGGGTCGCGGAGAGGAACACCATGAGTCCCGCCGTGCCTGGAAGGTCCACGGCGGCAATCCCCGCGTTCGCGAGCGTGAGGGCGTTCCGGACGGGCTGGAGGAGGGGATATCCCGGGGAGACGGAGCCACAGTCCCCGCTCGCCTGGAGTCCGTAGCAGACGCGGAGCCAGTACCGTCCGGCCCAGTCGATCGTCATGAAGAGCGCGTCCAGGCTCCCGTCACGATCCACGTCCGCCAGGGTGACTCCCGCGTCGAGGTCGACCCAGTCATCCAGGGGCAGGGAGTGCTTGGCCTGGAGGGCACACGTGCCGTCGACCGCCAGGTTGAGGCAGGTCCAGTAGGCAAGCGCGTTCGGGCCGAGAGGACCCATGGGGCCGTCATCGACTCGCAGGAAGACGGCATCCAATGCGGGGTCCGCGTCCAGCTGGCCCAGGGCGACGCCGGCCCCGTTGGACCACCAGCCGTTGTCCGAGATGGAGCGCATCGGGGACACGGAATCGCAGACGCCGGTAGTCGGGTCGAGATCCTCGCATACCCAGTACCGCAGTACATCCTCCTGTTGCCCCGTCGTCCCCCACAGGTCGACGTTCTCCAGGAATACAGCGTCCGGGACGGAGTCTCCCCCGATCGGACCCACGGCCACGTCCCCGCCGGCCGCCGCGCCCGCCGCGGCGGGAAGTTCGAAGGGGCCGTTCTCGGTCTGGAAGTCCGCCCCACTGATGGTGGGGTCGACGACCACCGGGTAGGTCCGCTCGGGCGCGAGGAGCCACGCCGCCGGGACGCGGAGGCTCAGGCGAAGGACGTCACCCTGGCGCGAGACGGCGTAGTCCGCGTCGGCGAGAGCGCTCACATTGGCGGCTTCGTGGACGATCGGGTCGCCCACGGCGAACCGGACCTCCTCGGCGTCTCGGAACGAGATCGAGCGCCGGGTGTAGATGGTCTCCGGACCCACCCTCTGTTCTCCCGAGTAGACGTCCAGGCTCTCGGGGACTTCCAGGTCAAACGGGAAGGTGAGGTACGACGCCGTGGAAGGCACGGGCCGTCCCCGCAGGAGGAAGGCCTCCTTGAGGGATTGAGCTCCGACGACGTAGGTTACGTCGATGGAGGCTCCCTCGTAGGCGTCGGAGTAGAGGGTGGTGGATCCCGCGGCTGTTTGAGCCACGGAACGCAAAGTGGCGGCGGTCGACTGCTCCCCATCCCCGCTCTGCCAGGTGATCATGGTCGGGAGTCGCCAGGATGTCTCGATGTCGCCGGCGACCACCCGCACGAGACCGTCCGCGCGCTCGGGAAGCTGGGTGGTCCACGCGGCCGGCCCCACGGGCGCAGCCGGAAGTACGAGCTCCTTTCGCTCCGTGGGTCTGGGGGACTCGACGCGGGGAGAGGTCGCGGGGGTCGATCCCGACCCGGCAACGTCCGCTCCAGACTCAGCCCCCGAACCTGCCGCGGCGGCAGTCGAAGCCCCCCGTGTCCCCACCCCGTACAGCCCGCTCAACCCCTCCGGTCCGCCTCCAGGAACCGGGGGGTCTTCTCCCGGTCCTTCCGAGACGAGGCCCGCGAAGATCACGGACGTCAGTGTCAATCCGAGAAACAGGCCGATGGCCCGTCTCCGGTTCGTTCGCTGCGCATCCCCCACACCCAACCCGCTCCGGTTGTCCATGATGGGAGTGAGCGAGGAGGATGTATAGGCCATTTTTAGAACGGTCTTTTTCCTCTATTTAAGGGTGTCACCCATGGAGACCTACCAAGGCCTCGGCGCGGCCCCCTGGCCGGGTTCGACCCGCGGGCGAAGACGCGGGCCTATCGGAAGAAGGGGATCACCCGGAGCCTGTCCGAGGGGGTCCTCTCGGAGAGCCTACTCGCCACGTCTCTCTCCGGGCTTCTCCGCGCTCTCCCACCCGCCGTGCCGGTACCGCCGCGCCCGGAGGAACCCCTCGACC
>Ga0209342_10005179_pt1 | contig 13395 bp, 9 predicted proteins | sample RifCSP16_2_FD_184023 | JGI IMG/M metagenome (GOLD analysis project Ga0209342, IMG submission 184023) | Soil microbial communities from Rifle, Colorado - Rifle CSP2_sed 16_2 (SPAdes) (version 2) | ecosystem: Environmental > Terrestrial > Deep subsurface > Rock core/Sediment | place: Rifle... | reverse complement strand
GACGTCGGCCACGCGCACCTCGTCGATCCCGCCGCTCCAGTCCTGGAGCGTGATGTCGGGGCTCCTCCCGATCCGCAGCTCGGAGTTCCCGATCTCTGCGGAGCTCCCGTCATAGAAAACGGTGGCCTGCTGTGCTCCGTCCACGAAGAGCCGCAGGAAGTTTGCCGCGGCGTCCGCCACGCCAACGACGTGATGCCACTGCCCGTCGTTGACCTGCGCGACCGGGACGCCCACGCTCGCCGTGCCACCGTCGACGATGAAGTTGAAGGTGGTCCCGTTGAGAATCCCGAACCAGTAGTTTCGGCGCGAGCCGGTCGTGTTCCACTTCGCGACCACCAGCCGCGACTGGCCGTCTCCCCCGCTCGTGGTCCGGACCCAGGCCGCGACCGTCATTCCGGTGGCGAGCTGGAGGCTCGCGCTGTCGGGGACGTTGACGTTTTGCTCCAGCACGTTGGGGACGAAGGCCAGGCTCCCGTCGATCTGCCCCGGGGTCTGGACTGGGGAGTTCTCCGCCGTCCCGTGGTTGGCGTTGGACGTGCTGTCCGCCATCTGAGGCGGTGGGCCCGCCGGGGCCTCCTTGAGGTGCCAGATGGCCCGGTAGCCGTTGCTCCAGACCCCGGCCGCGTTCTGGCCGTCGGGAGCCGTCGTGTTGTCGTAGTACATGTAGATGTGGTCGATCGTCGACGATCCGTTGATCTGGGGGACGTAGACCCACACGTAGGAGGAGCCCCCCGCGTTAAATCGCTCGATCTCGTGGGCGAGGACGGTCGCGTTGTCGGAGTCGACGAAGCGGATGTCCTGGCCGGAGGCCAGGGTCTTGGTGTAGTCGATGCGTGTGGAGTCCAGACGGACGAGGACCGGAAAGCCCGTCAGGTTCTGAGTCTGGCCCGAGTTGTTGAACGTCAGCTTCCTCCGCGCACGCCAGTTCGCGTCCCACCAGGCGGGGTCGGCGGCTTCAAGAGCGGCGCCACCGAAGGCGGCGACGGCCAGTGAGGCGGCGCCGATTCTCAGAGCCCGGTGTATCGCCCGCATTTGGCAGTCTCCTCCCATCGCTGGGATCTCGATGCAAGGAGCGAGCCACACACAAGCCATTGAGTGCCAATGAGATCGGACACACGAGCCTCTCGGGATGGTTCTCTCGTGACCGGACTTCGGCGGCCCCCTCGGAGAGGTCTCAGCGCGACCGGGCGGGGCGCGTCAGCCAGAAGTGGCCGCGGAGCCCCCGGCGGGTCCGCGCCGCGGCTCAACGACGCGAAAGCCCCTTCCACTCGGAGGCGAGCAACCCGTAAACGACGTGGTCCACGAAGTGGTCGTAGAGCCACTCCCGCTGGCGGAGCACCCCTTCCTTCGTGAACCCCAGCCGCTCCGGGATCGCGCAGCTGCGGGCGTTCTCGGTGGCGCACGCGATCTCGGCCCGGGTGAGGCCCAGCTCGGAGAAGACATAGTCGAGCAGCGAGGCGCAGGCGCGCGTCACGAGGCCCTGGCCCTGCTGCGCTTCCGCCACCCAGTAGCCGATGCTCGTACGGCGGTTGGCCCAGTCGATGTAGTGGAGGCCGATCACCCCCGCGAGCTCGCCGCGTCGGAAGATCCCGCAGGCCACACCGTTTCCGGTCGCATGCTGCTCGAGCGTCGCCTTGATGAAGGCCCGGGTGTGCTCGGGGGTCGTGTTCCGGTCGAGCCACGGAAGCCATTGCCGCAGATGGGCGCGGTTCGCGTCCACCAGCTCGAAGAGCGGGCCCGCGTGCCGCTCTTCCAGGAGGCCCAGCCTCAGCTCGTCATCGATCGGGATGGCGAACATCGTGCTTCGCGAGACGACTCCCCCCAGGGGAAGTCTTCCCGCGCCTCGGGGTAGCCGAGCGCAAAGGCGCGCAGCTCGGCGCTGGCACGCCGCGCCGGGCTCGAGGTCGACATTGCGCCTAGCCTACCCCTCGCCTCGCCTTCGCGCCACCGTTCGCCTGCCGCGAGAGGGAGCTGTGACGCTGCTCACGCCGCGTGCGATGGACTCGGGACGAGGTCCACGGCGAGCGTGTTAAGATGCCCGACCCGGAGGCGGGAGATGGCTTACTTCGATCTCGATCCCCTGCTGAACACGATGCTCGACACGGCCCCGAGCATCTCGGACCTCAATCTCTCCGTCGGCCGGCCGCCCCAGGTGGAGATCGACGGTTCCCTCCACCCCATCTCCTACGCGGCGATCGAGAGGCTCATGCCCTACCACACCGAGCTCGCGGTCCTGCGCCTGCTGCAGGGCAAGCGCGACCTCGCGGAGAAGCTCCTGCGCACGGGCTCGGTCGACCTGTCCTATTCGCTCTCCCGGCGGACGCGCTTCCGCGTCAACGTCTTCTCCCAGCGAGGCAGCTACTCGGTGGTGCTGCGCGTGATCCCCAACCACATCCCGACCGTGGAGGAGTTGGGCCTTCCCCCGCAGCTCAACGAGATCTCTGACGAGAGAACCGGCATCGTCCTCGTGACCGGGCCCACGGGCTGCGGCAAGTCCACGACCCTGGCCGCGATCATCAATAAGCTGAACCAGGAGAAGGCGATCCACATCATCACCATCGAGGACCCGATCGAGTACCTGCACCCCCACGTTTGCGCCACCATCAACCAGCGGGAGGTCGGCAGCGACACCGAGACCTTCGCCCTCGCGCTCCGGGCCGCCCTTCGTCAAGCGCCCAAGGTCATCCTGGTCGGCGAGATGCGGGACGTGGAGACGATCTCGATCGCGCTCGAGGCCTCGGAGACGGGCCACCTCGTGCTCTCGACGCTACACACGATCGACGCCGCGAAGACGATCGACCGCATCGTGGGGGTCTTCCCCAAGAACGAGGAGCGGCAGATCCGCACCCGCTTCTCACAGTCCTTCAAGTGGATCGTGAGCCAGCGCCTGGTGCCGAAGAGCGGCGGCGGCCGCATGGCCGTCTGTGAGGTCCTGCGCGCGAACTCGCGGACTCGCGAGTACGTCCTGGAGGGCGAGCGCGAGGGCAAGAGCCTTCAGGACGCGATGGAGGCGGGTGTCCTGGAGGGGATGCAGAGCTTCGACCAGGAGCTGGAGCGGCTGATCAACGAGGGGATCATCGACCGCGAGGTCGGGCTCTCCTACGCCACGAACCGCACGAACCTGCAGCTGCGCCTCGACACGCAAGGAACCGACGTCGAGGCCAAGGCCGCGATCCCGCTCGCGCCCGGCCACTCGACGGAGGCGGCGCCGCGGACCCCCGCCCCGCGCGCGAGTGGCGATGGACGCCCGCGGCCCGCCGCCCCCGCCCGCGCCGGCGTCTCGGAGCTCGACGACCTTCTCGAGAGGTAGACGCGTGCAGGCCCAGTGCCCTCAGTGCTCGACCCGAATCCAGATCGACGACGCGAAGGTCCCCGACCGACCCTTCTCCGTCCGCTGTCCGAAGTGCCAGAACATGATGCGTCTGCCCGGACGCGGGGGCGAGGCGGCGGCGGCGACGGTGGAGCCGGTAGGGGCGGGCGCGGCCGCCGCCCCGTCCGCGCCCACCGGGATCGCATCTCCCCCGCCGCCGGCGGCACCACCGATCGCGGTCCGCCCTCGCGGTAGCGAGGCCGACGGCACCCACGACGTGCTCATCGCTCTCGCGGACCCCACCGTCGCCTCCCACGTCGGGCAGGCGTTCCGGCACCTCGGCTTCAACGTGGAGACGGTCGAGGACATCGAGGAGGGGGCACGGCTGATCGAACAGGGCGTCTACGAGGTCGCGGTCACCGCGCGCACGCCGGCAGGGGCGGGACACCCGGAGACGCTCTTCCAGCGCATCCTGCGCCTGCCCCCCTACACGCGACGACGGGTGTTCGTCGTGTTCGTCGGCGAGGAGTTCAAGACCGCGGACGGCACGCAGGCCTGGGCCGCCCAGGCCGACCTCGTCGTGAATCCCCGGGACGCCGGCACCTGCGAGGGCGCCGTCCGCGCCGCGATGGCGGAGCGGCGACGGCTCTACCAGCCGTTCGAGGACGCCCGCCGGCGGCTGGAGGCCGAGTAGGGGGCTCGGGGGTCGCGCTCGCGCGCTCGGGCCTGACCGACCCGGACGGAATCGGCATTCATCGACGACGAGCGCGCTCCCGCGCGACCCCACTCGCCTGGAGAGAAGCGGTTACCCGGACACGCTTGTAGCCGGCGCTCAAGGTCTGGCTCCCGCCGCCGGGAGATAGGCCTCCACGACGTAGTCCCGCACCATCCGGTGCGCGCTGAACGGTGCGACCACCGACTCGATCGAGGCCTTCATGGTGCGGATCCATTGCCGGGGCAATCCGGCCTCATCCCGGTCGAAGAAGCGCGGGATGACCTCCTCCGCCAGCAGCCGGTAGAGGGTCTGGGCGTCGGACCGGTCCTGCACCGTGATGTCGGCCTGCACGCTGCCATCGCCGATCGCCCAGCCGTTGTCGCCGCGAAAGCCCTCCGCCCACCAGCCGTCGAGGATGCTGAGGTTGACCCCGCCGTTGATGGGGACCTTCTGCCCGGAGGTGCCGCTCGCCTCCTGCGGACGGCGCGGGGTGTTGAGCCACACGTCGCAGCCCTGAACGAGGGCGCGACCGATCTCGATGTCGTAGTCCTCCAGGAACACGATCTTGCCCTTGAACTCGCCGTTGGCGAGGGAGGCGAGGCGGCGCACGACCTCCTGCCCCTCCCTGTCCGCGGGATGGGCCTTGCCCGCGAAGAGGAACTGCACCGGCCGCGTGGGGTCGGAGGTCAGTGCCCGGACGACAGCGAGGTCGGTCAGGATGAGGAACGCCCGCTTGTAGGTGGCGAAGCGCCGCGCGAAGCCGACGGTGAGGGCGTTGGGGTCGAGGAGCCTCTCCACCATCCGCAGCTCGTCCGGGCTCACGCCGTGCCGCGCCGCCTGCGCCCGCGCGCGCTCGCGGACGAAGCGGATCAGCCGCTCCTTCTGCGAGCGGTGGGCCGCCCACAGCGCGGCGTCGGGAACCTCGCGGATCTTCTGCCAGAACTCCGGCTCCAGCAGACGCTCTTCCCACTTCGGGTCCAGGTGCTGGGCGTAGAAGGCCCGCATCTCGGGTCCCACCCAGCTCTCGGTGTGCACCCCGTTCGTCACGTGCCCGACGGGCTCCTCCTTTCCGTCGTCGAAGAGGTGGCGCCAGAGCGCGGAGGAGACCTGTCCGTGGAGGCGGCTGACGCCGTTGGTGCGGGAGGAGAGACGGATGGCGAGGGCGGTCATGTTGAAGTTGCCGTTGTCGGCCCCGATGGCGAGGGCCTCCTCCGGCTCGGAGCCGACGTCCAGGATCCAGGGCTCGAGGTACTTCTGCGCCAGCGCACGGTCGAAGGTCTCGTTGCCCGCCGGCACCGGGGTGTGGGTGGTGAAGACGGTGTTGCGCTTGACCGCCTCCAGCGCGTCCGCCAGCCCCTCGCCGTCCTGCACCCTCTTGCGCGCGCGCTCGAGGCCGAGAAACGCCACGTGCCCCTCGTTCATGTGCCACACCGAGGGCCGGATACCGAGCGCGCGCAGGGCACGGACGCCCCCGATCCCGAGCACGAGCTCTTGGCAGAGCCTCGTCTCGCGGCCGCGGACGTAGAGGATCCCGGTGATGGGGCGATCGGCGGGGTCGTTCAAGGAGATGTCGGTGTCGAGCATGAGCACCGGCACCAGTCCCACCTGGACCTTCCACACCGCGGCATGGACGATGCGGCCGGGGAGGTTGACGGGCACGGTCAACGTCCCCCCGGTGGGGGAAAGCACGGGCAGGATGGGCAGCCGTGCGAAGTCGTAATCGGGGTAGATGTGCTGCTGGAAGCCGTCGGCGTCGACCGTCTGGCGGAAGTAGCCGGAGCGGTACAGCAGTCCCACCCCGACGAGCGGAACCCCGAGATCGCTCGCCGCCTTGCAGTGATCGCCGGCGAGCACCCCTAGGCCCCCGGAGTAGATGCCGAGCGACTCGTGGATCCCGAACTCCATCGAGAAGTACGCCACCGGCCCGCTCATCTTCCCGCCGTGCTCGGCGAACCAGCGCGGACGCTGGCGGTACTCGTCGAGGGCTCGGATGACCTCCTCGTAGGTGCGGAGGAACTCGGGGTCGGAAAGCAGACGCATCCACTGCTGCGGCTCCACGTTGATGAGCAGCTGCACCGGGTTGTGGTAGCGGCGCCATTGCTGGGGGTCGATCCAGGAGAAGAGCCGGTTGGCCAGCGGCGACCAGCTCCACCAGTAGTCGTAGGCGAGGTCGCGCAGCCGCTCCAGCGAGGGCGGCAGCTCGATGTCGGCCGTGTGCTGGGTGCGGACGTTCAGCGCCAAGGGCGTCGAAGTTCTATGGCTGCGGTCGGGGGAAACAGGGGTGGTTGGGTCGTTTCGGCCCGATTATACGCCCGAGCGAAGGGGGCTCAACTCGGCTCGGCCTCCACGAACCGCCGGAGGCGCACCCGGCCGTCCTCCTCGACGTCGGTCAGCTCGACGCCGAACTCTCCCCGCGGGGCCTGTCGGACGACCGTCCCCGTCCCCCGCACCGGGCCATGGCCCGCGGGCAACTCGAGGGTGAAGCGCAGGTCCTGGCCGACTCGGAGGGGAGTCCGGCTCTCGAGGAGGAGGCCGTGGACGCTCACGTTGACGGTCTGGGCGGACAGCGCCGCGCCTCCGACGGCCGGCCCGCCCTCCAGCACGATCCGGACCGGCACGCGCGTCGCCCGCCGCAGGGGGATGTGCACGAGCCGCTCCAGCCGATCGTCCCAGTCCGCGCCCGGGGGCAGGGGCAGGATCGCGTTGGCCCCCGCCTCGAGCAGGTCCAGGTGCGAGAAGCCGAACTCCGAGCGACCGAGGACCACGATCGAGCTCACACGGGTGAAGGCGTCTCGACGCAGAGCGGCCACCGCCTCCGCGGCGGAGGGGAACTGCGAATCGACGACGATGAGGTCGACATGGCCCGCGGTGGCCGCCTGTCGGACCTCCTCCACCGTCGAGACCGACAGCCGCTCCACGTTGTGCCGCCAGAGGACGGTCGAGCGCAGCTCGGGCTCGAGCTCCTCCGTCGAGAGCAGCACGGCGCGGATCACCGCCGTCGCCTCGACGCCCGAGCCGACGTTCTCTTGCGCCTCCCCGCCTCCTCCAGCTCCCGGAGCCATGCCGCCTTCGAGGCGTCGCTGGGCATGCGCCAGTCACCCCGCGGCGAGAGGCTCACCGAGCCCACCTTGGGCCCGTCGGGCAGGACCGAGCGCTTGTACTGCTGGTCGAAGAAGCGCTCGAGGAAGACCCGCAGCCACCGCCGCAGAGTCACATCCTCGTAACGACCGGCAAAGGCGTGCCCGGCGAGATAGAGGATCTTCCGCGGCCCCGCGCCCAGGCGCAGGAGACAGTGGAGGAAGAAGTCGTGGAGCTCGTAGGGACCGATGAGGTCCTCCGTGCGCTGGGCGATCCTCCCCTTGCGGTCCGGGGGGACGAGCTCGGGCGAGACCGGCGTCGCCAGAACCTGCCGCAGCACGTCGCGCTCCGCAGGGCGGGAATGGTGCTCGGCCACCCAGCCCACCAGCCGCCGTACGAGGGTCTTGGGGACGCTCGCGTTCACGTTGTACATCGCCATGTGGTCTCCGCCGAAGGTGGCGAAGCCGAGGGCGAGCTCGGAGAGGTCGCCGGTGCCGACCACCAGCCCGCCCTCCTTGTTGGCGAGGTCCATGAGGATCTGCGTCCGTTCGCGGGCCTGGAGGTTCTGGAAGGTGACGCTCGCGCGGTCGGAGGGAGAGAGGCCGATGTCGCGAATGTGCAGCTCGCAGGCGGGGCGGACGTCGATCTCCCGGAGCTCCGCTCCCGCGGCGGCGGCGAGCGCCCGCGCGCTCTCCAGGGTGCGGGAGCTGGTGCCGAATCCGGGCATGGTCACGCCCAGGACGTCCCCCCGTGGCCGACGGAGCAGCTCGCAGGTGCGCACGCACACGAGAAGCGCGAGGGTGGAGTCGAGCCCGCCGGAGAGGCCGACGACGACCCTCCGCGCCCCGACGTGCTCGAGGCGGCGGGCGAGGCCCGCGGTCTGGATCGAGAAGACCTCCCGGCAGCGCTCGTCGAGGGTCGAGGGGTCGGAGGGGACGAAGGGGTGGGGATCGATCGCGCGCTCGAGTCGCCGGCCCTCCGGAGCGGGGATGGCGGCGAGCGGCAGCGTGCGGTAGGCGGAGGGGGCGGAGTGAACGGCGTCGGCGAAGGAGGTCTGCCGCGCCCGCTCCACCCGCAGCCTCTCCGTGTCCACGTCCGCCGCCACCAGCTCGCCCTCGCGCCGAAAGCGCTCGCTCTCCGCGAGGAGCACCGCGTTCTCCGCCACCATCAGGTGCCCGCCGAAAACGAGATCGGTCGTGGACTCGTGCACGCCCGCGTTTGCGTAGGCGTAGGCGGCGAGCGTGCGCGCTGACTGCTGGCGCACGAGCTCGCGGCGGTACTCGGCCTTGGCGACGAGGTCGTTAGAGGCGGAGGGGTTGAGGATCACGGTCGCGCCCGCGACCGCGTGGCGCGAGCTGGGCGGGGTCGGGGCCCAGAGGTCCTCGCAGATCTCGACCGCGAGGCAGACCGCGGGCTCCTCGGGAACCTGGAAGAGAAGATCGGTGCCGAAGGGGACGACGGCACCCGCCAGGCGAACCTCCCCCGCGACCGCCTCGCGCGACGAGGAGAACCACCGCTCCTCGTAGTACTCCTTGTAGCCGGGGAGGAACGTCTTGGGAACCACCCCGAGCACGCGGCCCTTCTGGATGACCGCCGCCGCGTTGAAGAGCTGGCAGCCCTGGAGCACGGGCAGGCCCATGACCGCGACCATCGACGAGGCCGCCGTCTCCCCGAGCACGCGCTCGAGGGCCCGCTCCGCCCCCGCCACGAGAGTCGAGAGGCTGAAGAACAGATCGCCGCAGGTGTAGCCGGTGAGCCCCAGCTCGGGCAGGACCAGCACCTGCACCCCCCGGGCGCGGGCGCGGGCGAGGAACTCGAGCGTCACCTCGGCGTTGCGCTCCGGGTCGGCCACGCGGACGGGAGGGCAGGCCGCGCCCACGCGCAGGAAGCCGAACGGGGCGGTGGTCATGCTGCAGACATGATAGAACGGAAGCGCGGGTGCGGCGGTGAGGGCGTGACGGGGGCCGTTGGGGGGGACCCCCTTTCGCTTTCAACCCGCTCCGCACCAGCATTAATATTGATGGCCTCCGACGAGCACGCCCCCGCCCCACCGGCCGCCCACGGCGACCAGCCCCCGCCCGAGCACGCCCTCGAGGCCCCCGGCGAGGAGCACAAGGTCGCGGGAAGCCCCCACGCCCAGGCCGCGAACGCCGCCGTCCTGGCCCTCACCCGCGCCGCGCGCAGCTTCACGCTCTACGACCCCTCCAACAAGGTCGTCCGCACGCTGATCGGCGAGTACCGCGACCGCTTCCGCCGCGCGCTCGACGGCCACGGCCCCCTCGTCCTCGACGTGCACCCCTTCGAGCTGCTCCTCGGACCGGAGGTCGTTTACATCGAGAAGGACCGCGAGCGCTCGCTCGCCTTCCGTCTCTTCCGCGACGGGGTCCGCCGCATCGCCTTCGACGCGGGGACGAGCTGGGAGGAGCTGCTGCGTCTGCTCGAGATCCTCTCCATCCGCTACACCGGCGTGCGCCAGCAGGAGGACGACCTGGTCACGCTCCTGCGCAAGGCGGGCTTCGACCACGTGCACGTCGCCGCCATCGAGGGCTTCGTCCCCGAGGAGGAGGACGCCGAGCCCCCCCTGGACGTCGACCTGATGCGCGCGACCGGCGAGCGCTATGACCCCGCTCCCCAGTGGGACCTCCCACTGCCCCCGTTCCCCGAGGCGGCCCCGCTCAGCTACCGGCCGGTGGCGCCCGAGCTGCTCGAGCGCCTCCGCGGCGAAGAGGCGCCGGAGGTGTTGCCGAGCGAGGCCGTGCGCTCCGTTCTCGAGCTGCTCCAAGCCCCCGCGCGGCCGGACCTGGGAGCCGTTCTCGGCTTCGCCCTCGAGGTGCGCGAGTTTCTGCTCCTCGAAGGGAAGGCCGACCTCGTCGGCGAGCTCGCGAGCGCGGTGCGGGCCGCCCTCGCCGCCACCCCGGAGGCGATCTCTCCCTTCCTCGCCTCCTACCTCGACGCTCGCGCTCTCCGCGTCCTCATCCAGGCGCTTCCGCCCGCGGCGGAGGAGCTGCCCACCGCCCTCGCCGAGCTGCTCGACGCCGCGCCCGGCGACACGCTCGGTCGGCTCGTGGACCTGCTGACGGAGGAGGGGGACGGCCCGCGGGCGCCGCTGCTGCGGCGTCTCGTCGCGCGAGGCTGCCGGCACGCGCCGGAGACGCTCGCCGCCCGGCTCCGCAGCGCGAAGGGAGAGGTGGCGGTCGTGCTGCTGCGTCTGCTGGGGGAGGTCGACCCGGCGGCCGCGCTCCACGCCGCGGGCGAGGCCTCGACCGCGGGCGAGGCGCCGCTTCAGCTCGAGGCGCTGAAGCGGCTGGAGGCCGCGGCCTTCAGCCCGGAGGTAGGGCGGGCGCTGCGGCACCTGGTGGAGTCGCCCTTCGAGGAGGTGCGCGTGGCGGCGCTTCCGGTGATGGCGGTGCGGGGGGGGCCGCGCGTCTTCCCGGCCCTTCTCGCGCACGTGGAGAAGCACGCCGCCCATCTCTCGCCCGCCGAGGCCACGGCCGCGGGCCGTGCGCTCGTGCGCTCCTCGGCACGCTCGGCCCTCGACGCCTTCCAGGTCTGGCTGCACCCGAAGGGAGGGGGACTGCTCGGCCGGCTGGTGAAGCTGCACGCACCGCTGCCGCTGCAGCGGGTCACGCTGGCCGGCGTCGTGGCCGTCCTGGGGGAGGAGGCGGAGGAGATGCTCGCCTTCCTGGGCGAAAAGGGCGACGCGGAGGTGGCGGGGGCGGCGACGGCGGCGCTCGCGGCCCGGCGCCGGGCGGGAGGCGGCCGTGGGTGAGACACCCCGGACCCCCAGCCTCGACGACCTGGGGCACGCCCAGGAGGCGCTGGGTCGCGCCCTCGGACGGGCCCGCATCGGGGAGGACCGCGCCCTCGCCAACCAGGTGCGAGAGCTGGGCGAGCGGCTCGCCCACCTGCTCTCGGGGCTGCTGCGGATGACGCGGCTGCACTCCCCCGACAACCGCGCCTTCGACCATCCGGTGGAGGAGCTGCACACGACGCTCGTCCAGCTCCACGACCTCCTTGGCTCGGTGCACCTCGTGGCGGTCGAGGACCAGGTCTACGTCAACGACATCCGCATCCGCGCCGGGGACAAGGCCTCGAGCATCCGTGAGCTCGGGGCCGAGCTCCACCGCCACAACGCGGGCGGCATCACCTTCCACCTCCCTCTCGAGGGGCCGGCCATCCGCGCCCTCATCGGCTGCCTCGGTGCCGCCCCCGCCGCGAGCGAGCCCCGCAACGCGCTCGCGCGGGCGCTGCACGCGGGGGGTGTGGCGGGCATCGAGCTTCTCGGACGCTTCCGCTTCCGCATGGCCGGCGAGGGCGCACCGGAGATATCCGACCCGCGCGACTTCGTCTCCCGCGCGGTCGCGGCGACGGACGAGGCCTTCCAGAACCTCGCCGCGGGGCGGGTCCCCAACCCCCTGCCGCTGCGCCGGCTCGTGACCGAGCTGCTCGAGCGCGACCTCGCGGCGGAAGAGCTGTGGGCCGAGCCCCCGGAGGCGCCGCCTTACGCCCTCCACCAGTTCCGGGTGGCGCAGCTCGCGCTGCTCGTGGGCTTCGCCCTGGGCCTGCCCCCGGGCGTCCTCCAGGATCTCGGCGTCGCCGCGCTCTACCACGACTGCGGTTACGCCGCGGGCGGCGCCGCCTCCGGGGGCGTCGCCGTCTCCTTCGAGCGCCACGCCGCTTCGGGGGCCCGGCTGCTCTTGCGCCAGCGGGGCTTCCACGAGGCGAAGATGCGACGGATGCTGGCCGCGCTCCAGCACCACCGCGACGCGAACGACCGCCTGCGCCCCGGGCTCTTCGGCCGCATCCTGCGGGTGGCCGAGGACTACGACACCCTATCGCGCCGGAGCGGGAAGCTCTCGCCCACCCTGGCTCTCGCGCTGATGCTGAAGTGGGCAGGAACGCGTTACGACCTGGCGCTGCTGCAGCTCCTCGTCAACGGCCTGGGCGCCTACCCTCCGGGAACGCTGCTGCAGCTCGAGGACGGGCGGGTCGTGCGCTCGGTCGCCCCCGCCGTCGGTCCCGAGGCCTTTGCCGCACCACCCGCCCGCTGTGTGCGCCTCGCCGACGGCTCGCCGGCTCCGGAGGACCTGCCGCTCGTCGATCTGCGCACGGCCGGCCCCCTCCGGGTGCTCCGCCCGTCTTGAGGACGGCCGGGAGGCCCCGCCCCCAAAGGGCGCCTATCCCGCGTTCATTCGCCAGATCGCCCAGTTCAGCATGCTGCCGAAGCCGACCCAGGCCAGGTAGGGCACGAGGAGCACGGCCGCGCCACGGCTCACGCGGGCGAAGGCCACGATCGTGGCCAGTATGGCCACAAAAAGGGCGGCGATGCCCAGGAATGCGAGGTCCGGACGCCTCAGTCCGAAGAACAGCCAGGACCAGCCGGCATTCAGCGTGAGCTGGAGCAGGAAGAGCAGCGTCGCGACGCGCGAGCGGCCCTCCCTCCACGCGAGCCATCCCGCCACCGCCATCAGCGCGTACAGCACCGTCCACACGGGGCCGAAGACCCACTGCGGCGGCGTCCACGGCGGCTTCCAGAGGCCTTCGTACCAATCCGTGACCGCGGGGGCGGTCACGAGCTCGCTCGCCGCCGCGGCGCCGAAGCAGAGCAGGACGAAGCTGAGGAGCCCGAGGACGTCGCGGGAGCGGGAGACGCTCACGAGACCCGCAGCTCGCGCAGCGCGGCGATGAGGCCGACCCCCCGGCGGCGCCGCTCGGCGTTCCAGACCAACGCGTCGTCGAGGACGCTGTAGGCGGTCGGCACGACGAAGAGGGTGAGGAGCGTGGAGACGGCGATCCCGCCAACGAGCGCGATCGCCATCGGCCGCTGAAGCTCCGCCCCGGGGCCGATGGCGAAGGCGGGAGGGAGTGCCCCCGCGATGGTCGCGGTCGAGGTCATGAGGATCGGCCGGAGGCGGATCGGGCAGGCGCGGAGCAGGGCCTCGTGCCGATCGACGCCCTGGGCACGGATCTGGTTCGTGAAGTCCACGAGCAGGATGGAATTCTTCTTGGCGATGCCCATGAGCAGGATGAGCCCGAGCATGCTGTAGACGTTCATGCTCTGCCCGAACAGCCACAGCGCGAGCAGCGCCCCGCTGACGCTGAACGGCAGTGCGAGCAGCACCGTGAAGGGGTGCGAGAAGGCGTTGAACTGGGAGGCGAGCACCATATAGGCGACGAGCAGGCCGAGGACGAGCGCGAAGAGGAGCGACTCGAAGGACTCGCGGAAGGCCTGGCTGGAGCCGGAGGGGATCGCGCGATAGTCATCGGGGAGGCCCTCGCGCGCGATCCCAAG
>Ga0209342_10005177_pt1 | contig 13396 bp, 8 predicted proteins | sample RifCSP16_2_FD_184023 | JGI IMG/M metagenome (GOLD analysis project Ga0209342, IMG submission 184023) | Soil microbial communities from Rifle, Colorado - Rifle CSP2_sed 16_2 (SPAdes) (version 2) | ecosystem: Environmental > Terrestrial > Deep subsurface > Rock core/Sediment | place: Rifle... | reverse complement strand
GCAGGCTGCAACTCGCCTGCATGAAGCCGGAATCGCTAGTAATCGCGGGTCAGCATACCGCGGTGAATGTGTTCCTGAGCCTTGTACACACCGCCCGTCAAGCCACGAAAGTGGGGGGCATCCGAAGTCGCCGTGGTAACCCGCAAGGGAGCTAAGCGCCGAAGATGAACTCCGCGATTGGGACTAAGTCGTAACAAGGTAGCCGTAGGGGAACCTGCGGCTGGATCACCTCCTTTCTAAGGATGATTTATGCCTCGTCGATGGCGACATCAATGAGGTTATCATTGTGGAGCCAGTCCTTACGATAAAAACGATCGAAGCTCAGAGTTGACGAGACTACCATTTGTATAATAAGACCCGGTCGGGGAAACTCGACCGGGTCTTTGTTCTTCTTGATTATCACGTCGGCAATGAACACGTCATTGGCCACAGACATGTCCCGCGACCCGATTGCGACACCTCGTCGGCTCGAACCGGTTCTTTTCGGCGCGGCCCTGTTGTTCGCCACTTTTTTGTATGTTGTCACAAGACATCCTGGATGGGCGGCTTTGCTCCCGTGCATCCACGGGGGATGGCCGACATTCCATACCGGGCTATGGGTACTTCGGTCGGATCCCCGCCGATCTCGTGCCCGAACCTGTTTTGCATTCTTCGTCGCTGCCGCGTGCTGGAAGGCTGCCGCGGCAGCTTTGCTGACCGTTGGCGTTTTCATAGCGGCGGCAATGAAATTGGGATTTCAACCCAATATGGACGAGTTTGCCGCAACAATGCTGGTCGTGGCGGGGGGCGTCGTGTTAAATACCTGTCTAGGATTGGGCGCCATTTACGCCGCGGTGGTCCTCAAAATCCGCGTCTGGGTACATCCCCGTCTTCGTTCAATGACTGGCGGCGACCTTCGTGGTGTTGTGGACCTTAAACCGACGCGTCGTGGCTTCAATTACGCCATCTTTGTCGTAGCCACGGCCGTGGTATTCCCCATTTTGGCCGCAAGCACATTCGTCGTCGCCGTCTTGACGGTAGGCAAGAACCGCAATCAGCTTGAAACCACGCCATTCATGATTCTCGCTTGGATGACGTTCATAATTCTTCCCATTGCCATGATTCCCTGCTACGTTTGGCTCTCGTCTCGCATCATCGCCCGTTGTCCTCGAGAATCCTGGCCCGAAATGAAAATGGAAGTAGTTGACAGGCATAACTTATAAACGCTTTCATCTCCGTGATGGCCGCTTTCCAGAGACGCATTTTTGGGTTAAACTTGGACATGCGTCATTTTCGAAACCAGACGCTCGAACGGCGTTCCCCCTTGGACCGTCAACGGATTCGTTTTTTCGAACCTAACCGTGAAAAAGCGGTCCAAGTAGTAGAGAATCCGTCCTTGCCCTGATATAGTCTCGCAATGAACGCAACTCGTTACCAGAAAAGACTTTGGAGAGGTGGCTGAGTGGTCGAAAGCGCGGGTTTGCTAAACCCGTGACCCTTTACGGGGTCCGCAGGTTCGAATCCTGTCCTCTCCGCTGATGATTTTTGCAGGTCTTGGCAAGTCATCGCAAGATTTCGCATAAGCCGTTGTTCAGCAACGGCTTATGTCGTTTCTTGCGACCTCCTGCGAATCACTGCGGCAGGCTGCTGTCGGATCATGGCCAAATACCAGGCGTACTCGCAGCCCGTCATCGCGCAGGTCGAAGAAGAATGTGCTGGAGGTTACTCGGCCGAAAGTCATCAAGTGGTATTGCCCCTTCGCCGACCAGCGGAAGTTCCCTTCCGGGCATCGGTACTCGATCAACGTGTACACCGGCTGCCAGCACAAGTGCGGATACTGCTACGTCACGGGCTACAGCGCGCGGCAACCCGACTGCAAGAACCGGTTTCGGCAGGATTTGTGCAAGAACCTGGAAATGTTGGAAGCTTTTGACGTTCCGCCCGCGCCGGTGCATCTGTCGAACAGCGCCAGCATGGCCCGGCGAATGGGCGCTGGAAGCATTGGCCGAGCCGCGACGATCCGGGTCAGGTCGGCAGCCAGAGCCGTTGCGTCGGCAATGCACCGGAATTTGTAGCGACTTGGTCGAATAACCGCGAATTCCCCGTGTTTTCCAGGGGTGTTCTCTCCGCCGATGATTTTTTTACAGGTCTTGGCAAGTCATCGCAAGTTTTCGCATAAGCCGTTGTTCCACAATGGCTTACTTCTTTTGCGCGTCATGCCTGACGCACCAACAAAAAAACCCTTGCCGGACAAGGGGTTAGATGCGATTTGTCACCCGTTTACATCGAGTGTCATAGTGAGGCTGTCGGGGCTCGAACCCGAGACCTACGGATTAAAAGTCCGTTGCTCTACCGACTGAGCTACAGCCTCCGTGGATTTCGATGGGAAATGCCTGGGAGAAATCCGCATCTTTACACATCAACTTTGTGCATCGGCTTTCGTCTTAGAGACGCCGTGCCACTCCCGGAATCCCAATGGCAAATCACGCCAAACTCATAATCCTACCACAAACCCCTCTCTCGACAACCGGGGGCGAAGGACGTGCGGCGCCGCGAACGCTTCGCCCTGCAATGCATGGTGACGCAAAATCGACTCCCCCAATCGGGTTGAATGACTGTATTTTCAGAAAATACGGGGATCCGTCGGGAAAGAATCTTGACACCACTAGCGACAATCTGGTTGACTAGTGTCTCATTGGCAATCGGGATAGTGTGGTTTTCGCCGTGCTCCCGGCAGCGCGAGTTCGGGTTGGGTGAGTAGGCGACTGAGAATGGTATTCGTATGCCGTCGGTTGTCGCGTAGATATTCTCTCTTCCGCCACGTTTCGCTTTCGCGCGCGTCGGGATTCGTATCGACATCGTTTGTTCTTATCCGTCCGGTCTGGCTGTCCGATGCACCTGTTTGAAGGAGAATCTCGACATCCCATAGTTGTTCCAACATGACACTGCGTCCGTGGGTCGTTCCACCAACACGACAACATCGAAGGAGAAACAAGCAATGAAACGGAAACCAAGCATGGGGCAACGTGTGTGCGACTACCTCGCCGAGACCATGTTACGACGTTCACGGAGGACGGGAATCTTCTCGCAGCGAACCCCGCTCGGCCTCGGCATGAGGCGACTGCAAGCAGAACCGCTGGAAGAGCGGCGTCTTTTGAGCGCGAGCACCTATGTGGACGGTTCTCTGTTGACTTTCGACACGATTCAAGACGCCATCAACGCTGCCCAGGCAGGCGGCACCGTGACGGTCACGCCCGGCGTGTATGCCGAAAACCTCACGGTCGACAAGATTGGCCTGACGCTCGAGGGGTCCACCCAAACCCCCGGCGACGTGGTCGTCGATCCCCTCGACGGCGATGGAATCACGCTTACGGTCGGCGGCGTCACGATTCGAAACCTGAAGGTGAACGATGCGTTTCACGGTATAACGGGCGAGGATTTCTCCGGCACTTCAACATTTGAAAACGTCGAAGTGACCGACAGCACGATTACCGGCATTGTGCTAATGAATGTCGGGGAAGTGACCTTTAACAATATTACCGTCACGGGGAACAATTGGTACGGCATCGACTGCGAATACATCGATGGCTCCGTAACGATGACCTCCGTCAACGTCAGCGGCAATTCCGACGAGAATCTCCGTTTGAACGAGGTCGGTCCCGTAACCATTACCGACAGTCAATTCTGCGACAGTCTCGAATTCGACGGTGACGGCAACATCGTGTACGGCGGCAGGGGGATGAACATCTATAGCCTTGCGGACATAACACTAACCAACGTCATCGCCGACGGAAACTACGCGACGAATCTTCTCGTCGACACTGCAGGCACGGTGACCGTCGTCGGCGGCTCGTTCTCCAACAGTGTCTGTGATCATGGCATGGACATCGACATCGAAGTCGGCAGTGACGGCGCCGTGAGTCTGAGCGGCGTCACGGCGGACGCGAATGGTTTCATGAACCTGAGAGTCGTAAGCGGAACAACGATAACGATCACCGACAGTTCCTTCGACAACGCCTATTATGGCATGACCTTGAGTTCCAACAACGCGGGCGCATGCTTGTTGAGTGGCGTCACGGCGGACGCGAATATTTACTATAACCTTGGCGTCGGCATTGTCGGCTCCTTGACGGTTGAGAATAGCTTGTTCCGCGACAGCAGCGACGGCCAGGGCATTTCCGTCAGTATGCCCTCGGGCGACCTGACGTTCACAAATGTTGTGGCCGACGGCAACTTCTATCAGAATCTGAGCCTCCTCGCCGCGGCTTCGGTGACGATCACCGACAGTTCCTTCAGCGGAAGTCTCGGAGAAAAAGGCATCGAATTGTTGGGCGTCGACGGCGCCGTGCAGATGACGAACGTCACGGCCGACAATAATTTCGCCGAGAACGTCTGGATCGATCGCGCGGAAATGTTTCTGATTGATCCCGAGACGGGTTGGCCGGTCTTCGATCCTGAAACAGGCGATTTCGTCTGGGTAGTCGCGTATCCCGACACCGCGACGATCACGGGCGGTTCGTTCAGCGGCAGCGGCGCGAACGTCGGTCTCAAACTCACGTCCGTCGATACGGCGGTCGTGACCGGCGCGACGATCAACGGCAACGCAACCGGCGTCTACGTCGGGCCGGGCGCCGCGGCCAAGATTAGCGGCAACTCGATCGTCGGCAACGGGGCGTCGGTCGGCGTCGACGTGGAAGGCGCCACGGTTTTGCTTGAGGCGAACGACCTTACCAACGGCCTGATCGGTCTGCTCGTTCGGCCCGACGGGATGTCGAACAACGCCGTGGTGGACGCGGGACAACTCGCGGACGGGGTCGATTTCACCGGGTTGGGCGTCAGTCTCGGCGGGAACGATTTCTCGACCTATACCGCCTCGGACGCTTCGTCCGGCGCGGTGGTCAATCTTAACGCGGACGCCGTGCCCGGTCCCCAGGGCGCTCCCGCCGACGTAACGGCGTTGGGCAACACTTGGTATTCGGCCGATCCGCTTGCGATCGAGGCGGCCGTTTACCACGATCCCGATGATCCGGCATTAGCCCTTGGAATGGTCGATTATGCCGTTTTGTCCAATCTGGCCGTGGGAACGACCGTGGAAAGCGGCGTCACGACGCTGAGCGGATCTTTCGCCAATGATCCGCAAGTTCATCAGGTTCTCATCGACTGGGGCGACAACACTAGCGACTTGATTGATCCCGTCGCCTCGGGCGTCTGGAGCTTTGATGTCGATCACGTCTACCAAGGCGGTGGCGGCGGAGCGATCAACCTGGACGATGCCACTTTCCAGGTCGAGGAAAACACGGTTAACGCCACCACGGTCGGCGCCGTGTCCGCGACCGGCGGCGGTAATCCCAGCATCAGCGTCCTCGTGACCGACTCGCAGGGCGACACGTTGGAAGCCGTGATTCCGGGCAGCGGCGGCGGCACGTTCACCTACAGCATTGTCGGTGGAACGGGCCAGACGGCATTTGCGATCGACCCGGCCACCGGCGAGATCACCGTCGCGGACCAGTCGCAACTGGATTTCGAGTTCACGGGCTCCTACACGCTTGAAGTTCAGGTCACGGACGGCAGCGCCGTGGACACGGCCGTTGTGACCGTCGAGCTGGTCAATCGACCCAGCGTGACGGGGGCGGTTTTTGTCGACGTGAACGAAAACGGTCAGTACGACGCCAATGAGCCGACGATCGACAACGTGACGATCCAACTGCTCGACGCCTCGGGCGCTCCGGTGCTCGACGGGGCGGGCAATCCCGTCACGGCGACGAGCCTCGACGGTTACTACCTGTTCGAGGACCTTCCCGCCGGCACGTATCAGCTCCATGAGCTTCAGCCCACGGGCGTCAATGACGGGGCCGAGTTGCTCGGGACGCTTGGCGGCACGGTCGTGGCAAACGACACGGTTCAGCTAATCCTGGCGACAACCGACGCTCACGACTACCTGTTCGCCGAAATCGGTCAGGAAGTCACCAGCGGCGACACGGCCAACACGGGCTTCTGGAACAGCCGCCGCGGACGCGACCTGATGGTCCAAGGCGGCACGGCGTTGGCCGATTGGCTCTCGACGAACTTCGCCAACGTGTTCGGCGATGAACTCGTGGGCGCCACCGGCCAGGACGTCGCTCGGTTCTATCAAACCGAGATATTCCGGCATCGGAGCCTTTTGTCGTTGTTGACGGCGAAGGTCGATATCGAGTTCATGGCCTTGACGCTTGCCACGTACTTCACCAACAGCAATCTCGCGGGTGAAGCGGCCGAGGCATACGGCTTCAACGTCACCGACACGGGCATCGGCACGAGCGTCATCAACGTGGGCATCAGCGGCGCCGCGTTCGGCGTGGCCAACAACACGGACATGACAATCATGCAGATGCTGTTGGGCACCAACGCCTTGACCGATTCGCCCAATCACCAAACCGGTTACGCGAACGTCTACGACACAAACGGCGACGGACGCGTGAGCGTGAGTGAAGCCATTCTGCGGGTGCTCGCGCACGATGTCTACAGCGATATCATCCGCGACGGCAACTAGATCATGATCGTTGGCGTCGCTTAACCGCGATGCGACGATCACTGGAAGTAAATAAACGGCCGCGGCGAGAGACGCTCGTCGCGGCCGTTTTGTTTGGCCCCGGCGAGAGTGGGCTTACTCGGAAACCGTTTGGGCTACTTCGAGCAATTGCCTGTCGAATTCCAAAGACCGCTTCTTGGCCTGGGCAAGGTTCAGCTCGATGCCGATCGTGCCGTCGTCGCGGTCAATGAAATTGGCCGTCGCCCCGGCCGCGGCGAAGCCGGGCGACTCGCCGACAATCAGGCACGGCGCCCCCGCAGTCTTGTCAATCACGGCCTGCTGTTGCTCGGGCGTCAGGTATCCCGGAACGTAAAGCATGTGGAAAGGCTGCTCGGGACGATAGTCTTTGAGCGAATTAAGACGCTCGAGTTTGATCGCCCGTTTGTTGACCTTCTTCATTTGAGCGATCTTCTCGAGGAGTCCTTCGAGATTGTCCTGCCCCAACACGGCCACCCGATAGGGCGACTCTTCGTTCTGGAACGCTTTATCGGGCCAGATCGTCCGCCGGAGCAGATTGTAAAGATACGCTGATTTCACCTTCGCCTCGACGCCGGCCGCCTCGACCGTCGAGAGGGGGCCCATGAGCATGAGGGCGATTACAAGTACGCCCGCCGCCGTCGTCGTCCAACAGCGCGGCACGCATCGGTCGCGAGAAGCTGCCCCATGGAGCGATCGCGTTTCTCGAAGCGTCTCGTTCATGTCACCGCGATCCCCGGTCATGTGTGGCCTAAGGCCCCTGGTACTACGGCAAAGATGGTTTGCTGCAATCGGTCCTATCGTGGTTTGGCTGCCATTGCCCACCCGATGGCGTCATCTGTATAGGTATCGCTCTCGGGACTGTAGTCGGATCACACTGCAAGGTTGGTCTTGAAATGTCTCACTAAATCGCGCAATTCGTTGGCCCTCATGCCGAGTTCCTTGCTCCCGGAAGCCATTTCCTCGCTTCCCGTGGCGGACTGCTCGGTAATTTCGGCGACGTTGCGGATCGACAGGGAAACCTCTTGGGCATTAGCCGCCTGCTGGACGGTGGCTTCGGCAATTTCGGAAATTTTTCCGGCCGTGGCCTCCACGCCGGTAATGATTTCCGACAGCGCCCTCCCGGTCTCCTCGCTCAGGTGGGCCCCTTCCTCCACCCGTTGGGTTGATTCCTTGATCAATAGCGATATCTCGCCGGCCGCCTGGTTTGACCGCTCGGCCAGTTTTCGTACCTCATCGGCAACCACGGCGAACCCCATGCCGTGCTCGCCCGCCCGTGCCGCCTCGATTGCCGCATTGAGCGCAAGGAGGTTGGTTTGGCTGGCAATCTCGGAGATCACTTGGATTATTTCGGCAATTTGGGCCGAACTGCTTCGGATCAATTCCATGGCTTCAACCGACTTGCGTACCGCCGCACCCCCCTCTTCGGCTAGTTGGCTCGTGCGTCGAGCCACCGCGTCGGCCTCGGTAGTGCTTTCCTTGATTCCGTTGATGGACTGGGCAAGCTCTTCGATCGAAGCGCTGATCTGATCGACGCCGGAACTCTGTGTTTGGGCCCCGTGGGCCAATTGCTGAGCGCTTTCCGCAATAACGCGAGAACCCTCATTGAACTGGGCGGCACTTTCCGTCACTTGGCTAATGATGTTTGACAAATCGCCAAGCATGCGTTTAATTCCAGCCGCCAGTTCGTCGACGGGCTCGTCGCCCTCGATCACGACCTCTTTGGTCAAATCGCCTTCGGCCGCCGCGCCGACGACCTCGAGGAGCCGGTCGACCTTGCGACGGAGAATCTCGGCCGCTTCGCGTTCGGCCAACGCGACCTGTTCCGCGCGGCGTTCGGTTTCTTGCCGTTCGTTGAAGAACTGCTGGAGACCCTCGGCCAACTGACCCAGGGCGTCTTCGCCGCGAACGCCGATCTGCTCGCTGTAGTCCCGGCGTCCGACGAGGTTGGCGACGTGAAGGATCCGACTGACTTTTTCTTCGGCTTCCTTCGATTGTCTCCGCTCGGCTTCGGCGCGAAGCCTCGCTTCCTCGGCTTGTTCCGCCTGGAACTGCTTCTCGCGTTCGGCCGCCTCTTGGATCTCCTCGAAGGCTTTCTTCGTGGCGTCAATCGAGCGGTTGATCGCCTCGGCCATTTGGCCGATTTCGTCGGTGCCGTGAACGTCGGTCTTGACGGTGTAATCCTGATTGGCCAAGGCAATGACGCTGTCGACGCACTGCCGGATCGGACCGACTATGGCTCCGGCCAGGAAAAACGCCAAAACGACCACGAACACGCCTAGTCCCACCACGGTCAATCCGATCACGTTGCGGATCGACGTGATCGAGCCAAGCGCTTCGGACTCGTCCATCTCGACGACCAACGCCCAGGTCAATCCCGCGTTGACCTCCACCGGCGTAAACGCGGAGAGGACTTTTCCGCCGTGATACGACCTGATCACTCGGTTGCCCGCCTCCGAGTCGTCAAACACCGCCCGCGTCGCATCGGTCGCGCAGGTAACTCCCTTCGCAAAAGACGTGTTGACCGTGAACAGGGGCTTCCTGTTCGCCGTCAGGCTTTGTCTCTTGTCAAGGTAGGAATCCGACCGCATCTGGTAGTCAGGACCAACCAGATACGTCTCGCCGGACTCGCCAAGTCCCGCCCGGGCACCCATCATTTGCTCGATAGCCCCTCGCGAAATCTGGAGCGCCACGACGCCGAGGATCTCCTTGCCTTCCTTGATGGGCGCGGCGACGAATTGGACGGGGTATCCGCCGGTGGGGAGATAGGGCACGAGATCGGAAACGACGACTTCGCCCGTTTTCGCCGCCTGCCAGACTTTCGTCAGCACGGAGGCGCCTTCCGTCAGCAGCTTTCCAAAGTCCGAGTTCTTCTCGATCGAAAAGACGACCTGCCCCTTGTCCGCGCGAATGAAGCAGACGTCGGTATACCGCCCCGACTCGGTATACGCCTTCAAGGCGTCAATGACCTCCTCGTGGGCGCTGCGATAAGGCTTCGGCGCCTGGTATTCGCCTTTGCCGAGGCTTTGCAGCGGTTCGCCGCTTTCCATGCTGGCCATGTCCAAGGCGGAGTCAAGGTCGTTGAACGCTTGTACGACGAACGGATTGGAACCCATCTCCTTCGCGTCATCGGCGCATTGGCGATAGAAACCCTCGATTTGCGACTTTCTCATCTCCCGGATCGCGCGTAGTTTGCTCATCGCCTCGTCGGAGACGGCGGTCTTCGCCTTCGACAGCGATATCCCGCCGATAATTCCCGCCGGCAGAAGGCCGACAAACAGAAAGGCCAAACTCAGTTTGGTCCGCAGTTTGATGCTACGCATGTCTTTCCTCTCTTCTCCGATCTGCTCCAACTGTCCCTGGCGATTGCCCTGACGCGTCGAGCTTCTTGTCGTCTTTCACGGCCGCAATACTCAAATGGGCAACGAGTCGCCGTGATAGGCACTCTGTCCGATGATCCGCGGGCCACGCGAAGTCCGTCGGATCGACGCGTGTTTCTTCCGTTTTGCTCGACGTACCCAAAGTGTCGTGTCTGCCGAATACGGATTGTGCCTGTTGACTCAACCGTTCGGCGGCCCATGGACGTCGGCGTCGGAAGTTCAAGTCCAACGTGGCGCAAGACTTCCGGTATGGATAAATAGCTTATCCCGCGAGGGCGCGCCCTTATTTACTGAATGGGGCACTCAGCCGAAGATTCACATTGCGAAACCTGTGCCGGTTTTGCGAAATATGCGGCGTCGCTCGACCAAAAACACCCCCTCGCCGGCAGAGTTTCTTGCTGTGTTGAGACATGGCAACGGCGTTGGTAACCGTTCGCACCCTGGGGCTGGCTCATTTTTCGCCTCGATTGACGCTGCGTTTCGGGTACGCTCGACGGCGAAAAAGGTGCCTGTTCCCTTTGGCCAAGCCCTAAGGGGTTCTCCCCCGTGAACGGTTACGACGTTGGCACGCCTCGCCGAGGACCGATAAAACTGCTATACTGCGGCCTTTGTATTGCGACCGTTCGCTTCAAAGGCAGAAGCTATCCGAAAATGGGAACTGGCTCCCGGATGTTGTGGGTTAAACATCCCATAACCGCTAGAGGTAGGGCGACTGTCCTCGTTTTCGAATAGCCTCTCGGCAAGGTTCTCATGCAACTACCAAAATATTCCATCGGTATCGGCGACCGCTTCGCCCATCAAGGCAAGGCCCAACTGCGCGCGTTCATGAAGGCCCGGTCATCCGGCGCGCGGATTGCGCCGGTCTGGAACAAGTCACACCGCGAGCATACCATCGTCGGCACGCGGCCCGAGGACGTTCGCGCCGAAGCTGACGCGGCGACCGCGGCGATGGGGTGGACCGATCCCTATTTCGTCGACGCCGACCATATCGGCTTGGCGCAGGTCGAGCGATTCGCTCCGGCCAGCGACTTTTTTACGATCGACGTGGCCGAGTGGATCGGTCGCCGGGCCGACGAAAATGAAATCGCCGCGTTCGTCTCCAGACAAGAACGCTTCCTGGGCGCCCTCAAAATCTCGGGCATCGCCGCTCCGCTTCAAATCGACCGTCAAACGATCGAACGGACCGCGGCCTCGTTTCTCGCGGCCGTGCAGGAGGCGGAACAAGTTTTTCATAAAATTGTCCAGTGCAAGGGAACGGACGATTTCGTGACCGAAATCTCGATGGATGAGACGGCCCAGCCGCAAACGCCCGTCGAATTGCTCTTCATTCTGGCCGCGGTGGCCGAACGTCAAATCCCGGCGGGAACCGTCGCGCCGCGATTTTCGGGCCGCTTCAACAAGGGCGTGGATTACGTAGGCGACGCGGCTCGTTTCGCCCGCGAGTTTGAAGATCATCTCGCCGTGCTCGCTTTCGCCGTGAACGAATTCGGGCTTCCACGCGATCTGAAGCTGAGCATCCACTCGGGTAGCGACAAGTTTTCGATCTACGGTCCGGTGCGCCGCGCGCTTGAAAAATTCGACGCGGGCATTCATCTGAAAACGGCGGGAACCACGTGGCTCGAGGAAATCATCGGGCTGGCGGCGGCCGGCGGCGACGGCCTGCTCGTGGCAAAACAGATCTATCGCGGCGCGTTCGCACGCCGCGAGGAACTCTGCGCTCCGTACGCCTCGGTGATTGACATCGACCCCGTAAAATTGCCTTCGCCCCAGGAAGTCGATCGCTGGGATGAGGAAATGTTCGTCTCGGCCCTGCGCCACGATCCCACGTGTCCGGCATACAACCCCCATCTTCGCCAATTACTCCACGTGGGGTACAAGGTGGCGGCCGAGTTGCGAGACCGCTATCTCGACGCACTAGAGAGATACGCCGAAACCGTCGGACAAAACGTCACGGAAAATCTCTACGCGCGGCACATCAAGCCGCTGTTTCTTGCGTGACGCGCTCGCGTTGTTTGGTGGGACGATCACGGCGGGTTCTATCGGAAAATTCGAGTATTGTCGTCGCGCGCCGCCCTACCCTGACGTCTGCTGAACAAGCAAGCAGTAGCCCCCGTAAAAGAGTCACTATCCGCCCTACGGTTTACGCAAGACGCCATTCGTCGCAATCGGCGCATGTCGCCGGACCGTCACCGATTCACGCTGTTTTGAATGGCAAATTGCCTCGACGCAAATGGTGTTCTAGAATTCGTGAAGAGACTTGTCGGCCTGGAGTTTCCGCGCGGCTATTTGCGAGAGCCCTCTTCGGCCTCGCCGGTGGGGGCATCGCCGCCCCCGGTCGTACCTTGTCAAACAACGCGAGAACCGGAAGCCTTGAGGAGGGTGCGTCGAATGGTTCGTGCTTTTAGCGTGTTGGCCGTGTTTTTCGCGGCGGTTTCAATCGGCGCGGCGGCGGAACCGGCCGAACACCCCCTGGTCCCGCTGATCCGCTTCGCCGAGCAGCGACTGCAAACGCTCGATAACGATATCCGCGACTACACCTGCACGCTCGTCAAACGAGAACGCATTGACGGGCAGCTTCGCGACTACGAACAACTGTCGGTCAAACTGCGTCACGAGCAGGTTCGCCAGGACAGGGTTGTCACGCCGTTCGCCGTGTTCCTCCGCTTCCTGGCTCCCGCCGAAGTCAAGGGCCGGGAAGTCGTCTATGTCCGCGGACGCAACAAGGACAAGGTAATCGTGTGGCGCGGCGGACCCAAACTCGCCTACGTCACGACGGCCGTGTCGCCCGACAGCGACTTGGCCTTGCGATTCGCGCACTACCCCATCAGCGAAATCGGCATGAAGAACCTCACCGAGCGGCTGATCCAGATGGGCAAGCAGGAACTGGCCCACAACGAGTGCGAAGTCGTGTACGTCGACGGAGCCAAGATCAACGGGCGGCCGTGCATGATGGTCCAGTTGACCCATTCGGTGCGCCGGCCTCATTTTCGCTACTACATGGCCCGAGTGTTCATCGACGACGAGCTCAAACTTCCGATGTGCTACGCCTCCTACGATTGGCCGACGGCGAAAGGGGAGGCGCCGCCGCTGATCGAGGAATACACGTATCTCGACGTGAAGCTGAACGTCGGACTCTCGGACTATGATTTCGACTATCACAACCCGGCCTATCGTTTCCGCAAGACGTTTGAGCCGTAGCGAGACGCAACGGGCACGGCACATGCGATCTGGGTCGCTGCCCGCAGGGGGGGTGTCGAAGCCGCCGGAACCGTGGATTTCTTGTGCGTCCTCTTCCGCCGGGCACACGGACAGAGTATCGTGAAGCCGGCAGCAGCGGGCCAGATGGCCGCCGGCCGCGACTGATCGAGCCGCCATAACGGCTTTGCGGGCGCGGCGGGAGGAAAGTCCGGGCTCCGAAGGACGCGGTGATGGGTAACACCCACCGGCCGTGAGGCCAGGGAAAGTGCAACAGAAAGCAGACCGCCGCGCGGCT
>Ga0209342_10005176_pt1 | contig 13401 bp, 13 predicted proteins | sample RifCSP16_2_FD_184023 | JGI IMG/M metagenome (GOLD analysis project Ga0209342, IMG submission 184023) | Soil microbial communities from Rifle, Colorado - Rifle CSP2_sed 16_2 (SPAdes) (version 2) | ecosystem: Environmental > Terrestrial > Deep subsurface > Rock core/Sediment | place: Rifle... | reverse complement strand
TGCTGCGGTCCATCTCCGTCGACTCGCCGAAGGTGGTGAACCGCACCTGCTTGCCGCTCTTGCGCGACAGGTCCCGCACGAGCCGGGCCATCTTCTGGAACACACCGGCCACGGGGACCATGCGCATCCGCATGCCCACGTCCTGCAGGTCGCGCGTCACCTTGGCCAGCTGCGCCAGGCAGTTGCGCACGCGCACCGAGCCGGCCTTCGAGATCTCCGGCGCGTTCACCACCATCGACTCCACGACGACCAGCTCGCCGATCATCTCCACCAGGCTGTCGACGCGTTCCAGATCGACCTTGATCGTCTCCTTGAACTTGACGGGCCCGTCCGCCTCCTGCTGGGCCGGGCGCGGCTGCGCCGGAGCCGCCGCCGGGGTCTCGGCCGCGGGTGCCGGAGTCTGCTCGGACGGGGGGGCCTGCGCCGGCACGGGGGCCTGCGCCACCGGCACGGGCGCCTGCGCCACCGGCACGGGCGCCTGCGCCACCGGCACGGGCGCCTGCGCCACCGGCACGGGCGCCTGCGCCTCCACCGCCGGCGCCGGGGCCTGCGCCTGCTCGACGTGGGGCGCCGGCTGCTCCTCCTCCTCTTCACCGCCCGACACGCTCTCGTTCACGACGTCGATCCGGGCCAGGAGCTCCTCGAGCCCAGGTCGAGCGGGGATGGCAGCGCCTGCCTCGACCGCCAGTCGCACCGCCTCCAGCATCTCGCGCTCAGCGGAGGTGGCGTCGAACACGAGGTCGATGACCACCCCCTCGAGCTTGAGCTCGTTCTCCCGGCAATGGTTGAGCATCGTCTCCGTGTCGTGGGCGAGCTCCACGACCTCGGTGAGCTCCAAGAACCCGGCCGTGCCCTTGATGGTGTGGAAGACGCGGAAGAGGCTGTTCACGGTGTCCGCGTTGGCGCCGTCGCGCTCCACGTCGATGAGCGTCTGGTCGACCCGGTTCAGCCCCTCGGCGCTCTCGGTGAGGAACTCACCGAAGAGGCCCACCATCTCGGCGTCGCGCACGACCTTCTCGTCGCCAGCGGTCGCGGTCGGGCTCGGGGGTCTCGGGGGCGGAGCCCCCGAGGTCAATGTCGGCGAAGCCGGCGGCCCGTTTTGCGCCGAAGGCGCAGCCGCCGGAGCCCCCGAGGTCAATGTCGGCGAAGCCGGCGGCCTGTTTTGCGCCGAAGGCGCAGCCGCCAGGCTCACGGTCTCGGTCGCCGTCGCGGCCGAGTTCGGGGTCTCGGTCTCACCTCCCACGACCTCGACCTTCGGTGCGAGCACCTCGCCCACGAACGCCTCCGCGGACGGCTCCGGCTTGCGCATGAGCGCGTAAGACTCCACCGCCCTCGCCATCCAGTCGCTGACCTTCAGCAGCCGGTCGGTCTGCTCCGGACCGGTGGCGCCCGCCTCCAGGAAGTCCTCCGTGGCGTGGCAGACGGCCTCCATGTCTTCGAGGCCGAGCACGCCCGCCTCGCCCTTCAGCGTGTGAAGGCGCCGCTTGAAGCTGGCTCGCGGCTCGGGGGCGCCGCTCTCCATCTCCAGAATGATGGCCTCGAGCTCGTCCAGGTTCGCCTTCTGTCCGCCGAGGAAGTCGCGCAGGGTCTTCTCGTCGCCCCACTCCGGCAGGACGAACGCGCCCGGATCGGCCTGTTCGGCCTGTTCGGCCTGCGGCTCCCGCGGGGCTCGAGACGCCGACTCCTGCATCTCGGCCACGGCCTCGCTCGCCGCGTCGAGCGCCGCGCCGAGCGCGCGCACGTCGTCCAGCGCGGAGCGAATGCGCGCAGCGACCTCGGTCGCGCGCTCTGCGTAGGACGGCCCCGCGGCCGCGAGCTCGTCGAGGAGCTCCAGCAGCCGCTTCACCGCGCTCTGGTCGCTGGCGTCGGCGCTCATCACCGCGGCCGCCAGCTCCTCGAGCACGTTCTCCGGGGCCCGTCCACGCACGCCGTCCGAACCGTTGGGCGCGTTCGCCATGGCTCAGGTCTCCTTTGTTAGCCGCATTGCGGGGTGGAGCGAGGTCACAGGGTGGCCTGGAGCGCCGCCTTCACCGCGTCGGGGGTGAACGGCTTGCACAGGATGAAGAGGGCCCCGGCCTGCATGGCCTCGTCACGCAGCTTCGGATCGCTCTCGGAGGTCACGAGTCCCAACTTCACCTGGTTTCCGTCGGCGCGCAGCGCCTGGAGTAGCTGGAATCCCGACATCTCGGGCATGTTCCAGTCGCTGAGCACGAGGTCGGGGCTCTTCTGGCGGATCGCGGCCAGCGCCTCGGCGCCGTTCCCGACCTCCTGATAGCTGGCGTCCACGAAGCCCGCGCCCTTCACGGCGCGGATCACGATGGCGCGCATGGCCTTGCTGTCGTCCACGATGAGTATGTGCATCCGGGAGGTTCCTCCGCCGAGGCACCTTTGCACCGTCCGTGCCCGCGCCCCGAAGGGAGGGGCGGCGCAGGGTGGGGGTCGCCCGGAGGCCGGGTTCGCCGTTCATCCGGGCCTCGGGCACGGCCCCACCCGGAGAAATGAAGAGCGGCTCGGCTCGGCCGCCACCACGGGTCGCGTTCGTCCCGGGGTCGAGGAGGTCACCCTGTACGCACCGTCAACGGGGAGCTTCTCCCTGGGTCGAAGCCGCCCCGACCCCCTCCGCTGGAGATGGATCCGGCGAGGAAAGCCGCACCGTTGAGCCATCTTGCCGCCAGCCGTCCCACCGCCTCGTGACCTGCCCTCGGCGTCCGACGGCGGGTCGCGCCCCGGGTCACCTCCGCCCCCGGGGGCGAGCCAGCGCCACCCCCGCCGCCTCTCCAGCTTGCCATCCCGTCGGAGGATTCCACGCACGCGCCTTTGGGCGTGGCCCTTGCAGAACGCCTGGCGCAGGTCCCTACCGGGAGCCGCCGACCACATGAACCTTCCTCCTCCTGAGAAGATCGCCACGCTGGTCTCGGGTGTGACCCAGACGATGCTGGGGCTGACGTTCATCCCCGACGACGCGAAGGGCTCCCGCGATCTCGCCTGGCGCACCGCCGTCCTGCCCATCCCCGGTGAGCACCCGCTCACGGTCGGCCTCTCCAGCGACCAGCTCGGGTGCTCACGTCTCTCGGCGGCGATGTTCGCCTGCCCGAAGGAGGAGGTCGACCAGACCATGATGAACGACGCGCTGTGCGAGCTCGTCAACATGACCGCCGGCCTCCTGAAGAGCGTCATGTCGCTCAATCAGGCGCTCGGGCTCCCCAAGATCCTCGCCGGGTCTGACGCCCCTTCCGTTCCACGCGCGAGCCCTCACGTCGTCGTGCTCAAGGCCGACGCCCTGGGGCTCGTCCTCTGGATCTACGAAGGCGTCATCTGAACGAGGGGAGATACCGCCATGCCAATTGTTCTCACTGTCGATGACAGCCGCGCCGTTCGCACCATCGTCTCGAAGGCGGTGAAGGACCTCGGGTTCGAGGTCGCCGAGGCCGAGGACGGCGTCCAGGGCCTCGAGAAGCTCACCGAGTGCCAGTACGACCTCGTCATCCTCGACGTGACGATGCCCAACCTGGACGGCCCCGGCATGCTCGGCAAGATGCGCGGCGCGGGCAACATGACCCCCGTCATCATGCTCACCTCGGAGTCGAAGCGGTCCATCATAGCCGGGGCCATGAAGTCGGGCATCACCGACTACATCCTCAAGCCGTTCAAGCCCGAGGAGCTCCGCAACAAGATCCTCACCGTCCTGCAAGGCGGGGGCGGCAACGAGGACGTGGTGACGAGTTCGATGCCAGGCGGGGCCCCCGCGGCCGGCGTCCCCGAGAACGCGCCGTCGTCGCGCGAGGCGAGCGCCAAGCAGTTCGTGGACGTCATGGTCGTGGACGACATGGAGAACGTCCACAAGAGGCTGCGTGGGATGCTCCCTAACCACCTCACCATGAACGGCTTCACCAGCGCCCAGTCGGCCCTGGCGAGCGCGCGGGAGCGGGTCTATCGAGTGATCCTAGTCGACACCGACATCCCAGACGTGAACAGCGCGGTGCTGGCGCAGCAGATCAAGGTCCTGCAGCCGCACGCGGCGTTCATCGCCCTCGCGCTGCGCACCAACTCCGCCGACCAGGCGAAGGAGCTCAAGGACCAGGGGTTCGGCGACATCGTGTACAAGCCGTTCACCCAGGACCACATCGACGACTTCCTGGTGCAGTACTTCGACAACCAGGACTTCCTCACCAACGAGGACAACATCCTGAAGGTGTCGGCATTCGTGGGGAAGCCGGAGCGGCTCGATCGCTACTTCGGGCGCCTCGCGCAGCTCTTCCCCTCGGTGCTGAACAAGGTCGCGAGCGCCTGCTACGAGGAGGTGGTCGTCGACCTGGCGAAGGCCCCCACCCAGGGCGACCGCCTCCCCAAGCTCCTCGTGTCCCTCGTCAGCCAGTCGAAGGAGATGGGGATGGCCATGTCGGTGGTGGGCACGCCCGAGATCCAGAAGCTCCTGGCGTCCTTCGAGGAGACGCGTGGCATCAAGTACTTCGGGACCCTGCAGGAGGCTCGCGCCGCGGTGGCGTGATCCTCCCCTGCCTGGCGCGCCATGAGCTCCGAGAAGCTCGCCCACGAGCTGCAAGCGATCCTGGTGAAGCGGATCCAGTCGGACCAGCTCGTGGTCCCGACCATCCCGGCCATGGTGGCGGCAGCCCAGGAGGTGCTCCGGGAGACCGATGGCGCAGCCGTGAAACGCGCCGTGGAGATCCTGGAGCGCGACCCCTTCCTGGCCGCGCGCGCGCTGCGCGGGGGCGCGAAGGGCGTCGGCGGACAGAAGAAGCCCACCATCGCGGAGGCGGTGAACCGCCTCGGGCCGCGCGGCGTGAAGGCGCTCCTCGTGGAGGCGACCGCGCAGAAGGTGTTCGTCTCGCGCGACGCCGAGATCGCGAACGCGCTGCGCCAGATCTGGGAGCACTCGGTGGCCGTGGGCGTCCTCGCCCGCGACGTGCTCGCGCTCTCCGGCCACGCCGACTCGGACGCCGCCTACCTGGCTGGCCTGCTCCACGACGTGGGCAAGCCGGTCGTCGCCTCGATCCTGCTCGAGGCGGAGCGCCAGACCACCGAGCTCTACAACCGCTCGTGGATCGGCGCACCGGAATGGGTCGAGGTCGTCGCCAGGACGCATCGCGCCGTCGGATCGGCGCTGGCGGAGAAGTGGCAGCTCCCGGAGAGCATCCAGAAGTGCCTCCAGGAGAACCTCGACTACGACAACTCCGACCGCACCTCGCTCGTGAACGCGGTCTGCTTCGCCAACGCGCTCGCCAAGAAGACCGGCGTGTACGTGGGGAAGTTCGATCCCGAGGACGTGGACGCCATCGTGATGATCGGGCGCTCGCTCATCGGCGTGAACGACGAGGTCCTGAAGACGCTCACGAAGGGCCTGAAGGACCGCGTGAGCGGGATGTTCGACTGATCACCTTCCTCGTCGTCATCCGCCTGGCGCCCCCTCGCTTCGCCTGTCACCGCGCTGACGCTCCATCCCCTGTAGTTCCAGGGCATTGGCCGGAGCACCGCGGGGCACGCTGCTTGCGAATGGACCGCTACGTAAGGAGTGCCCATGGCCGACTCGAACGAGAAGGAAGCGAAGGACGCCAAGGAGGCGAAGAAGGAGGCGCCCAAGCCCGCGGGCGGGGGCGGCATGGGATCGAAGCTCCTCCCGGCCCTCACCGCCGTGAACAGCCTCCTCATCGCCGCCGTGCTGGCGGTCCTCCTCCTGCGTCCTCCGACCGTGAAGGTGGCCGAGCCGAAGGGCGAGCACGGGGACGAGGCGGCGGCGGCCAGCCACGGCGAGCACGGCGAGGGCGAGGCCAAGGGCAAGGACGGGAAGCACGCGGCCCCCGGACCGACGCTGCGGCTCGGGGACTTCGTCGTCCACCTCAGGGACCCGGACGCCGATCACTTCGCGAAGGTCTCCTTCGACGTCGAGGTCGCCGACGAGAAGGCCAAGGAGGTGGTCAACGCGCGGCTCCCCCAGATCCGCGACGCCTTCCTCTCCTACCTCTCCGACCGCACCTCCGCCGACTTCCGCGGGAGCGAGTCCCTCGTCCGCCTGAAGTCCTCCCTGCTGCAGCGGGTGGGCGAGGCGTCCCCCGGCGCCGCGGTGCGCGGCATCTTCCTCACCGAGCTCGTGATCCAGTAAAGCGCCATGCCCGCCACCCTGTCGCCAGAGGAAGTCAAGGCGCTGATGAGCGCCATCCAGGACGGGAAGGTCGCGGCCGAGGGCGGCGCGCGCGGCGCGCACGGGCCCGTCGCCAACTACGACCTCACCAGCCAGGATCGCATCATCCGCGGCCAGATGCCCACGCTGGACGCGATCAACGAGCAGATCGCGCAGCAGCTGACCATCGGCTTCACCGGCCGGACGCGGCTCCCCATCAAGGTGGGCGCGGCGGCGGCCACGCTGCTCAAGTTCGCCGATCTCTCCCCCCTCCTGGCGCCGCCGGCCTCGGTGTGCGTGCTCGGCCTCGGCAGCGGGTTCGGCTTCGGGCTGGCGGTGCTCGAGCCCGGCCTGGGCGATCAGCTCCTGGCCGCCGCCCTGGGCGACCGCCGGAGCCGGCAGCCGGAGGCGATGACCGTCGCTCACCGCGAGTTCACGGCGGTCGAGCAGGGGGTCCTGAAGCGGCTCCTCTGCGTCCTCACCGACGCCATCGCGGCCGCCTGGGAGCCGGTGCTCCCCTTCCAGCCCGAGGCGCTGCGCTTCGAGTTCGATCCGCGGATGGCGAACATCGCCCCACCGTCGGACGTCGGCATCGTCGTCGCCTTCGAGCTCACCGGCGGCATCGACGGACGGCTGCAGCTCATCATCCCCTACGCGGCGGTCGAGCCGGCCAAGCAGCGGCTCTGCGCGCCGCGGCGCATCTCGGAGCGCGGGAACGACCGCATGGTGGCGATCATGATGAGGGAGATCGAGCAGGTGAAGGTGACCGTGTGCGGCGTGCTCGGTCGGACGCGGATCACCTTCTCGCACCTCCTGGAGCTCGAGCCGGGCGAGGTGCTCCTGCTCGACCACGACGAGTCGAGCCCGATCCCGGTCGTGATCCAGGGCCGCGAGAAGATGCTCGGCTCGCCCAGCGTCTCGGGTGGTTCGCTGGCAGTGAAGCTGGAGCAGACGCTCTCGGCTTCCCGGCCAGGCCTTCCGCAACTGGCGAGCGCAGCGGCGAGGTGAGCCATGACGACCCCCACGACGACCGGGGAAGGAAATGACCGCAGGCTCGACATGCTGCTCGACCTGCCGCTCGACGTCTCGGTCGAGCTCGGGCGCTGCCGGATGACCATCCAGGAGCTGCTCGCGCTCGGGCCGGGGTCGGTGATCGAGCTCGACAAGGTCGCCGGCGAGCCGCTCGACATCCTCATCAACGATCGGCTCGTCGCCCGCGGCGAGGCGGTCGTCGTGAACGACAAGTTCGGCGTGCGGATCACCGACATCGTGAGCCCGCAGGAGCGGATCGCGAGGGTGAGGTAGGCCATGGACCCGGCGGCTGCGCCTTCGGCGCAAAGCAGGCCGCCGGCTGCGCCGTCATTGAACTCGGGGGCTCCGCCCCCGAACCCCCGGACCTCGACCGTGACCGAGACCCTGACCGTGACCACCACCCCGACCCCGACCGCGACCGGGACGACGAACCCGCTCCCGGCCCCGAGCGCGAACCCGCTCCCGGTCCCGAGCCCTGCTTCTTCCTCTTCACTGACAGGCATCCCCCCTCCCCTGCCTACCGAATCGTCCTCGATCGCCGGACCGATCGCCGCCGGCCTCTTCCTGGCCCTCCTCGCGGTGGCCGCGCTCGTCATGGCCCGGCGCCGGCGGGCCACCCCGCGCCTCGTCGAGATCCTCGAGACCGCGAGCCTGGGGCCGAAGCGCGCACTGGTGGTGGCGCGGCTGGGCGAGGAGATCCTGGTCCTCGGGAGCTCCGAGGGAGGCATCGCGCTCCTCTCGTCGCGGCCGGCCGCCGGCCTGGTCGCGCGCGAGGTGACCCATCCCGAGGCGGCGCAGGCACCGCCGGCCTCCCCTCTCCGCGCAGTACTCGAGGCCTTCTCGCGGCTCCGCCGCCGCCCCGCTGCTGCCGCGCCTCCGTTCGAGCGCCTGCTCACCGAGAGCGTGGAGGACGTGGAGCTGCGCCGCAAGCTCGCCCAGGGTGGCGTGGGGTCGGTGCGATGACCTCGCTCGTCGCCGCCGCGCTGCGCCTGGCAGAGGCGGGAGCCGATCCCGGCGTCTCCCTCACGGTCGCGGGCGGCGGCTCGACGCCGGTGAAGCTGTTCCTCCTCTTCACCGCCCTCTCCTTCGCGAGCGCGATCCTCGTCTCGCTCACCTGCTTCACGCGCATCGTGATCGTCCTCTCGTTCCTGCGCCAGGCGCTGGGGACCCCGCAGCTCCCGCCCAACCAGGTGATGATCGGCCTGGCGCTGGCCCTCTCCGCCTTCATCATGACTCCGACGGCCGAGCGCGTCTGGAACGGCGCACTGGGACCCTACCTCGACGACCGGATCGCCCCCGCGGCCGCGATCGAGCGAGCGAGCGGCCCCCTGCGCGAATTCATGCTGAAGCAGACGCGCGAGCAGGACCTGCAGCTCTTCTACGAGATCTCCCGCCGGCCGCGTCCCACGCGCGGTGAGGAGATCCCGATGACCGTCGTGATGCCGGCCTTCATGGTCTCCGAGCTCACCACGGCCTTCCGCATGGGGCTCTTCCTCTACGTGCCGCTCCTCCTCGTGGACCTGCTCGTGGGGGCGATGCTCATGTCGCTCGGCATGATGATGGTGCCGCCCACCATGATCGCGCTGCCCCTCAAGATCGGCGTGTTCCTCATGGCGGATGGCTGGCGGCTGGTGGTCGCCAGTCTGGCGAGGTCGTTCTCATGAGCCCCGAGCTCCCGTCCGCCCTCGTGCGCGAAGGCCTCAGCCTGCTCGCGTCGGTGGGCGCACCGCTCTTCGGCGCGGCCCTGCTGGTCGGTCTCCTGGTGGGCATCCTGCAGGCCGCCACGCAGATCAACGATCCGGCGATGGGCTTCCTGCCGCGCGCCGCCACGGCGGTGCTCGTGAGCTGGTTCGCCGGACCGTGGATGTTCGAGCGGATGGCCCGCTTCCTCGCGAGCTCCATCGCCCGCATGTCGGGCTCCGGCTGACCAAGATGGAGCTCCCACTCGCCAGCGCCTGGGCCTGCGGCCTCCTCCTCTTCCGCACCGCGGGACTCATGCTCGGCGCGCCAGTACTCTCGGCCCGGTTCGTGCCGGCGCGCATGCGCATCGCGCTGGCGGTGCTCGTGGCCTTCGCCGCCTGGAGCGGGGCGGGTGCCCCTTCCGTGGCGCCGCCCGAGCGGCTGGGATCGCTCGTCGCGGCGGTCGCCGCCGAGACTGCCTTCGGCACGCTGGCGGGCCTGGCCGCGCGCTTCGTGCTCCTGGCCGCGATGGCGGCGGGGCAGCTCGCCAGCCAGGAGATGGGCCTCGGCTTCGGCTCGATGCTCGATCCGGCCAGCGGCGCGGAGTCGAACGCGCTCGCGGAGCTCGTGTACGCCGCCGCGCAGGCCGGCGCGGTCGCGCTCGGCATCCACCGCGAGGCCATCGCCTGGATCGCCCGGTCCGCCGTCGCCTTCCCTCCCGGCGCCGAGCTGTCGCTGCGCGAGCTCATGCTCAGGGTGATCTGGGAGGCCACGGGGTCCGCCGCCCTGGGGGCGCGCCTCGCGTTCCCGATGCTCGCGGCGGTGCTCCTCGGCCACCTCGTCATGGCCGGCGTCGGCCGCACTGCGCCACAGCTCAACCTGAGCACCCTCGGCTTCTCCATCGCCATCCTGGCGGGCGGGGGGGCCTTCTACCTCGTCGCCCCCACCGCGGCCGAGATGGCGGCGCGCGCCGCCGTGGCCGCGATGTCCAGGGGATGACGCTCACGGAGCAGCCCGAGCGAGTGCACCGTCATGGCCGAAGACGAGGAGAGCCGAACAGAGACCAGCGCCAAGCGCCTCAAGGAGGCGTTCGGCGAGGGTGACGTCCCGCTCGGCCGCGACGCGCCGCTAGTGGCTAGCCTCGCCGCCGGCGCGGCCGCGCTGCTCGTCCTGGGCGGGCCCCTGCGCGCCTTCCTGGTGCGCGCGGTCCAGGAGGCGATGGACGCGCTCTCCTCCACACCATTCCCCATCCTGCCCCGACTCGCCGCGGCGCCAGTGGCCGTCGCCGCTGCCGTGTGCGTGGCGGCGGCGGCGGGCAGCACCCTCGTGACGCTGGCGCAGACCAAGGGGGCGTTCTGGCCCGAGAGGTGGCTCCCCGACCTCTCGCGCCTCTTCAACCCCGGCCGGATCGCGCAGATCGTCCCCGGCAAGCAGACATTGGTCGAGCTGGGCCTGTCGGTCGTCAAGGTCGTGGCGCTGGGCTGGGCCGCGTGGACGAGCGCGCACGACGACTTCCTGACGCTGCCGCGCATGCTCGGCGCGACCCCCGGCGAGCAGCTCACGGGGGCCTTCGCGATCGTGCTGCGCGCAGGCTGGAGGATGCTGCTCGTGGCGGTGGTGATCGCGGGCGCGGACCTTGCAATCGTTCGCTGGCGGTACTTCAAGAAGATGAAGATCACGAAGCAAGACGCCAAGCGCGAGGCCAAGGACGACTCGGGCGATCCCCTCATCCGGGGCAAGCGCAGGCAGAAGCACCGCGAGCTCGCCAGGGGCCGGGCCCGGATCGAGGTCCCTCGCGCCGACGCGCTGCTCGTGAACCCGACGCACATCGCCATCGCGCTCCGCTACCGCAAGGACGAGGGGCGCGCGCCGCGGCTGACCGCCAAGGGGAAGGGCGCGCTGGCGGAGTACATGCGTGAGCTGGCGCGCGAGAACGCCATTCCCATCGTCGAGGACATCCCCCTCGCCCGGCTCCTCTACCGCAAGGTCAAGGTCGGGCGCGAGGTTCCGCCCCAGACCTACAAGGCGGTCGCCGCCGTCCTCGCCTTCGTCTACCGGATCACCGGCCGCGCGGCCGGCGGCAATGGGGCTGCGGCGTGAGCGCCCAGACCGCCCCCAGCACCACCGCGCGCGCCGAGACGCTGCTCGCGCTCGCGGTCCTCGCGGTCGTCGTCATCCTCATAACAGCATGAGCAGCGCCGGCGCTCGACGTCTTGCTCGCCTTCTCGGTCGGGCTGGCGCTGCTCATGCTGTTCACCGCGCTCGGACTCACCCGCGCCGTCGACTTCTCGGTCTTCCCCTCGCTCCTCCTCATCACCACCCTCTTCCGCCTCGCCCTCAACGTCGCCACCACCCGCCTCATCCTGCTGCACGGCGGCGAGGGGCCGGGCGCGGCCGGCCACCTCATCGAGACGTTCGGCCGCTTCGCGGTGGGCGGCAGCCTGGTCGTCGGCCTCGTCATCTTCCTCATCCTGCTGGTGGTGAACTTCACGGTCATCACCAAGGGCGCCGGGCGCGTCTCCGAGGTCGCCGCGCGCTTCACCCTCGACGCGATGCCGGGCAAGCAGATGTCGATCGACGCCGACCTCGCCGCCGGCATCATCGACGATCGCGAGGCGAAGAGCCGGCGCACCCAGCTGGAGAAGGAGGCCGAGTTCTTCGGCGCCATGGACGGCGCCTCCAAGTTCGTCCGCGGCGACGCCGTGGCCGGCCTCGCCATCACCGGCATCAACATCGTGGGCGGCCTGGTGGCGGGGCTCCTGCGCGACCACGTCCCGCTGGCCCAGGCGGCCGAGACCTACACTCTCCTCACGGTGGGTGACGGGCTCGTCTCGCAGCTCCCCGCGCTGCTCATCTCGACCAGCGCCGGCATCGTGGTGACCCGCGCCGCGGGCGACCACCTCGGCACGCAGGTGGGCGTCCAGATCTTCGGCCGCCCCCGCGCCCTCGCTACAGCCGCGGGAGTGCTGGGCGCGCTCGGCCTCCTCCCCGGCATGCCGCTCCTCGCCTTCTGGGGCGTGGGCGGCGCGCTCTGGCTGCTCTCGCGCCGCGCCGTCCGGGCCGAGCGCCTGGCGAGCGCGCCGAGCTCCAAGCCGCTTGCGGAGAAGGGGCCCGAGAAGGTGCAGGACCTCCTCGCCATGGAGGCGCTCGAGCTCGAGGTCGGCTTCGCGCTCGTCCCGCTCATCGACCTCGCCAAGGGCGCCGAGCTCCCGGGCCGCGTCACGGCCCTTCGCAAGCAGCTCGCCTCGGACCTCGGGATCCTGCTGCCCTCGATCCACCTGCGCGACAACCTGCGCCTCGACGCGAACTCCTACCGCGTGCTCCTCCGCGGTCAGGAGATCGGGAGCGGGACCGCGCACCCGGAGCGACTCATGGCCCTCGATCCGTCGGGTGCCGCGCCCGCCATCGACGGCCTCCGCGGCCACGATCCGGCCTTCCACCTGCCAGCGGTCTGGGTCCTGCCGGCGGAGCGGGCGCGCGCCGAGGCCGCGGGCCTCACGCTCGTCGATCCCCCTTCGGTCGTGACCACGCACCTCTCCGAGCTACTCCGGCGCAACGCCCACGAGCTGCTGGGTCGGCAGGAGGCGCAGGAGCTGCTGGCCATCACCGGCAAGGAGACGCCCAAGCTGGTGGAGGACGTCGTCCCCGGCACGGTCACCCTGGGTGAGCTCGTCCGCGTGCTTCGCGGCCTCCTGCGGGAGGGTGTATCCATCCGCGACTTCCGCACCATCCTCGAGGCGGTGGCCGACGCTGCGCCGCGCTCGAAGGAGACCTCCTGGCTGGTGGAGCAGGCCCGCCGGCGACTCGCGCGCCAGGTCACGAGCCGGGTCGCGAGCGAGGGCGGTGTGGTGAAGGCGATCACGCTCGATCGCCCCACCGAGGACGCCCTACGTCAGAGCCTCGGCACCTGCGACGGCGAACCGGCGCTGGCCCCCGACGTGGAAATGGCGCGCCGGCTCATCGCCAGCCTCGAGTCGCACGCGCAGCGCCTGGCCACCGCCGGCCTCCCGGTGGTGATGCTCGCGCCGCCCGACCTGCGGCGCCCCTTGTTCGACTTCGCTTCCCGCTTCGTGCCCGACCTTTGGGTGATCGCCGCCCGCGAGCTCGTCCCCGGGACCTCCGTCGAGCCCGCGGGGGTGGTCCAGGTCTCGCATCCGCAACTCCAGAACGCCGCCGCATGAGCAAGCCGCACCTATGAGAGACCACTGAGAGCGAGCCATGAGCGCCACCGTCCGCACCTTCCGGGCCCCCGACTCCACCTCCGTCCTGGCCGCCGTCAAGGCGGCCCTGGGGCCGGACGCCATCCTCATCTCGACGCGCACGGTGGAGGGCGGCCTCTTCCGCCGGCCCGAGATCGAGGTCACCGCCGCGGCGGGCCCGCTCCTCGAGCCGACCGCGGGCGCCCAGCCGCTGGCCGCCACCGTCGCCCAGCGGGCGTACGGGAGCGAGGCAGCGGCGTCGGTCGGTCTTGGTTCAGGTTCAGGTCCGCGTCCAGCTCCGGGGGCTCCAGGCGGTCGCCCGATCGACGACCCGCTCGCGAGCGAGGTCCAGCT
>Ga0209342_10005173_pt1 | contig 13402 bp, 8 predicted proteins | sample RifCSP16_2_FD_184023 | JGI IMG/M metagenome (GOLD analysis project Ga0209342, IMG submission 184023) | Soil microbial communities from Rifle, Colorado - Rifle CSP2_sed 16_2 (SPAdes) (version 2) | ecosystem: Environmental > Terrestrial > Deep subsurface > Rock core/Sediment | place: Rifle... | reverse complement strand
CTCTCGAGTGGGCGGCCAAGACCGAACTCGTGGTCGTGAACAACGCGAGCGTCGACGACACCGCGCCCTTCCTGGACGACTGGCGCAGGAGCAAGGCAGGGATCGGCTTCAAGCACGTCATCCACACCGACACCAACCTGGGCTATGCAGGCGGGAACAACCTCGGGGTACGGGCTGCCCGCGGGGACTACTTGCTGTTGGTGAACAACGACGTGCTGTTCGATGCCAACCCCCTCGAGTACTGCCTGCGGACCTACCAGGACAACCCGCGTGCCATTCTGGGTCGCCAGCTGATTCGCCGCCGAGGCCCCTGGAACAGCTTGAACGGCCGGGTGGTGCGCTACCTCGAGGGCTGGTGCCTGTTCGCCAGCGCCGCCATCTGCCGCGAGCTGGGGTTCTGGCGCGACAGCACCTTCACCGGCGTCTTCGACGAGACCTTCTCTCCGGCCTTCTTCGAGGACATCGATCTCAGCCTGCGCGCCAGCCTGAAGCAGATCGCGCTCCGCCAGGTGGCGATTCCGGTGCGCCACTTGGGCAGCCGCACCACAAAGATGACGCCGAGCTTCCCCTACATGCGGGTCATCAAGGAGAACCACGAGAAGTTCGTGGCCAAGTGGAAGCATCTTCAGGAGCCGGCGAACCAGCCCGGCGCGGCGGTGCAGGCGCTTCCCGGGCCCCGAATGGCCCTGGGCGGTCTGGGGGCCCCGCGTCACGGACGATGAGCCCCCGGGGCACACCTGGGGCGGGCCGCACGCCTAGCGCATAAGCCGCGATGACCGACGGCAAGCCACGGGTTCTCATCATCGCCGGAATGCACCGGTCGGGCACCTCGGCGGCGGCGGCGCTGCTGCAGAGCGCGGGGCTCCACCTGGGCGACCGGCTGCTCGGCCCCAGCCCCAGCAACCTGCGCGGGCATTTCGAGAACCTCGACTTCGTCGAGTTCCACCAGCGCAGACTCAAGGCCCTGGGCCTGAGCCCAGCCGGCTGGACCCTGAACGGCCCTCTGCGGTTCGACGAGGTCGCGGCCGGCGAGGCGCTGCGCCTGGCCTCCATCAACGCCACCACCCCGGCCTGGGGTTTCAAGGACCCACGGACGGTGCTGTTCCTGCGGGCTTGGGCGGCCCTGCTGCCGCAGGCGGCGTTCCTCTTCGTGCATCGCGCTCCCTGGGAGGTGGCCGACTCGCTCTACCGGCGCTCCGCGGAACACGATGCCGTCTTCCGCCACGACCCGGCGTACGCGGTGGATGTGTGGGCTCACTACAACGCCGAGATTCTCTCCTTCGACACCGAGCATTCGGCTCGCTCGTTGATCGTGAGCGCCCGCAGCTTGGGCGACCACCCGCAGACTCTGCTGACGACCCTGAACCAGCGCTTCGAACTGGGGCTCAAGACCCCGGCCCACGCCATGTTCGAGGAGTCGCTCCTCAAGCTCCCTCCCGACCCGGCGACCCGACCTGGCATGCTGAGCCGCTACCGCTCCGACCTCTTGCCGCTCTACCAGGCTCTGCTCAAGCGCTCCTGGCTCCCCCTGCCGCCGGCCGAGGCAGCCTGGCTGGAAACCCAGGCCGTCCCCCTGGACCCCAAGGCCCCCTTCCGCGACTGGATCGGTGTCCGGCTGGCCGAGAAGAAGGTTGCCACCCTGATCTCCGAGACGGACGCCCTGCGCTCCCGACTGGACCACGCGGAGGGGGAGTTGGAACGCACCCGCTCCTCTCTGGGCGAGATGCTGACGGAGACCGCCCACCCGTTGGCCCAGGCTCGCGCCGAAGCAGAGCGGGCGCAAGCCGAAGCCGAACGGGTTCGCTTGGAGGCGGAGCGGGCGGAGACCGAGCTGGAGCGCGCGCGCGCCGAGGGCGCTCGGCTGCGAGCCGAGCTGGCCGCCCTGCGCGAGGTGGCGGCGGATCGGGAGCGGATGCGAACCGCCCTCCAGGTGGCGCTCCGGGAAGCGGCCAAGGAGCGGGACCGGGCGCAGACCGACCTCACCACCACCCGGGCCGAGTTGCAGCGCACCGAGTACTATCTGGCCGAAACGCTGCACAACGCGACAACCGAACGAGCACGTCTGCAATCGGAACTGGCCGAGGCCCGGGGTCGGTTGCGCGAATTGGAGCACGAGCGACTGCGCGACATGCTCCGGCGCGTTTCCCGGCGGTTCTGGGGGCGATTCCTGGACGCCTTCCACGATCGGGTGGGTCGGCCTCGCGCCTACCTCGATCGCCGCCGCCAGCAGCGGATGAGGAAGCTCGCCGACCGCGAAGCTCAAAGGCGGCAGCGAACCGCGCTCACCGCCCCCACATTCTGGAAGGGCATCGAAAGCGCGCTCCGAGAGCACGAGGCCCGGGAGACCGAGCCCTGTGAGGTCAGCATCCTCACGCCCACCTACAACACCAACCTGTTCGGCTTCCGCGAAACCGTGGAGAGCGTCTTGCGGCAAACCACGACTGGCTGGGAGTGGTGCCTGGTCGACGACGGGTCTTCCGATCGGGAGCTGCATACCGTGCTCGAGGGCCTGACGCGGCGGGTGCCCAGGATCCGGGTCCTGCTGGCCGAGCACGGAGGCATCGGCGCCGCCACCAACCGAGCGCTGGCCATGGCCGGGGCCCCGCGGGTCTGCTTCCTCGACCATGACGACACCCTGACTCCCGACGCGGTGGCCACGGTTCGGGAGGCCCTGAACGAGGAGTGGGACGTCGCCTACTCCGATGAAGACAAGCTCGACGCCTCCGGACGCTTGACCGAAGCGCCGTTCCACAAGCCCGCCTGGTCGCCGGAGTATCTCCGGGGCGTCATGTACGTCGGACATCTGCTGGCGGTGCGCCGAGAGCTGGTGCGGCGGGTGGGCGGAGTCAGAAGCGAGTTCGACGGAGTGCAGGACTTCGAGCTGATGCTGAGGCTGACCGAGGTGGGCGCCCGGGTCAGGCACATCCCCCGAATCCTCTACCACTGGCGCCGCAGCCCCGGCAGCGTGGCCGAGAGTCTGGGGGCCAAGCCGGGAATCGCCGAGCTTCAGCGTGCCGCGGTGGCCGCCCATCTGGCCCGGCTGGGATTGCCGGCCAGAGCCGAGCCGCAAGGAGAACATCACCGGATCGCCGTGCTGCCGGGTCCGCGCCAGACCACGCCGCAGGTGAGCCTCATCATTCCCACCAAGGACGCGCCCGGCTTTCTCCGTCGTTGCCTGGCGAGCATCTTCGCCACCTCGACCTATCCGAACTTCGAGGTGCTGCTCATGGACAACGAGACCCGGGACCCCGACGCGGTCCGGATCATGAGCAACTTCCCGGTGCGGCGCATCAACCTGCCCGGCCCTTTCAACTACTCCCGCGCCAACAATGAGGGCAGCCGTCAGGCGCAAGGTGCGTACCTGCTGTTCTTGAACAACGACACCGAGATACTGACCCATGACTGGATCGAGCACCTTCTCTACTACGCCGAGCAGAACGACGTGGGCGCGGTGGGAGGGCTTCTGCTCTTCCCCGACCGCACGGTCCAACACGCCGGGATCGTGCTGGGTTTCCGCGGCACCGCCGACCACGTGATGCGCGGCTTTCCCGCCGAGGCCGACGGCTACGCCGGGTCCCTCTCCTGTGCCCGTGAGGTGTCGGCGGTCACCGGAGCTTGCATGATGGTGCGCAAGGCTCTGTTCGAAGAGGTGGGTGGCATGAACGAACACTACGCCACCCACTATCAAGATGTCGACTTGTGCCTAACTCTGCTCGATCGAGGTCGACGCAACATCTTCACGCCGCGGGCCGGCCTCTTCCACTTCGAGTCGGCCACCCGCAGCTCCCGCTATGACCTGGTGGATCGAGTGCTGCTGCTCGACCGCTGGCAGGACCGAATCGAAGCCGGGGATCCGTTCTTCAACCCGCACTTCGACCTGAGCCGCACCGACTACAGCCTGCGCGCCTGATCCATGAACGTCCTGTTCGTCCTCTACGAGAGCCTGGAATCCAACGGGGCGCTGCACGTGCACCACTTCGCCAACCAGCTGGCGATGCTGGGTGTCCGCCCGGTCCTGGCGGTCCCCTCTGGCCCACTCGAGGTTCCCCTGCCCGGCGAGCGCCGGTACACCGTCGTGGGCTTCACCGACGTCGGCCAACTGGCCCGCGCCTTCCCCGACGGGAGAGGGCCCGACCTGATCCATGCCTGGACGCCGCGGGAGAGGGTGCGCGTGTTCTGCCAGGCGCTGCTCCGCCAGCGTCGGGTCCCCTTGCTGGTGCACCTGGAGGACAACGAAGACTGCCTGCTGGAGCGCATTCTGGGCCAGACTCTCACGAAGCTGGCCCAGAGCGAGGTCCCGGACACCCTGTCCCATCCCGTACGCTCTCGGGAGTTCTTGGCCGCCGCCGCCGGGATCACCTTGATCGCAGAGCCGCTCGCAGAGTTCGTCCCCCCGGGTGTGCCCTGGACCCTGCTCTGGCCGGGGGCCGACACCGAGAGCTTCTACCCGCGGCCTCAGGGCACCAGCGACCGCTACGGCATCAGACCAAACGCGTTTGTGTTGGCATACACCGGCAACGTCCACCCGGCCAACGCCCGGGAGGTGAGGAGCGTGTACCTGGCGGCGGCGCTGCTCTCCCGTGAGGGGCAGCCCACCGTGGTCCTGCGCACCGGCAAGGACTTCTGTTCCTTCCTGGGGGAAGACGACTCCTGGGCCCGACCTTACGCCGTGGAACTGGGATTCGTCCCTCACCGCGAGCTGCCGGAGGTCCTGGCCCGGGCCGATCTGCTGGTTCAGCCGGGGCGGCCCGATCGCTTCAACGACTACCGCTTGCCCTCCAAGCTCCCCGAGTACTTGGCCATGGGCAAGCCGGTCTTGCTTCCCGAGGCTAACCTCGGCCACCACCTGAGGCATCGCGAGGAGGCCCTGGTCTGTCCGGTGGTCGACGCGTTGGCCATCGTGGACGCGGTGCGCCTGCTACTCAAGGAGCCAGGCCTTGCCGAGCGGCTCGGCCGCGGCGCCCTGGCCTTCGCCAAGTCGCGTTTGGTGTGGCAAGAGAGCGCCTCTCGATTGCTCGCCTTCTATCGATCCTCGTGGGCTGGCAACCGGTTGGCGGCACCAGCGGAAGCCAGTGGGGTGGGGGGGGGATCATGAACCCCCTCTTGTTCTTCCGTCGCCTGTGGCCGGTGCGTGGCCTGGCTCTCAAGATGATCCGCCGTGACATCGAGACCCGCTATCGCGGGTCCTTCCTGGGTGTGCTGTGGGCGTTTCTGAACCCGCTGGTGATGCTGCTGCTCTACACCCTCGTCTTCGGCGTGATCATGAAGGCCCGGTGGCCGGGAGACCCGGGCGCTGGCATCACCGGCATCGCGGTTTCATTGTTCTGCGGTCTCATCCCCTACAACGTCTTCGCCGAGTGCGCCACCCGCGGCCCTGGCCTGGTGGTGGCGGTGCCCAACTACGTCAAGCGGGTGGTGTTCCCTTTGGAGGTCCTGCCCCTGGTGCTGGTGGGGTCTGCCCTCTTCCATGGCCTGGTCTCCTTCGCAGTGCTGCTTGGTGTGGTGCTCTTTGCCACGGGGTCCCTCGCCTGGACCGTGCTGCTGGTGCCGGCCGTGGTGTTTCCCATGCTGCTCCTGCTGCTCGGCCTGACCTTCGTTCTGTCCAGCCTGGGTGTGTTTCTCCGCGATCTGGGCCAGGGCATGGGTCTCGTCACCCAGGTGGTTCTCTTCGGGACCCCGATCCTGTACCCTCGGCAGGCGCTTCCCGGTCCCTTGGGGGCGCTGGTCGCGGTGAACCCTCTGGCCTGGACCGTGGAGAACGTGCGCAAGGTCGTGCTGCAGGGGAAGGCTCCCGACTGGCCCGGCCTCCTGGTCTGGAGCGCTGTCACCGGGCTCCTGATGCTGGCCGGCTACGCCTGGTTCATGAAGACCAAGCGTGCCTTCGCCGATGTGATCTGACCGTGGATTCCCTCGTGGTTTCGGTCGAGGCCGTCTCCAAGGCCTACGTTCGACACGCGACACCCTGGGAGCGCTTGAAGGCGCTCTTCCTGCCCGACCGCTACCGGGGGGAGGAGTTCTGGGCCCTGCGCGAGGTGAGCCTCTCGGTCCGCCGGGGGGAGACCGTCGGCATCGTGGGCAGGAACGGCTCGGGGAAGAGCACGCTGCTCCAGCTCATCGCCGGCACCCTCACCCCCACCTCCGGCCGGACAGAGGTTACGGGTCGCGTCTCCGCCCTCCTGGAGCTGGGCTCCGGCTTCAACCCCGACTTCACAGGCCGCGAGAACGTGGTCTTTCAGGCGAGCCTGATGGGTCTCCCCTCGGCCGAGATTCAGGAGCGCTTCCCGGAGATCGCGGCTTTCGCCGACATTGGGGACTTCCTCGACCAGCCGGTGCGAACCTACTCCAGCGGTATGTTCGTGCGCTTGGCGTTTGCGGTTGCCATCAGCGTGAACCCGGAGCTGCTGATCGTGGACGAGGCCTTGAGCGTGGGCGATGAGGGCTTCCAGCGCAAGTGCTACGGGCGCATTCGGGCCTTCCAGGAACGCGGCGGCACCGTCCTCTTCGTCTCCCATTCGGGGGCGGTCGTGGTCGACCTGTGCGATCGGGCCCTGCTGCTGGACCGCGGCGAACGGTTGCTCGAGGGCCCGCCGAAAGAGGTGGTGTCCCGCTACCACAAGCTGCTCTTCGCTGCGCCCGAGGCGCGGGAGCGGCTGCGGGCCGAGCTTCTGGCGTGGACGCACGGCGCCCCCGCCCCCGGCACCACGCCGCCCGACTTGATCGAGGCTGAGCCCAGCGGCCAGCCGCCGGCGTCCCTGACCGAGCACTTCGATCCCAGCCTGGTCCCGCCGAGCGTCCTGAGCTACGACTCGCGCGGCTGCCGGATCGAGAGCCCCCGCCTGCTGGCGGCGGGAGGTCACCCCGCCAACCTGTTGGTGCGGCGCCGGGAATACGTCTACACCTATCGCGTGCGCTTCGCCACCGCCGCCTTCAAGGTCCGTTTCGGCATGCTGGTCAAGACGGTGACCGGCTTCGAGCTGGGCGGGGCTGCATCCCACGGTCCCGGTGGCGGGCTCGATCATGTGGAGAGCGGTCAGCTGGCCGAGGTGCGCTTTCGGTTTCACTGCTTCCTGCTGCCCGGGATGTACTTCCTGAACGCCGGGGTGGTGGGGGTGGTGGACGGCGAGGAGGTGTACCTGCACCGCTTCATCGACGTCCTGGCCTTCCGCGTGCAACCGGAACCGGGACTTCTGCCTACCGCCATCGTGGACTTCCTGGTGGAGCCGTCGGTCATCCTGGATGTCGCGGAGTCGGGCGCTTGACCCGGGAGCCGGCGGTCTCGGTCTGCGTTCCGACCTGGAATGGCGCTGCCCACCTGACGGAGTGCCTGAGTAGCCTGCTGGCGCAGACCTGGGACGACTACGAGATCCTGTTGCTGGACGACGGCTCTGCCGACGATACTCTGGAGATCGCCGCCGGATTTCGCGATGCGCGGCTGACCATTCACCGCAATCCCCACCGCCTGGGGCTGCCCGGGAACTGGAACCGTTGCCTCGCCCTGGCCCGAGGCCGCCTGCTCAAGTTCCTGTTCCAGGACGACAGCCTGGCCCCCACCGCTCTCCAGGAGCTGGTGAGGGCCCTCGACCGACCCTCCGAGCCCGTGCTCTCCTTCTGCCGCCGGGAGATCCGCCACCACGCGGGCCTGGCGGCGCCGGTCCTGGGCGAGGCCTACACCCGCTATCTGGAAGCGTTCTACAGCGACCTGGACGACGAGGTGACCGGTCTCGACCTGGTCCTGGCCTGGACGCGGGCCGGCCGACCTCTCTCGACCAATGTGGTGGGGGAGCCCTCGTTTGTGCTCTTCAGGCGGGACGCGGCGCGGGCGGTGGGCGGCTTCGACGTGCGTTTCGCCCAACTCGCCGACTGGGATCTCTGGCTTCGCTTGGCGCGGCGAGCCCCCCTCGCCTTCGTGGACCAGGTCCTGGGCGTCTTTCGGATCCACGCCCAGGGAGAAAGCGCCAAGAACTTCGGCCGGCCCCGCTTGCAGCGCGACAACGCCTTGCTCCTCGGCAAGCTGTCCCGCGCGTATGGGCCGCTCCTTGCCCCCGCGGTTCGCTGGAAGCTGAGGCTGGCCTGCGGGAACGCGGGCTACCATTGGCTCATGGAAAGCCTGGCCGGCGTGTTGAAGCACCGCCGAGCGGCCGTCGCATGACTCGCCGCGGCCGCCTTGCCGTTGTCGCCGGGCTGTCCCTTCTGGGGGTGGCGTCCTGGCTCGTGCTTCGCTCGCCCCGGCCCCCCGGCATCCTGCTGGTCACCATCGACACCCTGCGCGCCGACCGCTGTTCGGCCTACGGCTATCCCCGGCCCACCACGCCACACCTTGAGCGTTTGGCGCAGCGGGGAGTCCTTTTCGAGGCCGCCTACGCGCCGATCGCCACCACCGGCCCCTCCCACGCCTCGATGTTCACCGGCCTGGCTCCACGCACCCATGGCCTGCTGAAGAACGGCCACCCGCTGCGCCCCGACCTGGTCACCCTGGCCGAGAGCCTGTCGAGTCGCGGCTACCAGACCGCCGCCTTCGTCAGCTCCTATGTCCTCAACCACAGTTTCGGCTTTGGCCAGGGCTTCGCCACCTACGACGACGACTTCGCCGAGGGCCGGCCCTCGGGCCGCACCGTGGTTTGGGAGGGGCACCGGGTCCCCGAGGAGTTCGACCGCCTGGCCGACCAGACGCGGTCACGGGCGGTGAGGTGGCTTCTGGACCATGGCCATCTCTCTCGGGGCCGCCGCACGCCGCCTTTCTTCCTGTGGGTCCACTTGTTCGATCCGCACCACCCCTATGACCCGCCGCCGGAACACCGGCTGTTTTCCCCGCCCCAGGTCGATGCCAGCGAGCTCGAGGTCACCAGGGCCGCCTACGACGGCGAGGTCCACTTCGCCGACCAGGAGCTGGGCAAACTGGTCGAGGCCTTGCGGGCGGCGGGGCGACTCGACGACACCCTGCTGATCGTGGCGGGGGACCACGGCGAGGGCCTCATGGACCACGGCCACATGTACCACGGGCTCCAGCTCTACGAAGAGGCGGTCCGGGTCCCGCTGGTCGTCCACTGGCCCCAACGCCTCCGCCCCCGCCGGGTGCGGGAGCCGATCTCGCTGGTCGATCTTGCGCCCAGTCTGCTTGCTCTCACACGTCAGGCTGAAGCGTCAGGCATCGCCGGCGACGCCAGCCTGGTACCCCCGCTCAGAGGCGCTGCTGGCGACCCCGAGAAGCCGGTCTTCCTGGAGCGCCGCCACTACGAGACCGGCGTCGTTCTCGGCTTCGCCATCAAGGGCCCGATGCTCGGAGTGCGCAAGGGGCGCTTCAAGTACATCGAGGCCCCGGAGGAGGGCAGCTCCGAGCTCTTCGACCTGGAGACCGACCCCGGCGAACGGCGCAACCTGCTGCCGCAAGACCGCCGGCAGGCGGAGGAGCTGAAGGTGCTGCTCAGGAGTTGGGTCGAGAAGACCCCAGCCGCGCCGCCCTCCCAGATGCTCTCCGAAGAGGCCGCCGAACGGCTGCGCTCCTTGGGTTACGTCAAGTGAGGGCGCGCTTGGGGCCGGCGCTGGTGGTACTCATCCTGGTGGTGGGCTGTGCGTGTGCGCGTCGGGCGCCTGCCCCCCCCAACCTGGTGCTGATCACGGTCGACACCCTGCGCGCCGACCACCTGGGGTTCGCGGGCTATGCTCGCGACACCTCGCCCCATCTCGACGCCTTGGCCGGCGAGGGTGTGTGGTTTCCCCGGTGCTACGCGGCGTCCGCCACCACCGGCGCCTCCCACGCCAGCCTCTTCACCTCGCTGCCGCCGCCGGTTCACGGGGTGCTGGCCAACCGGCAGCGCTTCCCCAGGCTCCCCACCCTGATGAGCGCTCTCAAGGAGCGGGGTTACACAACCGCGGGCTTCGTCTCCAGCGTGGTGCTGGGCCGCAAGTCGGGGTTGCAGGATCACTTCGACCACTTCGACGACCAGCTCGGCACCCCCGAGCTGAACCGCAAGGAACGCTACGAACGTCCGGGGCAGGCCACCGTCGCCGCGGCGCTTGCTCATCTCACGGCGCAGCCGGCCGGCCGGCCCTTCTTGCTGTGGATCCACCTCATCGACCCCCACGGACCCTACCGTGCCCCGGTGGAGCCCGACCGCTTCCAGGGGGATGCTCTGGCCAGGGCCCCCTCGCCGGTGCTGCCGCTGGGGCAGAGCGATTGGGTCCGCGGCCAGATCCCGGCCTACCAGGCACTCGAAGGCCGCCGCGATGCCGCCTTCTACGTGGCCCGCTACGACGCCGAGATCCGTTATGCGGACCAGGCGTTGGGCGAGCTCTTCGCGGGCCTCCGCCGGGCCGGGCTCTACGAGCGCAGCCTGATCGCGGTCACCGCCGACCACGGCGAGACCCTGGTGGAGCCAGGACACAAGCGCTGCTTTTCCCATGGCACCGTGGCCTACGAGGAGACGGTGCGCGTTCCCCTGGTGATTCGCGAGCCCGGCGGCGGGCGACGCCTGCAGGCGTCTCGGGAGGGGCTTGTCACCTCACTGGACCTGGCGCCCACCTTGCTCGCCCTGCTGGGCCACCCCAGCCCACCCGGCTTCGAGGGCCGCAACCTGCTCGAGGAGGCTGCTCTCCCCGAGGGCAACGTGTTCTCGCTGGGCGCCTACGGCTCGTCCACCCTGGAGCGGGAGATCGGCACCCAGCACTCGCTGCTCCGCGGTCCATGGCGTTATGTGCGCAACAGCCAGGACGGAAGCGAGGAGCTCTTCGACCATCGGCTCGATCCTCAAGAGCTCCGAGACCTCGCCGGAGCCCAGCCCCAGGTGGTGGCCACCCTGCGCCAGGAGCTGGACCGCTTCCTGGCCCGGGGCCGCGCCCAGGCGCCGCCGGTGGAGATGACCCCCGAGCACCTGGAGGCCCTGAAGGCCCTGGGCTACGCGCGGTAGGCGCAGTGAGCTCGGGTTCCGATCTCCGCTGGCCCTACCCCCTGTTCTTCGCGCTGGGTCTCGCCTTCTGCACGCCCTACCTTTTGCCGGGGCGCGCCCTGCTCCCGGTGGGCCCGGACAGCCTGCCGCCCTGGAATGCCACCCTCTCCGAGACCCCCGGCCCCAGCAACCCGCTGATGCTCGACGCGCTGGTCCTCACCTACCCCGCGCGGCTCCACAATGCCCAGAGCTTGCACGCGGGAGAGATCCCGTTCTGGAACCCCTCCATCTTCTGCGGCTACCCGCACCTGGCGCAGATCCAGAACCACGCTCTTAACCCGCTGACCGTGCCCTTCGACCTCCTGGATCCGGTGGCGGGGATGGCCTGGGCGATGGCGCTGCACCTGGGGCTCGCCGGGGCGCTCATGTTCGCCTTCCTGCGAGCCCTGGGCCTTGACTGGCGCGCCGCCCTTCTCGGCGGCCTGGCCTTTGAGTTCAACGGCTTCTTTTTGGTCCGCCTGAGCGCTCCCAGCTACGTCTTCAGCGGCGCCTGGCTCCCTCTCATGTTGTTAGGCGTCCTCCGTCTGGCGCGAAGTGGCCGGCTCCGGCGAGGCTGGCCGCTGGCCCTGGCCACCGCCCTCTCGGTGCTCGGGGGACACCCCCAGATCAGCGGGCTCAGTCTGGTGCTGGCGGCCGCCTTCCTGGCCGGCCAAGCCTACCTGGCCCATGATCCCGGCGCCGCCTGGCGCTTCCGCGTGCGGGCTCTTGTCCACTTCGCACTTCTGGTCCTGCTGGGCGTGGCTCTGGCCGGCTACCAGGTGATTCCCTTCCTGGAGCTGGTCGGAGAGAGCGCCCGTCGCGCCGTGCCCCTCGACGCCTACCGCCGGTCCGCGCTTTCGGTGCTGGCGCTGGTGCAAGCCGTGCTGCCCGATGTCTTCGGGCATCCGGTCGCCGGCAACTACTGGTTCGACAGCTGGGCGCACCTGCTGGATGGAGTGCATCGAGAAGCCAGGCCCTGGACCTTCAACGCCAGCGGGGAGAACCTCTACACCGGCCTGCCGACCCTGTTCCTGGCCGGGGTCGCGCTCTTCCGGGGCGGGCGGCGCCGGGAGGCCGTCTTCTTCGGCGGGGTCGCCCTGGTCAGCCTGGCGGTTCTGTTAGGGACCCCGGCCCTCGATCTCGCCTACCGAGTGATTCCCGGATTCGCCACCTCCCGGCCCGACCGAGTGACCTTCGTCTTGATGGTCGCGGTGTCGGTGCTGGCCGCCATCGGGGCCGACGCCTCTCTGCTTCGCCCGCCGCGCCCCGGGTCGAGCCGCGGCCGCCTCGTCCTGGGCCTGCTGGCGGGCGCCCTGGTCTTGTGGCTGGTGGCGCCCTACGTCGCCTCTGCGCCACGGCGCGCCGGCCTCGGGCAGTGGCTGATGGTCGCGGCCCGGGAGATGGAGACCGCCGGCCTGCCCTGGGCGCTCGGTCTGCTGCTGGGTTCCGGACTTCTGGCGCGTCGAGAGATCCTGGAGTCCCGCCCCGGCCTTCTGTTCTGCAGCGCCTTGCTGGTGGTTCCCAACGTCGCCTTCGGCTGGAAGTTCAACCCCGCCAGAAGCGCAGCCGGCCTGGGGGAGTCGGCTCTCGAGCGACAACTCCAGGCGGCTGAGGGCAGCCAGAGGCTGGCCCGCATCCTGACGCACACGCCACAGTACCTGCCCCCCAACCTGCCGCAGGTTCTGGACCTGGACGACGTGCAAGGGGCCAGTGCTGCCGCGCTGGCGCGTTATGTGGAGCTGATCGAGGCGGCCGACCCGGGGGCGGTCGCCCTGCAGAAGTACTTCTTCGCCTTTCGCTCCGCCGCGGTGGCGCGAGGTCCGCTCCTCGACCTGTTGGGTGTGGGCTGGGTGCTGTCGGACGAGGCCCTCGATCTTCCGGAAGCCGATCCCGCCACCATTACCGGGATCCGCGCCTACCGCAACCCCGGAGCCCTTGCCCGTTTCCGCCTGGTCCACCAGGTGGAGCCGGCTGCCTCCACCAGGGCGGCGATCGGCCGGCTGCTCTCGCCCGGCTTCGACCCCGCCACCCGCGCGGTGGTGGTCGGCCCGCTGCCGGCGGCTTTGGCGGTCGGCGCGATGGCCGGGCTGCCGGGGGGCGACCAGGTGCAAGTGATCGACCGGCGAGCGCATCGGATCCAGCTCGAGGTGCGGTCGAGCAGCCCCGGAGTCCTGGTCAGCAGCGAGATCTTCTACCCGGGCTGGGACACCTTGATCGACGGCCGTCGGGTCGAGACCCTCCTCGTCAACGGTGCCTTCCGGGGAGCCCTGGTGCCGGCGGGCACGCATAGCGTCGACCTGCGCTTCACGCCCAGGTCGTTCTTCCTCGGCCTTGCGCTGACGGTCCTCAGCCTGGTGGCGCTGGGCCTCATGGTTCGGCCGGTGAAATGAACCTCTCGGGGAGCGTTCTGCGCCGTCCTTCGGTGTACTCTTGGAAGATCGAGGGGATGCCCATGAAGACCATAGCCGTGTTGTTGCTTC
>Ga0209342_10005170_pt1 | contig 13404 bp, 9 predicted proteins | sample RifCSP16_2_FD_184023 | JGI IMG/M metagenome (GOLD analysis project Ga0209342, IMG submission 184023) | Soil microbial communities from Rifle, Colorado - Rifle CSP2_sed 16_2 (SPAdes) (version 2) | ecosystem: Environmental > Terrestrial > Deep subsurface > Rock core/Sediment | place: Rifle... | reverse complement strand
TGGCGACGCTCGATCTCTTGTATCTCCATCAACTGATGGGAAAGGGTCTGAAGTCGCTCTGTATACAACTGTATTTTCTGCTCCGACTCCTTGCGCTCAGTGATGTCTTCCACAACTCCCATCCCCCCGATAACGTTTCCATCGGCATCACGTAGTGGAGAAAGACTCACTGATAACCATAGCTTTGCTGAACTGCTGGTGACTTCATAGAAACTCTCTTGGCGACAAGACTGACCTTTAAGCACCTTCTTCATTGCAGGCATGAAACTCTGGTCTTTCAGCTTCCGGATATCGAGCCCGATGAGTTTGTCGTAGGAAGATTGGAGAATCTCAACCATGCGTTCGTTGCATTGTGTTATCTTGAAGTCTTTATCAAACATATATACCCCAACTGGCGATTGATCAAAGAGGGTGCGGTAGCGTTCCTCTGATTGCCTCAGTGCCTCATCCTGCTGTGCATTATTGATCGCTACCTCTATTTGCTGCGCTACAATCTCCAGTAGCTTTAACTCCTCCTCGTCAAAGGCATCTTTCTTAAAAGAATTTATATTTATACACCCTATTGTCCTGCTATCAAACCGAATAGGCATAGATGCATAGCTTTTTGTTCCCACTTTCCTTCCGGCAGCCCCAATAACCGTATCCTGATCCACGTCCGCACAATACATGGGTTTTCCTTTTATGATTGTTTTCCATGTAAAACCTTTAGGATAGCGGATTCTTCTTACCCGCTCAATAAACCAATCAGGGTAACCCCTATAGGTTTTCATAACTGCTTCTTTCCCTTCGACTAGGTAAATACAAACATTATCTACACCATCTATATTTTTACTCATGGATTCAACGGCGTTTTCCAGGACGTCCTGGAGATTGATTGATTGATGGACACTGCGAGTCACAGTACTAATGATTGTCTCGTATCTATTCTTTTTGGATAACTGGACAAGGTTCTCTCTAAGGGCCTCTTCTGATTGTCGCAGTGCCTCTGCCTGCTTCGCATTATTTATCGCTACCTCGATTTGCTGTGCAACAATTTCCAGTAGGTTTAACTCCTCTTCATCGAAGGCATTCTTCTGAAAAGAATTTACATTTATGCATCCCACTGTCTTACCTTCTAAGTGAATAGGCATAGATAAATAGCTTTTTGTTCCTAATTCTCTTCCAGCAGGGCCGATAAATGTATCTTTTTCCGCATCTGCAACATATCTGGGCTTCCCTTCTATGATTGCCTTCCATGTAAAGCCTTTAGGATAGGGGATTCTTCCCACTCGCTTAACCCACCAATCAGAGTAGCCTCTATAAGCCTTTAGAATCGCCTCTTCTCCTTCAACCAGGTAAATTGAAATGTTCTCCACCCTATCTATATTCTTACTCATGGATTCAACGGCATTTTCTAAAACCTCTTGTAGTTCTATTGACCGATGAACACCCTGAGTCACAGTACGAATGATTGTCTCGTAACGATTCTTTCTCTCTAATTGCAGCACCTCGTCTTCCAGCTTCTTGATCAGCCGCCCATTATATTCCTTGAGGTAAACAGCCTCCTCTTCAACCGGAAGTTTTGGTGCTACAAGCATTCCTGACTCGTGGCTTCTGATAATCTCCCTCAGGATTTCGATAAAGGCATCTGGCTTTTGAGGTTTGATGATGAACTTTTCTGCCCCCAGACTCAAAGCAAATTCTTCATCCTTGGGATCAGTGTAGGCGGCGGTATAGAAGACAAAAGCGAGTCGTCTCAACCTTTCATTCGTCTTAATTTTACGGCAGAGCTGAAACCCATCCATCCGGGGCATCATGATGTCAGAAATTATCATATCGAACTCGTCCTGCAACGCCTTCTCCAAGGCTTCGAGGCCATCGGCAGCAAACTCAACCTCATAGCCATTGTCCCTGAGAAGTGTCCCTAGCATGTAAAGATTCTCTTTGTTGTCATCAACGAGTAAGATTTTCATTGTCCACCTCTCTTACATCAAGAGTAAACATTCAACTACCAGCTTCTGATTGCTGAACGCTTAAGACTAAGCATACTTCTGTGTGAATCTTAAGTATCTCTAGACGTAATCTTTCATCCGGAATGGGAAGCTCTAAGATTAGGTCAAACCTTTCGGGACGCAAAAGTGCAGCGTCGAGCATCTCAGTTCTATTTGTTGCTGCTAAAATCCACACGTTTTTAATTCCTCTATTCCATTCAAAGACCTGAGGATGCTTCAGGGGAAGTTCTACCATTTCCCTTTATCTTTTGAATCTCATGGGAGAGACCTCCGATGTCCTCGTATGTTATCCTTAGTTTTTTGGCTCCTTCTTCTTTTCTCTCTTCAATCTCGATAATAGTCTGTGGATGAATTACTACTACATATACATAACGAGGTATGGTGTTTAAAGCTATAAAATCCTGGTAGCGGGAACCAAAGAAAGCAGCACGGATTCTATCCCCAGCAACCAAGGGCAAGCCGTCTAGGAGCTTTCCCATGTAATCTATATCCCTTTTCTTTTTAAAGGCGTTGGTTTCTCCAGCCGGTGTTGCTACTATTCGGCCCGCTGGTCTGGGAAGAATCTTTTTTATGGAGACCTTTTTCCCAATACTTACAACGACATTTCCACGTATAATTCCATCAATCTGAACTATCTCTTTACTCCTCGCATCACTAAAGGTTGGTATGACCTTTGCAACACTTATTTTTTCCCTAGAGATTTTTTAAGGTTCTTGCCCTACCTGCTTTTCCTATAATATAGTGCAAAGACTGATTTTATAACGCTACTAATTTGGTTTTTTGTAAAGGGTTTTTTCACAACCGAAATGGAACCCAGTTCTAAGACTTGATCCATAAGCTCACTATCTGGATAGCCGGTTATAATAACCACAGGAAGGTTTGAGTTTATTTCCTTTATCTGCTTTAGAACCTCTACTCCACTTATATCTGGCATTGCAAGGTCTAAGAATACCAAATCGAAAGTGGAGATTTTAATCCATTTAATAGCCTCTACCCCATTTTGAACGGCTACTACCCGATGTCCATCTGAGGAAATTATATTTTTAAGAAGGTCACAGATAACCTCATCATTATCCACAACTAAAACCTTTTTCTCTTTAGGTATCTGATTCCAAAGCCACTTATTAATCAGTCCCTCTGTAAATCTCCATTGATTGCTCACTTTAAAGGCAGGGATTTTCCCCTCTTCTAATAATCAGTATAGAGTCGCTTTAGTAATATTAAGATATTCGGCTGCTTCTTTCAAGGCTTCTTTCAAGGGTAAATTTGAGTACGTGAAATTTAAATAGTATAATAAGTTAAACTGATTTAATAAAGGAGGGTATAGAGATAAAGTTTCTATTAAGAGTAGCAATTATTGCATTGCTTCTTTTACCGCTTCTCAGTGTAAGTTCCAAGGCGGTAAGCCAGCAAGAACAAATAGAAGCGCTCAAAAAACAGATTGAGGAAATCGGGAGACAAAACCAGAAACAAATTGAAGAGCTTCAGAGGCAGAACCAAGAGCAAATTGAACAGCTTCAGAGAAAGATCGAAGAGTTAGAGGCCGAAAGGAAAACTGAGCAAAAAAAGATTGAGGAGGTAGTGACCAAGAAAGAGGCTGAAGAGAAGGAAGCCTGGTGGAAAAAGTTAAGGTTAATAGGATTTAATCCTGATTTTCCCAGCTATTTTCGGATTCGGTCAATGTTCTTTAAGAAAGCCACATTTGTAGGCGCAGTTCCAGGTAAAGATGATGACATATTCTTTGTTGATTCAAGATTGCTTATATCTCCAATGCTTAAAATTACTGACAATTTGTCAATTCGTGCTCAGATAGATGTTTTTAAAAATATAATTTGGGGTGGCTTAGGTGATGCAAGTGTAGCCGATAAGTTCTTCGAAGCCCCAAGCCCTGCTGATTCATTTCGTGGAGCTCTGCTTAGGGAAGTAATAGATACAATTTCAGGGAACGTTCTTTCACCAGTTGAAGAGGTAGATTTTTTTGATATTAGATCACTTTACCTGGTTGCCAGAGTACCAATAGGAGAACTATGGGTTGGACGACAGCCGTATGATTGGGGACTCGGAGTTTTAGCTAATGCTGGAAGTATGCCTGATCAGGACCTTGGAAGTATTATAGATAGATTTGAATTTGATACTGCGCCTCTTGCTCTTCTTGATGAACGCTGGGAAAATTTAACTTTCGCATTCTTAATTGATAGATTGAGTCAAGGTATGAGTTTAGTTAATGGAGCTAGTGGGAGTGGATGGGAGGTAGGATTTGGCGCTTTATATCGTGTTGAGAATCTGCAACTCGGAGGTTACATATATCTTCTTTCTCAGAACAATTTTGATATTAGTGGTGGACTTACTGGAGATCTCGATAACAATGTGAATTGGTCAATATACGCTAATTATAATTATGATCCTTTCTTCTTCTCTCTCGAATTCCAAGACTTGTTTGGAAAAGTAAATGATTTAGAAGAACCTCTTCCCTCAATTTTAGGAAATAATGACATTGATATATCGCCTGAGAATTTTCTTATTGCTGCTAGAGTTGGATATGATCCACCACCAGCTTTTATAGACTTTATTGTTGCTGAATTTGGCTGGGCTAATGGTAATGATGCAAAAACTCCGGACAAATTAGAAGGCAATGCGATTTTTTTTAATAATGCTTATACAGTTGATAATTTACTATTCAAGCATATTATACCGAATATTTATGCACTTGAGGGGAGTGTAATAAATTCTGGATACGTAAGAGCATGGAGCACTTTGAAATTAAATGACTCGTTTTATTTTACACCACAAGCCCTCTTTGCCTGGGTGGATGAGAGAAATGCTCTAAGTCTTGATCTTCTTACTCCCCTTCCTAAGGTTGGTAGATTTCTAGGAGCTGAGATAGAGGGTACTCTTACTTGGAGGATTATAGATCATCTTTGGTTTGACCTAATAGGTAGTGTTGTAATAGCTGGTGATGGTCTCAAGGACCTTTTCAGCCAAAGAGCTTTTATTGAAGGAGTAGTCCCATCAATAGGGACAGCCAGACCTCCAGACGCACCTTTTGCTTTTCAGGGAAGATTTGTGGTTACCATAGATTCTCTTATTAAGACATGGACTGGTTCTAGTAGCCTTTTAAAGAGAGCATATTATTACTAGAAGATATAGAAGCTTTAGGACCCAACTATCAGAGGTAGCTTTTGACATTATAAGCTAATTAAAAATCAATGATTGCAGTCTATTACGTTACAAAACTAAAAACTCTCCTTTACTGTTTAGTTATAAGATACCTTAGTTTAAGTAACTTAGTAAAATTCCTAAGACTTAAGTTTTGAGTAATAGAAAGTCTTGAATTAGCTCTGGTTACTTTGTACAATAAGAATTCTAAGACCCAATAGAACTTGAAAATTGAATATGCAAGACAAATAGTTGAGAGCTTTTTAGTTAGAGCGTTATCTAAAATGGACGATTAGGATCTAGAAGGTAGAGAATACAATTCATGAAGAGGAAGATGTAAATGCCGATAACTTTAGAACGCAGAAAGTGCTTAAGAACGCCCTTAGTAGGTCTCGAGATTTTCTCAAGAAATACTGGGGAACTAATCGGAATGTCAAGGGATATTACTCCTTATGGGATGTTTATTGAAACCAAAAATCTACTAGTGCCTGGTATTAAGATACTCCTCGAATTCAAATTGCCTGGTCAAGTAATACCTATAAAAGCCTACAGCGAGGTTAAATGGGTTAGAAGGAGCACGACTTTAGAAGCTGGACCTTCCGGAATGGGAGCTCACTTCTTAGGTATTTATGAGTCAGATAAACAGCGGTTAGCAAAATATAGTGAAAGCTTGGCTAAGCAAGAAAAAATAAACTCTGATAATTTTACTCTAGTTGATTTCTTGAAGGTTTCAGGTGACGACTTATTTATGAAGACAAAGCCTGTTTGGGGATACATAGAGGATATGAAACAAAAGGGTTTTTATACCTATAGAAGACCGTTACTTTCAGCTTGCAGAAATAGAGTGGTGATTTTTGATGAAACAACAGGTAAAGAAAGGGAAATGATTATGATGGGTAGTAATAACTATCTCGGTCTTACTGCCCATCCAAAGGTAATAAGAGCAGCAGAAGAAGCAATAGAAAAGTATGGTACGGGTGCTGGCTCAGTTCCTCTCCTTGCTGGTACATACTACTTACATAAAGAGTTAGAAGCTAAGTTAGCAAAGTTAAAAGGATGCGAAGATGCGGTGATTTTTCCAACCGGATATTCAACAAACGTGGGTTGTCTATCTGCTTTGGTTAAAGAGAAAGATCTTGCAGTGCTTGATAGACTTACCCATGCAAGCATTATAGATGGTTGCATGATGAGTAGTGGAAAATTTAGAACTTTCCAGCATTCAGATATGCAAAACCTAAGAGAGGTGCTCGAAAGAAATAAAGATAGTTTTGATGGAAAACTTATAGCGGTTGATGGTGTATACAGCATGGATGGTGATGCAGCCCCCCTCCCTGAGATTGTTGATATTGCCCAAGAATACGGGGCAAGAGTAATGGTAGACGATGCACATGCAACTGGAGTAATTGGAGAAAGAGGAAGGGGTACTGCAAGTCATTTTAAGATGGTGGGCAAAATAGATATAGTAATGGGTACACTAAGTAAAGCTTTGGGTCAATTAGGTGGCTTTGTTGCTTCTTCTAAGGAGGTTGTTAATTACCTAAGATGTTTTGCAAGGTCATACTTTTTTTCGTCAAGTCTTCCACCTGTTGTGGTAGCTTCGGTTTTAGCTGCAATTGAGGTAATGGAAAGTGAGCCGGAGCTTCATCAAAACCTTTGGAAAAACATCAAATACTTTAAGGAGAACCTACAGTATCTAGGGTTTAATATTAGGAATTCTGAGTCAGCTATAATTCCCATTATTATTGGTGATGAACTTCTTCTTAGAAAAATGAGTAAGAGAATACACGAAGAGGGTATTTACATAAATCCTATTCCTTATCCGGCTGTTCCAAGGAATCAAACCCGGTTTAGAGCAAGCATTATGGCAACCCATACTAGAGAGGATTTAGATACTACTTTAGAAGTTCTAGAAAAGGTTGGAAGAGAATTTGGTGTCATAAAAAAAGGCCTTGCAATCTTTTCAAGAAAAGCAGCTTAGTGTAAAGCTTTAAGGCTATACCGTGAAAGTAATGTTAACTGGAGGGACAGGGTTTATAGGTGGATATCTGGTAGGCAAACTGGTAGCGAGGGGAGATTATGTTAAATGCTTAGTCAGAAAAACGAGTAACGTTGAAAGACTAAAAAGCCTAGGAGTTGAGCTTCATTACGGGGATTTATTAGATTTTGATTCTCTTTTAGAAGCTACCAGGGGAGTTGATATAGTATATCACTGTGCAGCCCTTGTTACAGATTGGGGAATTCGTAAGGAATTCTATAGGGTTAATGTAGAAGGAACAAGGAATGTACTTAAGGCATGTGAAGAAAATAGTGTGCAGCGAGTTATCCATGTAAGTAGCAATGACGTTATTTGGAGATTTGATAATCATATTGAAATAGATGAAGGTTATCCTTATCCAAAAAAGTATAAGCATCCCTACAGTGAGACAAAAGCTGAATCAGAAAAATTAGCCCTTAAGTATAATTACGAAGGAAGGGTAGAAGCGGTTATCATACGGCCATGCATCGTATGGGGACCGGGTGATAAAGTGATTCTTCCTAGAATCGTACAGTTAGCAATAAAGGGAGGCCTAGTTTTAATAGGTAATGGAAGTAATCTTATTTCTTTGAGTTATATCGAAAACTTAACTGATGCTATGATACTAGCAAGTGAGAAGAGGGAAGCTAGAGGAAGAGTTTATTTTATAAATGATGGCATTAAAATTACTTTTGCAGATTATATATCACGCCTTCTTACCTCTCTTGGGATAGAATTGTCACCTCTGAGATCCATTCCCTACTTCTTAGCTTATGGACTAGCCTCGGTGATGGAGGTATGGGCAATGTTATTAAAGTCCAAAACTCCTCCAGTTTTAACCAGGTACGCTGTTGCTTTAATGGGTCGAAATTTAAATTATAGCATTGAAAAGGCTAGGAGAGAATTAAATTACCATCCTAGAATTAACCTTGACGAAGGACTAAGACAGTTAAAACATTGGGTTGATAGTATTGGTGGTATTAGTGCTCTTATGGAATTAAAATGAGTTGCTTATTTAATACCGAAAAATTTAAAGTTATAGCCCTTATAGTAATTGGTTTATCTATTGTTCTTGGTATAAATAGTATAATTCAAGGAATAAAGTGGACAGAGAAACCTTTCCCCGGTTTTTTACTTTATAATCCTGTAGTAGTTAGTAATGTCACTCTTATCCATTGGGCACAGAACCAGGGACTCGGTTTACATTCTTACGATAAGATAGTAGAGGTAGATGCAAGGAAAGTATCAAGCTCGGATGAAGTCTATAGTATTATCACTAATAAACCCATTGGCACTCCTATAAATTATGTAATCTTTAGAAACAATAATTTCACTAGGCTGACTATTCCTACTATGAAATTTACCATTAGTGATTTTCTACAGGTATATGGTATAGAATTTGCTGTTGGTTTAATTTTTCTTGTTACAGGAGCTTCGGTTTATTTTTTAAAACCAGATTTAATTTCTAGTAGAGTATTCTTAATACTTTGTTCTTTAATCGGGATTTGGTTTATAGAGGACTTTGATTATCAAACCACATATTCACTTATATATTCAGTTAATATCTCGTATCTAACCCAGATTTTTACTCCTGCTCTTTTAATTTTTTTAGCATTAGTTTTTCCTAGTGAAAAGGGATTTTTTAAAAAGAATCGCTATATTATTTTACTTCCCTTATTATTTTCGTCACTACTATTTATCCTACAACTAATCTTTCTTGATTCCCCAGTTATTTGGAAAAAATTAGACACAGTAATGTGGTTTTATATATTGTTAGGTGCCTTAGCAGTGTTGGCTTCTACAGCGATAAGCTATTTAAAACCTAATTCTGAGTTAGATAAACAAAGGGCTCAAGTTGTGTTATTAGGAGCACTTTTAGGGTATTTCTTACCTGCAATAGCCGCATTGATAATTGTTTTTTATAAAATCAGTAACCTTAATTATGTAACTATTCCTGTCTTATTTTTCCCCCTCTCAGTAGCATACGCCATTGTAAAGCATAAGCTCTTTGATATAGATGAAATTGTTAGAAAAGGCTTGACTTATGCCACTCTCACAGGAGTGACAGTTACTGTATTTGGTCTAACAGTAGTTAGTTTCAATTGGATTCTTGCAGATTACGGGGGCTGGAAGCATCCAGCGACTTTTATGGTCCCTGCTATTTTCATGGTTCTCGCTTTGAATCCTCTTAGGAATCGAATTCAGGATATAATAGATACAGCCTTTTTTAGAAAAAGCTATGACTCCAGTAAAACAATATCAGAGCTAAGCGCTGCTATGATCTCGATACTGAATATTGACGAAATAGCAAATAAAATTATTAATACTATAGCAGAAACTATGTTCCTTAACTCAACGTCACTTTTCCTCTTCGATCGTGATACCGGTTATTACCGAGTTTATGTGACTACGGTAGATGACCTGAAGAATAAGGATTTTACTCTTAAAACTGATGACCAATTAATCTTCTTTTTAAATAGATACAAAAGAGAGATTTTTAAAGAAGATTTAATAAATGAGCAAAAATATATTATATATAGGGATGAATTAATGAAATCCTTCCAGAAAATGGGGGCTTCTGTCTTCATTCCACTTTTCTTTAAAGATGAGTTAGTTGGTATACTGTCGTTGGGTGAGAAGAAATCTGGTCTCATGTATAATAGCCATGATATGAAGCTTCTTAGAACACTCGCTAATCAGAGTGCGATTGCTGTTGAAAATGCCTTTGCTTATAAATTAGTTGAGGATTACGCGAAAAAATTGGAGGAGGCTAATAAAGAGCTTAGAGAAACTCAGGCACAGCTTATTCAATCAGAAAAGATGTCGGCAGTAGGACAGCTTGCAGCAGGGATTGCACACGAGATTCGTAATCCACTGAATATTATAGAGGGTGCAAGATATTATTTGTCTCAAATGATAAGCGGAGAAAATTCTAGGATTATAGGAGAGTATCTGGATTACATCAAAAACGAGGTTGATCGAACAAACCGTTTGATTGATAACCTGCTTAAATTCTCGAGAGTGGAACCACAGCATTTTGAGCTAGTAGATATAAACAATATCCTTGAGGACACTCTGAGTCTCTTGAGAAAGCAGCTATCTGATAATAATATCAGACTTATAACAAACTTTAACTACCAGATTCCAAAAATTATGGGTGATCTAAATCAACTCTGGCAGGTCTTTATTAACATTCTAATAAATGCTATTCAGGCAATGCCTAAAGATGGAGAACTCCGAATAGATACGGGGCTTTCTTACGGAAGCCAAGACCGCATATTTATAAGCTTTAAAGATACAGGCATAGGGATAGACGAGAAGAATCTTCCAAAGATTTTTAATCCCTTTTTCACAACGAAAGACATAGGAACAGGGCTTGGTCTTTCTATAAGCTATAAAATAGTTGAAGAGCATAAGGGAAGAATTATAGTAAACAGTGAGAAGGGAAGAGGCAGCATCTTTATTTTAGAACTTCCTGTTAGTTACAGTAATAAGGCAGGAGAGGATGACCAAGAACAAAAGAGCCTTAGTAGTTGACGACGAGCATATGATTCTAAAAATAATCTCAGACATCCTCACAAAAGAGGGTTATGAGGTAAAGACTGCTTTTAATTTCGACAAGGCATTTGAGCTCCTAAAGGAATATCCCTTCCATGTTGTTCTTACCGATATCCGAATGCCCGAAAAAAATGGAATAGACCTTCTAGAGAAAATCCGGACTTTTAATTCAAATATGCCTGTCATTCTTATGACGGGGTTTGCTTCTCTTGAAACCGCAGTAAAAGCAGTCCAGCATGGAGCATTTGATTATCTCACAAAACCCCTAGACTATGATAAGCTAAAAAGTGTAACAAAACATGCATTTGAGAGATATGAGCTTCTGCAAGAAAACAGTCGGCTTGTACGGGAACTTCAGGAACTAAATGCGAGTCTTGAACTCAAGGTTAAAGAAAGAACTCGAGATCTTGGAAATATACTAAGCAGCACTCACGAAAGTATAGTAACTATGGATAAAGACCTGATTATAAAAAGTGTAAACCTAAAAACTGTGAATATCTTTGGTGAGGGCTATATTGGACGAAAAATCGGTGATTTTATAGAAGGCATTAACTTTGACTCTATTATTCCCAAAATACTGGCTGACCCCTCTTACAGCACAAAGCACGAGGTAAGATATGGAAATAAATTTTTAGAGCTTACTCTTTCTCCTCTTATTGATTTTGAAACAGGCAACATATTTGGTGTGATGGCTGTTACTGAAGATGTCACAGAGAAAAAGAAATTGGAGGCACAACTGATTCAATCTGCTAAAATGTCTGCTGTAGGGCAGCTTGCAGCAGGGATTGCACATGAGTTTAATAATATTCTCACAGGAATTGTGGGTTATACGAGCTTTGCCTTGTCAAAAACGGACATCGAACAGATTAGGAGAGACTTGAAAATAGTGGAAAAGGCTTCGGATAGAGCAGTAGAGATCGTGAAGAAGTTGCTTTTTTTCTCAAAACAAAAGGAAGGGCAGTTTCGTCTTGCCTCGATAGAGGAAGCGATAGAAGATACACTGGCTCTCATAGAGCATTCTTTTCAATCAGAGGGGGTGAAGATTCTACGTCATTACGGAAAGATTCCTCCTATTAGAATGGATGTGGGTGAGATTCAGCGGGTTATACTCAATATGGCGATGAATTCAAAGCATGCAATGCCCCAAGGCGGTGTGATTGCTATGAGCACCGAGTTGGAGGACGATTATGTGAAGATAGATTTTTCTGATACCGGGGTTGGAATTCCAAAAGAGGATCTAGCAAGGATTTTTGAGCCGTTTTTTACAACAAAAGGAAGTCGCGGTAGCGGTCAAACGCCTGGCACTGGACTTGGACTCTCTGTGACTTATGCAATAGTTGAGAGGCACGGGGGACGAATAGATGTTGAGAGTGAGGTTGAACGTGGGACAACATTTACAATACGGCTTCCAAATATTCAGCGACTCTCAAATTCGACCAAAAGCGATTCACTACCCAAGGACGATGATAAAGTCTTACAAACAAAAAGAAAGGGAAATATTCTTATAGTAGACGATGAAGAGTTTGTATGTGATATACTTAGACAAGCCCTTTCAAGCGTTGGTCATAATGTTGTTATAGCAAATAACGGTGAAGCCGCTGTAGAGCTTGTAAGAAGAAACCACTTTGATATTTTCTTTCTTAACTTAACGATGCCTGGAAAGAACGGTCTTAGTGTGCTTAGGGAAATAAAGATTTTAGACCCAAGTTCAGTCGTTGTAATTATAAGTGGAAGAACAGAAAAAGATATATCGGATAAAGCAATAGCCGAAGGCGCATTTTCTTTTATACGCAAACCTTTTACAGTGTCTCAGATCCATAATACTGTAGCACGTATTTTTGGGGCTGAGTGAGAAGGAAAGACCTGAATCTGCCATTTCGAAGCATCTTCAGAGCCTTGTTCCATGAAGTTATTATTAGAAAGGACAAGTCAAAGTTCACTATTAGGTGTCTAATACCATTTCCGGATGAAAAGTATTTGTATAAGAAAGGGTCTGGTATAAACTTTCTATATGCCGAAACGCATAAGTATTGAACCAAATTTACGCTTGACAGAGCTGGAAGCTAGATACCGAAAGGCAAAAATATTGCTTCGTAACGATTCTTTTTGGATAACTTGGCGAAGCTCTCCTTAAGCACCTCCTCCGCCTGCTTGCGCTCATTCGCCTCAGCAATCACATTAGCGACGGCCTGGAGAAAGTGAACGTCGTCCTTGGTAAACATTTGTCGTCTGGTCGTGTGTGCACCTAAGACGCCAAAAGGCTGGTTCTTGCCGTAGATGATGGTGCTTATGCCGCTAACCACCCCGTGGTCGTGAAGTAGCGGTGGCCCGCTGAACCGCGTTTCCGTGATTAGGTCCTTTACAATCACCGGCTCATCGGAAAGCAGGGTGTAGCCTGCCTGCGATTCGGTCCCTGCGCCCACCGTCGCGTGGCCTACATAACCTTCTTTCCATCCCACACCTGCTCGTAGCAGCAAAGCGTTGCCGTCCGGGAGGAGCTCCAAAATCTTGCAATACTCCACCCCGAGGATTTGGGCAACGAGCGAGACGGCTTCGTCCATCAACGTGAGAAGGTCGGTGCCCGCCAGCGCACGTTGACCCAGGCCGGCAACGACTAGCTGCTGGCTTGCACGGGCTTTGAGTTCCGTCTCCACCCGTTTGCGCTCGGTAATGTCGCGAGCTATG
>Ga0209342_10005169_pt1 | contig 13407 bp, 14 predicted proteins | sample RifCSP16_2_FD_184023 | JGI IMG/M metagenome (GOLD analysis project Ga0209342, IMG submission 184023) | Soil microbial communities from Rifle, Colorado - Rifle CSP2_sed 16_2 (SPAdes) (version 2) | ecosystem: Environmental > Terrestrial > Deep subsurface > Rock core/Sediment | place: Rifle... | reverse complement strand
CTGCTCGGGCGCACGGTCCCGCCGTGGATGAGTGTGCGCAGCATCGAGATCGCTTGCCGGCCCATCTCGTCCATGGGCAGCCCAACCACCGTGAGAGGGGGATCGACCAGCCCCGCCGCGGGCGGATCCTCGAGGCCGACCAGGGCGATTGGATCGGGTACTCGCAGCCCCCGGCTCTTGATCGCCCGGAGCGCCCCGATCGCCAGGTCACCGCCGGCGGCAAAGATGGCGGTCGGGGGCTCCGGCATACTCAGGAGCTGGTCGGCCGCCGCCTGCCCCTCCTCGGCGGAGGAGTCGGGGCACGTGACGACCAGCTCCGGGAAGGACGGGAGCACCCGCTCGTCGTGGGCACGCATGAAACCCTGATGGACTTGAGGGACGTTGGGCCAGGTGGTCGGGCCGGTGATCAATCCCACCCGGGTGTGCCCGTGGCCGAGGAGGTGGCCGACGCCCTTCCAGGCGCCGGTCAGTCCATCGAACTCCACTCTCGGACCGGGCGCCTCGGGCATATCCGCGTACACGATCGGGGGCAGAGCATAGGCCTCAAGCAGGCTGTCAGACAACTCCGGGGCCCCCGCCAATCCAAAAGATACGATCACGATCCCGTCCACGTTTTTGGCCACGAGCCGATCGAGACCTCGGGCGACCCCGGCGGGGTCGTTGTGCGTGGTGAGGAGGAAGACCAGCATCGGCTCGTCCTCGGCCGCGGCCTGAACGGCCTCGAGGAATGGGCCGTAGGAACCCGTGTGGCCTGGGATCAACACCCCGACCGTCGCCGTCGGAACGTCCGGCGCCCCGGGTCTATGCCGGCTTCGATCGTAGCCCAGCACGGTCGTCCCCCTGCCGCGGCGGGAGGCGACCAGCCCGTCCGCCTCGAGCTGCTGGTAGGCCGCCCGGACCGTGTGCATGTTGACCCGCAGTCTCTCGGCCAGGGTTCGGATGGGGGGCAGCCGGTCGTCCCGCCCGAGACGGCCGCTGGCGATCAACCAACCGATCTGCTCGGCCAGTTGGGAGGCGATCGGAATGCGGGCATAGGCATCGATGCGCAGTTGGTTAAAGGCGTTCTCCATCGGCACGCTTCCCTGTCGGTCATTATTCTATAATACTAGAATTCTATAACAAATGCAGAGAAAGCGGCCCCTTCGCATGAAAGCCTTCGGCGTTCGAGGTCCGAATGACAGCGTGAGTGTGGCGGACCGAGGGATGGGTCCGCAGGACCATCGGGTGAGCTGGATTGACCTGGAGGAGGAGTCGCTGATCGAGCGCCAAGTCAGGCGCCGGCGAGGGTTGGGTAGGCCGAGTAGGCGAAGCGGGCCGCAAATCCCAGGAGGACCAGGCCGGCGGCCAGGGTGACCCCCAGGCCGGTCAGGAAGCCCCGCCGGAACCCCCGCCCCAGGCCGTTCTGGATCACGGCCACGCCCGAAGGCCCAATCGGCGCCGCCAGCGAGATCCCCAGCAGGATATTACGGACGACGAGATCCATGGGACAAGGCCCTTCGGCTGCGATCTCCTCATGGATGCCTCGACAGACCGGGGGCAGTTTCCCCGCCCGGATCCCCTGCCGGCGCTCCTTATGGCCGCAGACGAAAGGTGGCTCGCCGCGCGTGATTGATCCGGCGGTCCGGCGCCTCGTATTTTGTGTCGGATCCCTGGGAGCCCTTAGTCGGCTAGATGCCTAAAACTACCCTGGGAGGCCCAGGGTGCCGGGGGAAGGCGCGTCGAGCTCTGTGCCTGGGGAGAACAGGCCAGGCGGCACTTAGCCCGGGCTTACAGGGCCTTCATGCGGTTGTTCTTGGCGTTGTGCTCGACTTCGGCCAGCCCCAGCGCTTCCATGACCGGGGGAACGTAGTTGGCGAAACGGCCGCGCAGGCCCTTCTTCAGGCCATACCAGCCACCGACTGGATTGTCCTTGGCCCGACCCCAGGCCTCGACCGTGCCGGCCGCCGCCGGCTTTTGCTCATCGGCGCTCCCCAGCGGCATCCAATCGCCTTTCGCCTTGAGCATCACCTGAAGGTCGTCGAGGCAGCGCAAGTGGTAGCGCAGCTCGGTCTTTCCCACCGTCACGACCAAGGCCGGAGGATCGGCCGCCGGATCCCGATAGGCCATGTATTCCGACTTGCCCGGCGGGGTCAGGAGCACCCACGGGCTGTCCTTTGTCCCCTTCCCCTTCACCGCTGCTTTCGCCATTCTCCACCTCCAGCCTGAAATCTGACTCAACCTCTAGAGTGGTGTTCTTCGCATCCGTGGACGAATCCCTCGATCGGCGGCCAACGCCGACGTCATTTCCCGGGGTATTTCTTGATCAAGTACTTCACCGACTTCTGTATGAGCGTCTTGAGTGTCGGGAGATGCACATCGTCGAGACTCTTGATGTAGAGGCAGGCCTTGCCCGTCTTGTATTTCCCGAGTCTGCCCATAAGGTCGGCGTAGCCTTCGAAACCGGACATGATGTACAGGGTCAGGTTCTGCTTACGGGGTGAGAAACTGACCAGAGGCCAATCCCCCTCCCGCCCGCTGGCATACTTGTAGTGATAGCGCCCGAAGCCGACGATGCTGGATCCCCACATCTCGGCGGGGGCCTTCGTGGCCTGGGCCATGAGATCGCGTATCACCAGGCTGTCCTTGCGTTTTCTCTCGTCCGTGATGCCGTTGAGGAACTTGTCAACGCTGAGGTCGGTCACCTTCGTCTTGAGCTCGGCCACTGTCTGCTCCTTGGAGATCATCCGCCGCGATCGGCGCCGCCCGGGGCGGCCCGGCTGGCGGACGCCGGACGGTGACCCGAAAATGCGATGGAGAGAAGTTTATCAGAAGCGTTCGGGGTGTGTGAAGGAATGCGGCTGGCTATTCGTCTACGCAGACCGGTGTCGGAAGCCGGCAGACAGGTCAGGACGAATCGAACGCGGGTACCCGGGGTTCGAGCCCCTCTCGCCAGGTTTCGTCCTGGCCGATCTAGTAGAGAGGAGCGATGTCAACCTCCCAAATCGGCGGACCCAGACTTATCACTGGCCCGAAGCGTGTGTTCGATGAGGTCCAGGGTTGGTTTGAGGCTCCCGCTCGGTTGCCCCCATCGCCAGGCCAGCGCCTCACGGATCAGATCCGCCCATCGTCTATCCATGTTGATCCAGGAGTTCAAGCAACCCATCCGGATACAGCGGCGCCCTTCCCTCTCGAAAGAGGGCCAACGACTTCCACATGGCCTCGATCCGCACACCCGCTTCCTGGCCGACGATCAGCCCCCGCTTGTACATCGACACGTCGGCGAATTCGCCCGCGTACACCAGAACGATCTCGTGTTCGGGAACACCTTCGAGCGTGAAGATATTCTCGAGTGTGCCCAAATAGCGGAGCCTGGTGATCTCGACGCCGATCTCCTCGAGGAATTCGCGCGTCACCGCCTGTTCACCCTTTTCACCGAATTCGATCGTGCCCCCCAGCGGACGATAGAAGGTCACCTGTTTATGCGAGTCCCTTCCTTCGGAAACGAAGATCCGCTCACGGTCGCGGACGACGCAGATGGCGATGGGACGGACGTGACGGCGGCGGCGCGGCAGGGGCGACACCCCTTGTTCACCTGGTCCGGGACGTCTGCTCACTGGGGATGCGCCGCCTTGATGTTCTCGGCGGCCAGGCGCACGGTCTCCTCGATCCTCTTCTTGCGGGTCTCGGCCCTCTTGGCGTTGGTGATCCAGTACAGGATCACCTTCTTCGATGAATCGTTGAACGCCTCGAAGTTCCGCCTGGCTTGGGGGTTCGCCGAGAAGGCCCGCCTCAAGTCCGGAGGGATCTCCAGGCGGTCGATCGCCTCAAGCCTTGTCCACGAACCGTCCCGTTTCGCTGCCTCGATCTTGGCCAGGCCCGCAGGTGCCATTCGCCCGTCTTCGATGAGCTTCTCGACCCGACGCTTGTTGGGGTTCGACCAAACGCTCCCCGGCTTGCGGGGTGTCATCTGCAGTCTGAAGCGGGTTTCGTCCAGCGAATTCGTCCGACTGTCAATCCAGCCAAAGGACAGCGCCTCTTCCACGGCCTCTTCGTACGAGATCCCGGCGATCCCCGACCCCTTCTTGGCGATGACGAGGGTGATCCCGGCAGACGAAGCATGGTTGGCGCTTAACCATCTTCGCCACCCGGCTCTCGTCTTCGGCTGCAAGGTCGGCTTTTCTTGAGTATCAGCCGGCATTTGCATCCAGCCTGTGGTTCTTATCGGACCCTGGCTTCATCTCGACCCGCTCTCCCGGACCACCGTTCGTCCCCCGTCCCGTTCCACCAGGGCTTCCGCTCGGGCGAGACCACGCACCGCCCATCTCATCGGCCCGCAGAGCTTGCCTTCTCGCGATACATGTCCCGATCGGCCAGAGCGAGCAGGGCGGCTGCAGTCATGTCATGCCGTAATGAGGCGCACCCGATGAGAATGCAAAGAGCGCGGTCCCCGGACTTCATTGAATCAACGACCGATGGTCAGCACCAGCCGCTCGGCCAGTCGCAGGGCTTCTGCGGATCGAGTGAGCAGTGCGCGTCCGTCTGGGTGTGACCAACTCCCCAGTTTTACCAGATATCGCCTGGGCTCCTCGAGGTACTTGTCGGGCCTCCGACCCCGCTCACGATTTGCGGCCGACCAAATACCAGGTCGCCATCTCACCCTTGCCCTTGATCGGGACTCTTCCCCGGGGAACACACTCGAATTCGTCCTCCAGCAACCGATACGTCCCTTCGGCGATGTGCACCTTGCCTGGAACGCCATGCGACTCCATCCTGCTGGCGATGTTCACGGTGTCTCCCCATAGATCATAGTGGAACTTGGTAGTCCCGATGACCCCCGCCACCAGCGGACCGGAGTTGATCCCTACTCGGAATTCGATCTGCCTACCTTGCCTCCCCGGGAGCATTCCGAGCTCTCGGATCATCTCGAGCGCCAGATCGGCGATTGCCTGGGCGTGATCGGGCCGTGGAGTCGGAACACCGGAGGCAACCATGTAGTTGTCGCCAATCGTCCGGATCTTCTCGAGACCCGATTTCTCAACGAGGCGATCGAACAGCGAGAAAGTCTCGTTGAGCCAGTCGACGGCCTCGGCCGGCTGCAGCTCAGCGAACAAGGGCGTCGATCCGACGATGTCGGCGAACAGTACACTCGCCGATTCGTAATACTCGGCGATCGTCCTCTCTCCGGCTTTGAGTATCGGTGCGATCTCTTTGGGCAATACGTTCAGCAGTAGACGCTCGGAACGCCCCTGCTCTTCCTTCAGCAGCTCAAAGGCGCGATTTCGTTCCCGGACGAAGGTGTAGAGCAGAATGAACGCGATGCCGGTGACTGCCCCGATATTCAGCACGAAGAAGAAGGGCACGACGAGTGTTGGTGGGAGATTATTGGAGGCGCGCGCGAGAGGTTGGAAGATCCCCCCCAGAATCACCAGGGCCAGGTAAACCAGCATCCAGCGCGGCGCCTGCCGAAGCTCAGTGAAGAGCAGCGCCCCGAACGGACACAGGACCGACCACAGAATCACGGCGCTCGAATTGACAAAGCCGCCCAAAGCCAGCATGACCAAAAAGGGAAGCAGGAGGATTGCGATGAGCTGGATACTGCGATAGAGACCGTAGTTGCGTGTGAGCAGGAACAATCCCAGGCTCATCAGCGAGAGCAGGCTGTAGGCGATCGGGATCGCGCCGGCGATCGGTTCATCAAAGATCAGATAGAGCGCCCCCCAAAGGAAGCCGGCCAGCATGATGAGAGAGCTCGACCCGACTAGGAGCGAGCGGCGCAGCCTGTACTCATCACTCCCTCCCCTTTCGACGACTGCGTCCAGGACTCGCCCAACATAGCTTCGTCGTTTCGCGGCGATCGTTCCCATCGTTTCCCTCACCTTTGGAACAATAACAACTCCGGGAGGCTACCTCACCGGTCTGTGAATGGGACGGGCCCTCGAGAGAAGGAGCGCAATCAGGCCGAGGACGGCTCCACGAAGGGTGGGGACTTGCCCTACTGCGCAAAGCACACAACAGGCGGGACATGACAGGTCCGGGATTCAGGGCCACCCATTCCTACAGTCGGATGTTCAGCGCCTCTCGTGCCATGAGCCGAATCGGGTTGTAGTCCTCGTCGTCCACGGCCTGAAGTCTCCTGATCTTCCCCTCCCCCAGGATCAGGCGGCCGTCCTTCTCGTTGTGCATCTCCGTCAGCGCTTTCCTCACGGCGGTACGTAGACTCGACTTCACGCTCTTCAGGATGACAAAGGGTGGGATCGGACTTGGCCCGAGGCTGGTAAGCACGCGAAGCTCGTTGTCAATCCTGACATCGATGTCTCGCGCCAACTCCAGCACCGTGCTATCGATGGCCGAGGCATCTGCGGTCCCATCGATGACCATCTCGATCGATCTCTCGTGCGAGCCGGACTCAATCGCAGTCGCAAAGAAGTCCCATCGGGCTCCCAACGCTGCCAGCGCGGCAAGAGTGACATTGTAGCCGGAATGAGAATGGGGCTCGTTGTAGGCCCATCTCGCACCACGCAGGTCTCCGAAGTTCCGGTGATGGCTCTCGCGTCTCACGATCACATCCGAGAAGTAGATCGGACGATCCTGGTAGCGTTCACCTTGCATGACCGGAGCAACCAACAGCTCCAACTCAGGCCTCCCTCGATCCGCCCTCCATACATATGGAAGACCGCAGATCCACGCGATATCCACTTCACCGATGTCCAGCAAGCGCTGGCGTTCCTGCCATGGCGCGTCGATCACGAATTCGGTCTCGATCACTAACCGTCTCGCAAGGTAGGAAGAGATCTCCCGGACGATGAAGTCCTGGTTGGGAGCCTGGATGGTCGTGATCCGGATCGTCTTCAAGTCGCTCCTCTCATGAACGCAATTGGATCGAGGCTACTACGATCGCTGGCCGCTCCGGATCCGGCGGGTCTGTGGCACCCCCATCGAACGGAGAGCTTGGGGAGAGGGGAAAGGCCGGCAGGAGCATGATTGAGCCTTCACCGCCCGAAGCCGACGAGGCGTTCTCGGTTCGTTGCTCCCGTTGAGTATACACGTCCAGTTCCTCACCCTTGCTTGCTTCGAGGATCGGGCTCTGCTCGGTCCATCCTCCTTCACCACCCAAAGTGGTTAGTTAGGTGACAACCCAGCGGATCCTCACGCTCGGGAGTCGCCTAGTTTTTCGCCGGCCGGGCGGTGGCCCATGCACGCCGGAAAATCCCCACGCGCGTCTCAGCCCGAGAAAGGTGGCCTGACCCCCTGCGGTTGGACGTGGATCGTGCGGGGCGTTCGTGTCCTGATCCTTGGGCTCTTCCGAAGGAATGCGATCGTCCGGGCCGCGTGGCGTTCGGACCCGTTGAGCGACAGGGCGCGCGGCCGAGGGTGTGTTCCTAGTGGGCGGAGGAGGCGCCTCGAGCGGCGTCGGGATCCGAGACAAGTTGTCCCCCGCGAACCGTAGCCCCGATGACGATCCCGGCGCTGATCAGGACGATGTTCTTGATGATGTACTGACCCTCCAGCGTCGGGGCGTAAGGGATGTGCGTGAAGACCTGGGTGGGATAGAGGAAGAGTGGGGTGATCGCGCCAAGCATCTGCACGAAGAGCAGCAGGAGGGTCACGCGCATGAACAGGCCCAATATCAGACCGACCCCGATCAGGGATTCCCAAGCGGCAAGAAGGACGATGGACACGCCGGGGGACAGGCGTCCCATCGTGAGCGTGTCAATCGTCTGCGTCGCCAGCCCCTGCGCCGGGCTGAGGCCAGGGAAGAACTTGAGGATGCCGAACCAGAGGAAGACGACGCCCAGGCTGACGCGGAGAAGTAGAACTCCGTACCGCGCCATCCATCGCGTGATGCGCTTGTCGATCCGGTCGAAGCCGGCCCGAAGAGCCTTCATGGAGAATCCCTCCTGGTGGTTGTCCCCTGCCGCGAGATGCGAGATCGACGGCCCGGAGACCATCTGGCACAACGGTATCGCCCGCCTATCTGCCTGCTCGGCTGGCCGAGTGTTCTTCCGGGACGATAGTGCTCCTCAAGGGCAGGCTTCCAGGCGGCGATCATCCGTCATCGATGGGTGTCTAGTCTCCGGGCAAGCGACAAGGCTACATCCCCAGCAAGACTCGAAGTAGCCTCATGCAGATTTCGGCGGTTCCTCCGTTGACATCCAGCTCCGGATCCCAGGTCGACATCGACACCGCCCTGACCTTGCCGGTGCCGGCCAGGAACTGAAACACCTGGCTCAATTCGTCGGGGGTTGGACCGCCGCTGGAAGGGTAGCTCATCGCTGGAGCATAAGCTGGATCGAGCACATCCGTATCGAAATGGACAAGCAAGGGCGCCTCGGGCAGGGAGAAAGTGAGCAGATCGGTCACGCGGGGAAGCCGGTTGACTTCTGACCGCTCCAAGGCAATCTTCTCGCCCGGGTCGAGATCCCGGGCATCGGTCAGGATGACATGCTCCTCGGCCAACCGGCGAAGACCGGCCGCAGCCGGCATCGTCTGCTCTCCGCGCCCGACCAACATCGCCAGCGGCATCCCTCCCACGAACCCGCTCGGAGTAGTTTCCCACGTGTTGAAATCCCCATGTGCATCAAACCAGATCAGTCCGGGATCGATCCCTGCCCGCTGCATCCCGGCGGCCACCCCGATCACCGAACAGCAGTCCCCGGCGATGCTGACCGGGCGGTCTCCGGATCGGAGGGCTTCAGCGACCTTGGAAGCCAGAGACTCGTGCAACATGGACATGCCAACCTGCTGTGCCGACTCAGGCAGCTCCCGCAGATTCAAATGCCAGTCCGGTTGTGAGAACGTCTGAAGCGCGGGGAGCGGCTCAACCAAGGAATAAGGCGTGAGAATGAAACGATCTCCCATTCGATTTGCCTACCTCAGCAGTCAGCATGAGCGGATCCGACGGTTTCGAGCCCTGGACTCGCATCCAGCTGTGCCGTCCGGCTCCGGCTCGACATGCGGGCACGGGTGGGCCGGCAGCCTGCCTGAAGGACCCTATGCGGACGAGACGTAGCGGACGTCGTCCAACCCTTCGAAATCCGAGTCCTGGGTCCAGAGGATGGCGCCCGAAGCGCGTGCGCTGGCCAGGATGATGCTGTCGGCCGTCGGCAGCTTGACTTCGGCGGCGATTCTAGCGGCGCTGAGAGCGAGGGTGGCGTCGAGATCGACGACGGAACCCTGCTGCATCAGCGCGACCGCAACCAAGGCTTCGCTCTCGCCTCTCTGCTGATACACTCTCTTGAAGACCTCGTAGAGGCTGATGCTGGGGACGAGAAGCTCGGCGGTTCTTAGGATCGGGGGCTCGAAGAATGAGGCGTTCTTTCCGTCGGCGAAGTACTCAAGCCAGCCCGAGGAATCGACGATATTCATACGCGGTCGCGTTCCCTTTTGACCTTCGTATCGATGCCCCTCAGGAACCCCTTGGCTTTCTTGAGGGGGACCAACGGTATGAGCTCGATTCGCCCCTCGTATTGAATGACCTGGACCTTCTGGCCAGGCCTAATGCCAAGCGATCGCCGGACTTTGGCAGGGATGACAACCTGGTACTTGGGGGAGACGGTCACCTGGTCCATACGGAACTCCTATCGATGATGAAATCGTTTTACGGGCCAATTATAGCAAGAACGAGGTTCGTACGCAAGCCAAGGCAGCCTGCCTATCGGTTTCGCCTGCCTGCTTGCCTGCCTGTCCTGGTGTCTTTCCAGGGCCCCCGAAGTGTAGCGGAGGTGGGCCCCGGCGCTCTCTCGGGGCACCCGAAGAAAGGCGGAGGGTGCCCTTGTGCTTCCCAAGAGGGAGCCATCAGGCAGCCGGGATGGTATGGCTGCCTTTGAAACGAGCACATGGGGGAATGGGGACCAAGAAACGGGCTTCGGTCCGGGGCCGGACTCCGCTACATTCTTCGGAGCGCCCGCAAGACGAAGAGAAGCACCACAGCGCCCACTAGGGCGGTGAGAACGTTCCCGATGAAGCCGGCGCCCAAAGTGATCCCGAGGACCCCAAAAAGCCATCCGCCGATGAAGGCACCGAGGATGCCCACGAGGATAGCGCCCACGAGGCCCACGTGTATCCCCTTGACCAGGGCGTCAGCCAGAAGTCCCGCAATGCCGCCAACAATCACCCACACAACGACCTGTTCGATTGTCATCGCCGCCTCCTTCCATGCAAGTGGTTAGGATCGGAAGTTCAGAACGATTATACACGGACCGCCGTCAGCTTCCTGACGGAAAGAGCTCTGTCATTGCAGTGGCGGGATGTGTAGAAGCGTCGGAGGAAACTTCGAGGACTGCCTCACGCGTTTTGCTGAAAGCCGGGGGCTAGGTACGGAGTTTCGGCAGGGGGTCGCCCTCGGGCACGAAACGCAGAGCCACCCCGTTGTTACACCAGCGCTGTCCGGCCGGCGCCGGGCCGTCGTTGAAGACATGTCCCTGGTGCCCGCCGCAGCGCCGGCAGCGGTACTCAGTCCGGGGCAGGATCAACTTGAAATCGGTCTTGGTCTCGATGCTTCCCTCGATCGGCTGCGTGAAGCTCGGCCAACCGGTGCCGCTTTCGAACTTGGCCAGCGAGTTGAAGAGCGGCAGACCGCACGCGGCACACACGAACGTGCCCGACCGCTTCTCCTGGTTGAGCGGATGGGTGAATGGACGCTCGGTGGCTTCCTCGAAGAGGACCGCATACTCCTCCGGCGCCAGCAGCCGGCGCCACTCCGAGCGGGATTTCTCGAGCTTATCCTTCCCAGTCCCATCTGACCCGGTCATGGCTAGACTCCCAACAGGTTCTTGAGTGTGAGCTGAATCAGGAACAAAGCGATCGGGAGCACCAGCGCCGAGACGAAACCGGAGATGGTGGCGGTGCTCCAGGGCCAGGTGGGGATGGCCGAGAGCACATTCCGCTCGGAGGCCAGTCCGCCCAGCGCCGTATCGATCTCCTTCACCCGAGCCAGATCGTCACCGTCCAGCGCCTGGTGCAGCCTCTCGATGGTCTTTTCCACGCGGCGGTTGACCCCCGCCAGGAGGCGGCGTTTTTCCGCCACCAGCCGCTGGTGTACCTTCCAAAGCGGCAGGATGAAGGCGCCCAGGGCGAAGAGACTCTGGGTCATGTACAGTGCGACCACGGTGACATTGATCAGTTCAAAGGGGAAGATGAGAAACGTCACACCGGCCAGCAGGACCCAGCTTACCCCGGTTTGGGCCGTCAGCCGGGCGAAGGCGTAGACGGGTTCGAGCTGGAAGAGGTTGACCCTTTCGACCAGCCCGAGGATCCGGCTCACCAACCGCAGCTGCCGGATCGTATGATAGTACAGCGCGCTGCCGATGCCGAATGAGAACACGCCGGAGATCCAGGCCGTCATGACGCCGATCGGGCCATAGGAGTACTGGCGCACAACAACCGGGAAGCCGGCATACATCACGACCAAGAACACGCCCGTCCAGAACAGCCCGCTGATCCAGACCGAACGGGAGGGCAGAGTCGCCAACTCGTATTGCAGGCGGGGGATCTCGTCCTCGTGCTTTCCCAGGAGAGGCCGAAATTCGCGCAGCGCGTGCAGGGCCACCTCGTCCAGATAGGTCATGATGGCGAGCGGACCCCACAACCAAAGCGGGAAGAGCAGGTAGAGCGGGTGAAAGTGGAAGAACGGCAGAGACCCGTCGACCCAGCTGAGCACATGCAAGGCGGCTACTTCCACAACGAACAAGATCCCGTAGGTGGTCCCGTACGGGAGCGGAAGCCGCTGGACCCACGACATCAAGCGGTCAATCCAGCTCGGCGAATACGGAAGGGCGACCGGGTCGCGGGCAGCGACGGGTTGGGAGGCAGTCCTGGCTGTCGTTTGTTCCACGCGCATTCCTATGGCTCTCGGTCGGGGGAATCGCGCCCCTGGAGAAGGCGATCGCCGGACCGATGGGGGTGATTGTAACGCCTTACGGTCGAATGTATACCCCCTTCGGGAGACAGGCGCCCGGGCCAGCGCCCGCCGTGCGCGGCTGAGATCCCCCGGGCGCACTTCCCGCGGCCGAAAGCACGCCGTCGGGGAGCCGATGTGTCTCCGTCGCCGCACCTGCTTGGAGCACGACTTCGCATAAGCCATGGCGACCTTGCTTGAATCCGCGTGGCTCATCGTACGAAGTCAACATTCAACCAGGGATGGCCGAGTCCAGGCCGTCGCAGAGGACTCCATCAACGGCCATTTGCGTAGGGGGCCGCTCGCCCCGCACGATCTTAGCGGGGATGTGGGAGGTGTGGAGGGAGAAGGGGGGAGACGCATTCTTCCCCCTTCTCCCTCCACGAAGATAGCATGCCCCATGTTGGCCCACCTCCCGCGCGGGCCGCAACCGGCGGAGGTTGGCCTGACCCCCCGCGGAAGCCACGGCCCATCGTCGTTGGCCTGGGGGCATTCCCAGGGAGGAAGACGGAAAGGCGCGACCTCAGCATGCGTGCATGCCAACGCAAATAGGACACACGTGCAGCGCGCGAAGAATGCTTAAAGTGGGCAGCCTCTCCCTGGCATCGGCCACGGGAGAGGCTGCTAGGAGTGAGACGGGGATTGGCGGTTTAGTATTGGTATTCTGTGCTGAATGGAACCATCACGATCGCATCACCATCTTTGACCGGGGCATCCGCGCCGGGGAATTCATAGGTCCCCACAACGCCTGCGTCGACGTGGAGCATGGCGAATAACGTAGTGGTCGCATCCGATTCGTCGATCTCCACTCTGACGTCTTTCGATTCGCCCTGAGGCAGTGGGGCATAGCCGATCACCGGACCGGGCTTGCCGTCCACTGCCGTGTGGATGACCACCCATCCGGGGACAGCCATGTAGGCCGAGGCGATCGTGACGCTATCTTCCACGATGGACTGGTCTTCGGCCACGACCGACGGCGCGGTCATCATCGCCTCAGGCTGGTTGAAAGCCTGCATCACGATGGCGTCGCCGTCCTTCGCCGGGGCGTCCGCACCGGGGAACTCATACGTGCCTTTGACGCCTTCGTCGACGTGGAGCATGGCGAACATCATGGCTGTGGCCTGGGCGGCGTCGATGGTCACGCTTACATCACTCGATTCGCCGGCCGAGACCGGCGCATACCCGATCACGGGGCCGGGTTTGCCCTCGGCACCGGTGTGAATGACAATCCACCCGTCCACGGCGGCCTGGATCTTCGAGACCGTCACAGCACCGTCTACGATGGGTTGATCGCCGATCTCAACCGAAGCGGTCGTCGGGGCGACATCTCCCCCGGCCCGACTGTAGTCGTCCATCGGGGGCGGCGCCTCCGTCGGCGGCGCCTGGGCGGCGGGCGCCTGCGTTGCGGGCGCCTGGGTTGGGGGTGCGGCTTGCGGGGCGCAGGCGGCCAACAGCGCGGCGAGCGCCACCGCGACGCTCAAGACAAGTCTGTTCATCACAGTTTCCCTCCGGCGAATTACGGTTTGGGCAGA
>Ga0209342_10005168_pt1 | contig 13408 bp, 9 predicted proteins | sample RifCSP16_2_FD_184023 | JGI IMG/M metagenome (GOLD analysis project Ga0209342, IMG submission 184023) | Soil microbial communities from Rifle, Colorado - Rifle CSP2_sed 16_2 (SPAdes) (version 2) | ecosystem: Environmental > Terrestrial > Deep subsurface > Rock core/Sediment | place: Rifle... | reverse complement strand
GAACAACCACCCGGACGACGACAGGTCCCCGGTCGTGGACATCACCGAACCCCGGTGCGGTTCCACGGTCCACGACACCGTGGCCATCCGGGGGACCTCGGAGGACGACCATGAGGTGGTGCTCGTTGAGGTGCGCATCGACGACGGCCCCTGGATGGAGGCCACGCGGGACGGCCCGGACGGCGGCTGGGGGCGCTGGGTGTTCGAGTGGCACACGCGGGAGTACGATAACGGGGAGCACCACGTGTACGCGCGGGCCCTGGACAACGCCGGGCAGTACTCCGAGGTCGACGTCTGCGGGTATCTCGTCCACAACGACCCCAACCGAGAGGCCCCGCCGGAAGGGCCGGGCCTGCAAAGCCTCCTCCCACCCGTCAGCTCTATGGCCCTCATCGGGTTCCTGGGCGCCGCCTTGGTCCGCCGGAAGTGGCTCGGCAGCACGGTCTGACCAGGGAGGACGGGGACGGCGGTGCGGAGATACGTCGCGTTAGCGCTCGTGTTCCTGGCCGCCGCCCTCGCGAGCTTGCCGGGACCTTCGCGCGCCGGGACGCCGGTCCTCGACGACATCACTGTGCCGGTCACGTGGACGGCGGCGGGGAGCCCCTATTGGGTCGAGACGAACGTCACGGTCCATCCGGGCAGGACGCTGACGATCGAGCCCGGCGTCGAGGTCCTGTTCGAGGCGAACACGAGCCTGCGCGTCCTCGGCCGCCTCGTGGCGGCGGGCAGCGGCACCGACCACGTCCGGTTCCGCGCCAACGCGACCGTTTCGCCGACGGGCTTCTGGAAAGGGCTCCTCATCGAGGCCGAGGGGTCGAGGCTGGAGAACGTGACGATCGAGGACGCCGATGTGGGGCTGGCCCTCCAGAACGCGACGCTCGATACGAAGAGCATCGGCATCTCCCACGTGAACACGGCGCTGTCGGTGGTCAACGCGACCTTCTTCGGGAAGCTCACCGCCATTAGTGGGACCGAGCATCTAGGGCTCCTCGCGGAGGGGTCCAGCGTCTCCCTCACGGAGACCCGGTTCTCGGACAACCGCCGCGGGATCACCGCCATCGGCTCGAATCTCACGCTCTCTGACGCGTCCTTCTCCGGGTCGATCATCGAGGAGTTCAACTTCACCGCCACGACGGCAACCTTCGTCGACGTGACCTGGGAGCAGCGGCTGCTCGCCGAGGGTCCGTGGAACCTCACGGAGTCCCATCACCTCACGATCACGATCCGGGACGCGTTCGGATGGCCGATCCCGCTGGCCACGGTCACCGTGACCGGGAACGGCACCCCGTCCCAGAGCTTCACGACGGACGTGGACGGCCTCGTCGGCCCCCTCGAGCTCCTCCAGAGCCGCCGGAACGCGACCGGGACGGCGCGGTTCGACCCGGTGACCATCGAGGCCACTCGGGGGACGAGCAACCACACGACGGCGGTGAATCTCACGGCGAACCTGGCGGTGACCGTCGTCCTCGCGGGGGACTTCTTCGCACCCATCGCCGTCGCCCCGGATCTGACCCTCGCCGGCACCGACCGAGTCGTCCCCCTGGACGCAAGGAACTCCACCGACAACGACATCACGTTCCTCAGCACGGGGAACTTCACCTGGAACTTCGGGGACGGTCGGAAGTCCGTGACGCTCTTCGGAGCCCTCGCCTCCTACGCTTGGGAGACGCCGGGCGTCTACACCGTGCGCCTGAGCGTCCGGGACCAGGCGAACAACTCCGACTTCACGCTCTTCCCGGTGACGGTCATCGATCGCACGCGCCCGGCGGTCCGAATCGAGACGCACCCCGAGGTGCTCATCGGGGTGACCACCTCCCTCGCCGCCAACGCGACGGACAACGACGACGCCTTCCCCACCGGTGCCTCGTACACGTGGACGATCTCCGGTCCGTCCACCGCCACCCTTAACGGCCCGCTCGTGAATTACACCTACCCGAAGCCGGGGACGTACACCGTGAGGCTGAACGTGACGGACGCGGCGGGGAACTGGAACGAGACGACGCGCACGATCCATGCGTCGGCGCGGGCGACGACAGACCTGACCCTGGCGGCGATCCTCCTCTCCGCCGCCGCCCTGGTGTCTGGGGCCTGGTTCGGCGGGACGGACCGCGGGTGGGCGGCGCTCCTGAACCTCCTCTTCCTTCCGCTGTACTCGCGGGTCCGCGACGAGAAGGTCCTCGACCAGTTCACCCGCGGGCAGATCTTCGGGTACGTCCGCGTCCATCCGGGGGATTCCTTTACGGACTTGAAACGGAACCTCCAGCTGGAGAATGGGGTCCTCGCCTACCACCTGAGCATCCTCGAGAAGGAGAACCTCCTCCGGTCGCGGACGAAGGGCACGCGGCGCCTCTACTATCCCATCGAGGCCGTCCCGATCGAGGACGGCGGGCTCCACCAGCTCCAGCAGCGCATGCTCGAGGTGCTTCAGGCGAAGCCGGGTCAGACGGTGCGGGAGCTTTCGGACACCCTGGGCGTGAGCCGCCAATTGGCCATCTACCACCTCCGTGTCCTCACGAGCCGCGGGATGGCGCGCCTGAGCCGGGACGGGCTCAAGATCAAGTGCTATGCCGACTCGCGCACGGCGTCGCCGCCGGCTCCGCAGGAACCCGGGCCTGGCGGCTCGTGAGTCTCCATCGGATGCACCGGAAGCCCCCGTCTGCGTCTTGAGTAAGGCTTATGGTGAGCGGGGCCGTTCATTGACCCATGGCAGCCTACATGAAGACCCACCTGGAACACCTGAAGCGCCACGTGACATGGCCCGCGAACAAGCCCGCCCTCATCGCCGCGTGCAGCAACATGTCGGACTGGGGCGCAGAGGACAAGGCCTGGTTCACGAGCACGCTGCCCGACGGGACCTACAAGGCCCCGGCGGACGTGGTGAACGCCCTGCTCCAGAAGGTCTAGACCCCCCAACGAGATTCTTCAGAAAAGGTCGAGGCGTAGCGAACGCGCCGCCTCGAGGAGCGTCTCTGCTTCCAGAGCGGTGATGCGCCAGTCGGCCGCGCCCGCGTTCTCCTCCACTTGGGCCGCGCTCTTCGCCCCGGGAATCGGGACAACACCGCCGTCCCGAAGGAGCCAGTTCAGAGCGACCTGCGCGGGCGTCTTCGCGTGCGCGGCGGCGATGCGCCGCAAGGGCGCGAGCAGCGTCTCGTACTCCTTCAGGTTGGCGTCGCGGAAGTAGGGGCTGTCCCTCCGGAGGTCGTCCTTCGGGCGGTCCCCCGGCGCGTACTTCCCGGAGACGACGCCCTTCGCGAGGGGGCTCCAGGCGAGCACGGTGATCCCCTCGCGCCGGCAATACGGGACGACCTCCTCCTCGACCTCGCGGTCGATCAGGTTGTAGCGGACCTGGTTCGCGGCGATGTCGGTCTTCGAGAGGAACGAGCGCGCCTCCTCAAGGTCACGCACGGCGAAGTTGCTGACCCCGATCGCTCGGACCTTCCCTTCCGCGTGGAGCCTCTCCAGCGCGCGGAACGTGTGGCGCAGAGAGACTTGCCGCCACGGGTCCGGGGCGTGCAGCTGGTAGAGGTCGATCTCCTTCAGTCCCAGGCGCTTGAGGCTGTCGTCGCACGCGCGGAGGACGTGGTCATGGTGGACGTGGTGGGTCTTCGTGGCGACGACGACATGTTCCCGGCCGATCTCCTTGAGGGCCCGCCCGACGACCTCCTCGCTGCGGCCCTTCCCGTAGCCTTCGGCGGTGTCGATGAGGTTGACACCGAGCTCGTGCGCGCGAAGCATCGCCTTCACGCAGTCTTCATCCGAGTAGCCTTCCCCGGCCCCCCAAATGCGCTCCCCGGCCTGCCACATCCCGAGGCCAATCTCGGAGATCTTGAGGCCAGACCGGCCCAGCGCCACGCGATCCATCGGGCGCCGAACGGGAGCCCCCCAAGAAGGCCTTTGCGGTTCTCGCCTAGGCCTGCGGGGGAGGGTACTCCTCCTCGGTCGAGGACGGAGGCGTCGTCGGCTCCGTCGGAGGAGCCCCAGAATCCTGCGGCGGGGCCTGCGGCGCCGTCGGGGGAGCCTGCGGGAACTGCGGGGGAGCCTGCGGAGTCATGCCGAGACCGGGCGGCATCGCCTCCGGCTGCGGCTTGCGCCGGCGGAGGAGGGCCATCAGGAGGAAAACGACGAGCACGACAATGATGACGATGAGGATCCAGTCGAGGACGGCGAGGCCGCCGACCGCGCCCCCGGTCGAGATCACGACCACGGGGTTCAAGGTCGTCGTCTGCCCTCCGTTGACCTGGACCCCCTGCATCGTGCGGCTCGTGAAGCCGGACCCCGAGAAGAGGACGGCGTGTGTCCCTGCGGGGACATTGGCGACGGAGAACGCGCCCTGCGCGTCGGTTGTGCCGGTCGCGCCCGTGCCGACCACGGTCACAGTGAGTCCCGCTACCGGGTTCCCCGCCTGGTCGATCACGCGGCCCGCGACGAGGCCCGTGGTGCCGCCGCCCGTGCCGCCCACGGTCGTGTAGGCCTGGGCGCCGGCGGGGGTCGCTTCCTGGTTGCCGGCGACGTCCACGGAGACCGCGTAGTACTCGTAGAACCCGTCCGCGATCACGGTGATCGTCTGCGGCGACGAGGTGAAGGTCCCCACCAGGGCCCACGAACCGCCGTTGTACCGCTGCCAGATCTCGGTGCTCTGGACGCCGGAGCCGCCAGGGTTGTCCGTGGCGGTGTACCCGAGAGAGAACGTCCGGGACGCCTGGAACGTGGCGAGCGGGTTCGCGGAGGACATGGGCGCGGTGACATCCGTGATCGTCGTGGGGCCAGAGTCCGTGCCGGTGAAGGCCGCGACCGTGTTCGGCGAGGAAATCAGGACAGAGGTTTCGTCCGCGAGATCAAGGATGAGCGTCCGTCCCGTCACCGCCGCCGGCGCGAGGTCCACGACGACGAGGAGACGGGTGGTCGATGGACTCACGACGGGGACGCTCACGGAGAATGCCACCTGGCCGCCGGAGAGCGTGCCCGGGGCGCCGACCGGGGTGTCGCCGGCGGTGAGACTCCCGCTGCCGTCCGCGTCCAGAACCAGGCGGACCGCATCCACGTCGCCGTCCGTGGAGGTGCCCCGCTCCTGGAAAGTCAACCCTTGGATCACCGCCGCGCCCGCGAGCGGCACCGAGAAGTCGATCCCGAGGACGACCAGGTCCTGGGCGCCCTGAGGGGCCGTCCCGGGGGCCCGGTTGCTCGTGGCCACGGTGACGACGTCCGCCGGGTCCGTGATCAGGGAGGCCGTAGAGACCAGGCTGCCGAACGGGAGGACTCCGTCCGGTTCCCCGGAAATGTCCACGCCAATCGCCGTCTGGCTCGCGACCAGAACGCCCACGGTGTCCCCGAGCGTCGCGCCCGCCGCGATGTCGTAGACGACGAGAAGCTCCTCCGGGGAGCCGGCGGCGACGAGGACGGAGAAACCCGAGAAGGTGATCGTCGGTCCGAAGACGCCGGAATCCAGGACGGTCTCCCCCGGATCGGACACCCCGTCCCCGTCGAGGTCGTGCACGAGCCGCGCCGCCGCGATGTCGCCGGCGGTCGGCGGGGTCCCGGTGAGGGTGACTCCCACTCGGTCCACGGTCACCATGGAGTCGCCGGAGGTGTCCGCGGTGAGGGTCAGCCCCAGCATCTCGACGTCCGCCTGGCCCGGTACGACCGTGGCGGGCGCGAGATCGACGGATCCCACCGTCAGCGAGGTCGCGGAAATCCCCGAGGCCAGGTGGAGGTCCCCGAACTGAGCGAGCGAGAAGGCACCGACCAAAGGCCAGGAGTCGTATGCGAAGTTCCACCAGTCGAACAGCCCGCCGGGCCATCCCAGCCGGCCGAGCTGGAACCCGGTCGTGTCCCCGGGGGCGAGACCGAGAAGGGCGAGCGGGATGGCGAACTCGTACGTCCGGTGCGCGGTGGCGCTCAGGTCGCTCGTCCCGAAACCCCAGTCGCCCGCCAAGGCGGAGTGGTCCGCGAGACCGACGTCGAAGGGCGAATCCTCCCCGATCCAGTTCCCAGAGACGGCATTGTACACGAAGTGCTCGGTGACCGCAGGCACCCCCCAGCCCGGTCCGGCGATCACGAACTGGTCGTCGGCTTGGCTCGTCGGGCTGCCGTCGTTGTCCGTGTCGAAGGACAGGCTCACCATGTCATCCGCATCCTGGTTCAGATCTCCGACGGCGTCGACCGCGACGTAGAGGAGGGTCGCGTCGTTCTTCACGAGGACGGAGGCGGTGAAGTCATTGAAGGTGACATTCGCGAACACGTCCTCGTTCCACGCCTCGGCCCACTCTCCCGGCGCGAGCACCCCGTCCACGGTCGGGACGACGGAGGCCCAGCGGGAGAAGATGCCCCGCACCGCCGTGGTCGTCACGGTTGAAGAGGCGGAGGCCAACGGGATTCCGACCGAGGTCGCGGTGATTGTGGAGGTCTCCACGTCCCCGGGGTTCGCGGCGCCCGGGATGAGGACGTGGACGTTGAAGTTGAAGGTGGCCCCGGGCCCGACGGAACCCGTGTCCGGCGCGGGGGCGCCGGCCGTGTCCGTGAGCAGGGCGGTGTCCGCGGCGTTCCAGAACTCCACGGTCCATCCGAGGACGCCCGTGGCGGTCAGGTCGAAGGTGTCCGGGATCGCTTGGAGGTTGGTGACGGAGAAGGGGTAGGCCACGGCAGTGCCCCGCGTACCCGTGGCCCCGACATTGTCCGGAAGAAGTTCGAGCGCGGGGACGAAGAGGTTCACGTCGTCGACGTACCAGCCAGCCCCGATCACCGAGCCGTCCGTCGTCAGGCGGAACCGGACGTACACGGGACCGCCGGTGAAGGCGGACAGATCGAATTGGGCGGACTGCCATCCCCCGCTCGTGCCCTGGTACTGGCCCAGCCAGGTCCACGCGGCGCCATCCGGGCTCGCCCACACCGTGGCGGGATCGCAGCAGGTCTCCGTCTGGTACCAGTGACGGAACTCCAACGTGATGGTGGCCGCGGGAGGCAAGGAGACGGGCGGCGTGATCAGGTCGGCCACGACGCCGTTCGTGTACGAGCCGGTATTCAGATTCGTCCCGTAGCACGCAGGCGGCGAGGAGCAGCTCCCGGGGCCGAAGGGCGGCGCGCCCCACTCCCAGACCGTCCCCGCGCCGTTGTCCCCCAGGACCCAGCCGGGACGGGGGGAGGGGTCGAAGGTATCCAGGAAAGGCACCGAGCAGACCACGGAGGAGCCCACCGTGCTGATGTCCGTCTCCCCGTTGGTCACCGACGTGGCGGTGATAGTGGAGGTCTCAAAGTCGCATGGATTCGCGCCCCCGGGGATCAGGACGCGCACAGTGAAGAAGAAGGTGCCGGACGCGGCAACGACCCCCGTGTCGGGCGCCGCAGTGCCGGCCGTGTCCGTCAGGGGGGCCGTGTTCGGCGCGTCCCAGAACTGGACGGTCCAACCGAGGACGCCCGTGGCGGTCAGGTCGAAGGTGTCGGAAAAGGTCTGGAGATTGTCGACAGTGAAGGGGTAGGACAACGTGGACCCCGCCGCGCCCGATCCGCTCACCGTGTCGGGGAGCAGGTCCACGGACAGCTGGTCGAGCCGCACGTCGTCGATGTACCAGCCCGCCGTATTGGGCCCGACACTCGTGTCGTCCCAGAGGCGGAAGCGGATCCGGATCGTGAGGCCGACGAAGGGCGTGAGGTCGACGGTGCTCTGGACCCACGCGCCGCTCTGCTGGCCGAAGACGGGACCCCCGGGGTAAGGCCCGCCGAAGTCCATCGTCTCCTGGTAGAGGAGACCCGAGGTCGGGAAGAGCTGGTTCCACGATACGCCGCCGTCGGTGCTGACCTCGAGGAACCCGCCGTCGTCCTGGCTGTTCGGGGGGGTGTCCCCGTAGATCGCGAACCAGTGCATGAACGTCAGGTCGACCTGGGTGGCGGCGGTGAGATCGAACGGGGGCGGGTAGAGGGACGCGTCGAATCCGACATCGTAGGTTCCGGTCAGGTCCGTGCCCCAGCAGGCGGTTCCGGAGAAGCACGAAGGCGGCCCGACGATGGAGGGAGTGCCCCACTGCCACTCGTCGATCCCCCCGGTGCTCGCGTCCCACCACGGGCTGGGTCCCAGTTCCATGTCGTCGAACCAATCAGGGGCCACGGGCGGGCTCGCGACCAAGGTGAACTGCACGGCCAGGTTGTCCGCCACCGCGACGCCGTAATCCAGACCGGCCGAACCGGCCGCATTCTCGATCCCGACCTGGGCCGGGGGAGCGGTCACACTCTGGTACTGGAACCAGATCGCGCCGGTGTCTTCGAGGATGATCTCAAAGGTCTGAATCGGCCCCGGGCAGCAGAACGGGACGTTCGAGTACTCGACGACGAAACGGTTCGGCTGGGCCTCATAGTAGACCCCGTCAGGAGAAACCGCCCCGCCGGGGAAGAGGTCCGCCCCGAAGGCCATGAGGGCGTTGTTCGGCGTCGCCGGGTTGGGTATCGGGCTCCCACCGGGGATCGTCGCGTCTCCGGCCCCGAATGTGAGGTACCCGTTCGTCGAGATGTATACGTCGGTGTACGGAAGTCCGTAGTACGTGAAGCTGAAGCCCAAGGCGAAGGGGCCGATAAACTCGTCGTCGCCGCCTCCGGCCCAGACCACGAGGGTCCCGCTGGGGACGATGTCGACCCAGTTGTATGGGACCGTTGGCGCCGGCGGGTTCGAGTCCGTCCAGAGGTAGCCGAACGCGTCGGGTCCGCCTTGGGCCGCGCGGGTGCTCCCGGTGCCCATCAGCAGTCCCAAGGTCATCGCGACGAGCAGCCACCCACACACGGCCGACTTCAATCTTCCCATCATGGGTTTCCGACTCCTTTTTTGGGGAACCGACCCTGCCGGACTCGCAATTCCCCGGGGGGGAGGTCAAGCGGACACCGGCTTTCACCGGATAAGTCTTCTTGTACAAGCGATGGAATCCGAGACTTCCTCGAATGCAGTCACGAGGTCAAGAAGTCAGGTCGGTGGAGGCCTCAGGATCGACGCCGACGGGGGCAGCGGCCTGGCTTCGGAGGGTGCCCCGGGGGGTGGCGCTCCGAACGTCGCCCCGATCGGCAGGCTGTCCAGCTGGGGGATGTCCGGCTTCTCCGTGCCGCAGGTTCCGCAGATCACCAGCTTCTTCGAGCGCAGCGGGATGAACGGGATGAAGTAGAGCGTGAAGGCGGTCTTCTGGAGGATGCGCACGTGCGAAGTTAGCCTCTGGCAAACGTGGCACCCGGCGTTGAAGAGGTTGATCGGGTGGCGCTTCGAGTTCCAGCCGTAGAAGACGACCATGGGATCACTTCTTCGTGAGATAGTCGAGCGCCTGTCGGTTCGCCTGGTACCGCCGAGGGACGGTGTAGAACCAGTAGCAGGCGACGGCGTACAGCGTGACGCCGAGCCCGCAGAACGAGCCGAGGATCAACTCGAAGCTGACGATGCCTCGTCCCCCGCCGGGCGGATGGGGGTGGGGAGATAAAACCCTCACGGGAGGGGGGTGGATGCGGGGCGGCTCGCCGCCAAAGCCTTAATGAGGCCCCTCGATACGAGCGACCGTGCTCGACATCCGCCTGATCCGGGAGGACCCGGTCCGCATTCGTGCCAACCTGGAGCGCCGCGGGCTCCCCGCCAAGGTGCAGCTCCTCGAAGAGGTCATCGCGAAGGACCTGGAATGGCGCCGTCTGCTCCTGGAGGTGGACGCCCTCAAGCACCGACGGAACGTGCTGTCCAAGGAGATCGCGGAGGCGAAGCGGGGGGGCAAGGACGCCTCTGCGCTCCAGCGGGAGGCCGCCGCCCTGCCCGCGCAGCTCGATGCGAAGGAGCAGCTCGTCGAGGGCCTGCGCAAGGAGATCGACGCGCACCTGCTGCGCCTCCCGAACCTCCTCCACGAGTCTGTGCCGACGGGGAAGACCGCCGCGGACAACGTCGAGGTCCGGCGGTGGGGCGAGGCGAGGAAGCCGGACTTCCCACTGAAGGCGCACGGGGAGCTCGTCGAGGCCCTCGGGCTCGGGGACTTCGAGCGCGCGCGGAAGGCGGCCGGCGCCGGCTTCGTCTACCTCCTCGGGGACCTCGTGCTCCTGGACCAGGCCCTAATCCAGTTCGCCCTCCACGAGCTCGTGACGAAGGGCTACACCCCGGTGTTCCCGCCGTTCGTCCTCCGCCGCGAGGCCTACCAGGGCATGGTCGACCTCGCTGCCTTCGAGGAGGTCATGTACAAGCTGGAGGGGGAGGACACCTACCTTATCGCGACGAGCGAGCACCCGATCGGGGCGATGTTCCAGGGCGAGATCCTCGACGAGGACCGTCTTCCCCTGCGGTTCGCGGGGTACTCCACGAACTTCCGGAAGGAGATTGGCGGGCACGGCGTCGACACGAAGGGGCTGTTCCGCATGCACCAGTTCAACAAGGTGGAGCAGTTCGTCTTCTGCGCCCCCGAGGATTCCTGGAAGTTCCATGAGGAGTTGATGGCGAACACGGAGTCCCTGTTCCAGGCCCTCGGGCTCCCCTACCGCGTGATCACGCTCTGCTCCGCGGACACCGGCCTCGTCATGGCGAAGACCTACGACATCGAGTGCTGGTTCCCGCGGCAGGACGCGTACGGCGAGGTCGGCTCAATCTCCAACGCGGTCGACTACCAAGCGCGGCGGCTGAACATCCGCGTCGGGAAGCACGGCGGGGAGAAGCGCATCGCGCACACGCTGAACGGGACCGCGATCGCGACATCGCGCGCCCTGGTCGCCATCCTGGAGAACTGCCAGAACGCAGACGGCAGCGTCACCGTGCCCGAGGTTCTCCGACCCTACATGGGCGGGACCGGCTCCATCGGCACTCCAAAAGCCTGACACCTTGCGTAGGCCGCCGGCCCCTCGGTGACGAAGGGCTGATGCGGCGTGCTGCGGAACGCGAAGATCACTGCCGTGCTCGCTGGGAAGGTTAGGGGGTCTGTTTCCGCGCCGGACGGACGCACACGAACGTCGCGTTCCCCCGTGCACCGGGCCGATCCGGTTCCCCGACGACCTGCCGGACGCGGAATCCTGTGTCTCGAAGGAGGCGCCGCCACACCGAGAGCGCGAAGAGCCCCAGACAGTGCCGGTCCGTCTCCACCTGCAAGCGACCGCGGCGTCGGATCAGGTACACGAACGTGGAATCATACGTCGTATCCGCGGGATCCGGATCGTGCTGGTTCTCGACCAACACGATTTCGATGCCGCCCCGCTTCGCGATCGCACGCGTCGTCGCGTTCTGCCGGAAGGTCGTCGGGGTTCGCTCGACATAGGTGACGAACACGCCGCCGGGGAGGAGGTGGACGAAGGCGGTCTGGAAGGCGGCGCGCAGATCCCGCTCCGTGAGCATGTACGCGACGGAGTCCGCGATGAGCACGGCGTCGAACGTCCTCCGGAGGCGGACCGAGCGCATGTCCCCGACGCGGTATTCAACGTCGGGGTTCAGGCGACGCGCCAGACCGAGCATGGACGGGCTGACGTCGATGCCCGTGACCGTGAAGGAACGCTTCAGCGTCCTGTCGAGGTGGCCTCCGCCGCAACCCAAGTGGAGCAGCGTCCTCGTGGCGGGGACCTGGTGACGATCATCCGGCGGAGCTCGCGGGCCTCGCGGACGTAGCGTTCCGGCGGGCTGACGATGGGCCAGGTCCAGGCGAGGTCGCCATACATGCGGCGCTCATCGTGGGGTCGGCCCATGGGAGATCCCGAGTCCCGACGCAGCGCCGCGGGCATGAAGGTGAGCCCTTCCTGAGGGGCGACCCCGTTCAGCACGGAAGTAGAAAGAGCAGCGCCGCCTCCGCCGGGGGCTCCTTGGACATGTGCAACCATAACAGCAATTAGCCACCCCCGCCATGGCGCGGGCCTCATGTCCCTCTGCGCGGTCGACTACCGGTACGGGCGCCCCGCCATGAAGGCCCTCTTCTCCGAGGAGTCCAAGCTCCGGCGGATGCTCCAGGTGGAGGCCGCCCTCGCGGGGGCGCAGGCGGAGCTCCGCCTCATCCCGAAGTCTGCGGCGGCGGAAATCGGTACCAAGGCCGCGACGGCGGCGGTGAAGCTCTCCCGCGTCGCCCGGCTTGAGAAGGAGACGGGGCACGACGTCATGGCGGTGGTCCTCGCCCTGACGGAACAGTGCGGCGGGGAGGCCGGGCGCTACGTCCACCTCGGCGCGACGAGCAATGACATCACGGACACCGCCACGGCAGCGGACAGATTGCGCTTCCTGAGGGTGAGGCGATCGATATCGGCCGCTCCTCCGCTTGGAACTGCCGGGTCCCTGTACTCATCCCAGGTCTTGGAGGCTTAGAAGGCAACCACCTCCTCCCGAGTAGCTGACGGAGGGGCTCGAAAGTGTTAAAAACGATTCTCGAGATACGTAGGTACGGTGGCATATGGTCCGTCCACCGGTTTCGGCGGTATGCGTAATTGTAGGGTTCGTGTTGGCGGTACTGGGATTGGGCTTTCATGCTTCGGAGGGATCGTCGGGCCGAACAGATGCCACCCAGGGGTATGCGGGGGATGAGTGCGTCGAGGGGCCGCCAAACCCGTATGCCGGTCCAATTGAATACGAGATGGTTGACCTGCCCTCGATGTTGAGTTCGATCGGCGCAGGACTTCCCGTGACTCTACCCTTCTTCCACAGAGACTACCAAATGCAACTCAACCTGTGGTCGGACATTGTCGATGCTGGAGCAACGTGGGACTACATGGGGGTCTCAGGGCTGGTGAGTCAGCCCCTGACTTCGATGGTGTACAGAGGCTATCTGACAGCGACACCTTCGACCCAAGTTATCTTTGGAATCACCCCTGACTGGATTAGTGGGTTCGTGGTCGACAGCGACGGAATCTATTACTTGGAGATGAACCCAGCACCGGGAATTGGCACCCCGTACATCAGCTTCAGGTTGGACACGACACAGTACCAGTCCTGTGGGACAGGTGCCGGCGATCCCGGTCCCGGCCCTACCGGTCACGCGCCAGTGCAGTCAATCTTGCTGTACGCTGATGTCGAGTACCGGGACCGGTTCTGGTGGTGTCCGTATCCGCTTGCGCCCGAGGCATGCGCGATGCTTACGATGGTCACCGACTTCGCGACAACGATCAACCAGTTCGATCTGTACCCTGATGTAACTGTCGTGATCGGACAGGTCCTTATCCACACAATCGCACACCGTGGAGGACTAACGAGTCTTGACCCAACAACGCTCCTCTTACAGCTACGGAATGATGCTGTCGCCCACGTCCAGAACTGTGCTGGGGGGATCTGTTCCCCGAATTTCCGAGTTACGCATCTATTCTCGGCCAAGAATTTCAATGGGATCACGATAGGCCAATGGTACGCGCCCCTGTAGAGCTGGGCACCGGTCAGCCTAGGAACCGGAACCCTGAAAGGCGCACGAGAAATGGCGGTGGGGGGTCCCCATGAAAGGACGGTTCAGCGCGGAGG
>Ga0209342_10005166_pt1 | contig 13410 bp, 5 predicted proteins | sample RifCSP16_2_FD_184023 | JGI IMG/M metagenome (GOLD analysis project Ga0209342, IMG submission 184023) | Soil microbial communities from Rifle, Colorado - Rifle CSP2_sed 16_2 (SPAdes) (version 2) | ecosystem: Environmental > Terrestrial > Deep subsurface > Rock core/Sediment | place: Rifle... | reverse complement strand
CAAGTACTTTGCCATTGAGTCAACCGTTGGATACTTGAATAACAAAATAATACTTATATCAGAGTCAAATTCGATATTTATTCGATTCACAATTTCAACCGCCAACAATGAATTACCACCCAAATCAAAAAAATTATCATAAATACCGACTTTATCTAAATTTAATACGTCTTTCCAAATAGTGGATATTTTTAATTCTGGTTTATTGCGTGGGGAAACATAGTTTCCTTCATCCATCAGACGGCTTTGACTGGGCTCAGGTAGTGATTTTCTGTCTATCTTTCCATTTGGAGTAAGCGGCAATGTCTCAAGAATTACAAAAATATCGGGAACCATGTAGTTCGGAATATATTCAAGTAGAAATTGACGTATAGATGCAATGTTTAATTCCTTTTTATCACGAGGAACAATATAACCTATAATTCGATTGTTCCCATAGTGATCTTTTTTTATTGCGACTGCTGAATTAGATATCTGTTCATGATGGCTGAGGTTGAACTCAATTTCAGAAAGTTCTATTCGAAATCCCCGCACCTTTACCTGGCTATCAATACGATTATAAAATTCAATATTTCCGTTATATGCGAATCTCCCAATGTCGCCGGTCTTATAAATAAAACCGTTTGAATTACTAAAAGTATCCTTTATGAAACGCTCCTCAGTAAGATGGGGATCATTCAGATATCCCCGGGCAACACCTGCTCCGCCAATATATATTTCCCCAATAACGCCTGTAGGGACCCTTTGCATACTGCCGTCGAGAATATATATCTGAGTGCTATCTATCGGTTTTCCGATATAAATGGGATCGTTCGGATTTTGTATTTTAAATACCGTCGACCAGATCGCAGTTTCAGTAGGCCCATACATATTCCAAACGCTTGAGACGCTATTAAATAATTTTTCGCCCAAATCCCTGGGCATTGCTTCACCGCCGCACAACACTTTTAATTTTTTTGATCCATTCCATGCGGAAGCAAACAAAATCCGCCATGTTGTCGGCGTCGCCTGCATAATGGTAGGTTCATATTTTAACATTGCATTAACTAATAATTTACCATCCATGGATATTTCTTTAGGTATGATAACTGTCGCGGCGCCTACCGTCAATGGGAGGAATAATTCCAAAACTGAAATATCGAACGATATGGTTGTAACGGCAAAAAGTATATCTTCTGCCGACATCCCGGGTTCCTTACTCATACTGATTAAAAAATTAATAACTGATTTATGCGTGATCTGAACTCCTTTGGGATTGCCCGTAGATCCGGAGGTATACATCACATATGCCAAGTTATCATCGTTTATGGAAATTATCGGAGCATCAATGCTTTCTTTTGAAATTTCCTGCCATTCTTTATCAAGAGAGATAATACGGGCGTTTGAATCGGGTATGCTATCAACAAGTTTACTATGGCTTAGAATGATCATTAATTTGGAGTGATCGATCATGTATTTGATTCTATTTTTAGGAAAGTCAGGATCCAGCGGTATATACGCCCCTCCAGCTTTATGAATTCCCAGAAGTCCGACAAGCATTTCCATAGAACGTTCAATGTAAACCCCAACCAGGCTTTCTTTTTGAACCCCGAGTTTCAGTAAATAGTGCGCTAATTGATTGGAACGTGCATCAATTTCTTTATATGATAGGCTTGAATCATTAAATAGAACCGCGGCCTTATCCGGATATTTTTTTACATTGGGTTCAATAAGTTGATAAATTGAGGAGTATCTTTTCAATAATGAATCGTCTGTTTTGGAAACACTTGCTGAATAAATATCATCCCGATATTTTATTGATACCTGTGATAAAGGCTTCTCGGAGTTGGCGATTAATTCTTCAATTAATATTAGATAATTTTCAATCAGGTTAGATATGGAGATATTCTCGAACAAATCCGTATTGAACTCTATTCTTCCTTTTATCCCTTCCGTCGTTTCCCAGAGCGTCGCGAACAGATCCAACTGGGATCCGCCGGCATGAACTGGAAGCGAAGCTGTGTTCAGACCCGCTAAGTCGATTTCCATAGGATGCTCAAATGCAAAACCTACCTGAAATAAGGGATTAAAGCTGGGGCTGCGATGTGGCCTTAATTGATTTACGATTTCCTCAAACGGAACCTCCTGATTTCTGTGCGCTTCAAGCATCGCCTTTCTGACATCTTGTATTACTTCTTTAAAATTTTTTTCATCACTGATGTTTACCAATAGCGGGACTATGTTCATAAAACATCCCATGATTTTTTTATGAGCGTCGTTGCGCCTGTTTGTCAGTGGCACGCCAATGATTATACTGGTTTGATACGTATATTTATAGAGTAAGACGTAATATGCGGAAAGAAGAATTACAAAAAGAATTACCGAATTATTTTGACTGAAATTCTTCAATAACTCCGTGAAGGATTTTGGTATCATAACCGGCAGTGCATGCCCTTTTAATGTTAACAATGCTGGACGCGGATGATCGGCGGGAAAATGCAGAAAATCATCAGCCCCTTTAAGCTTTTCTTTCCAATATGATAGCATTCTATTAAATTGAGGATCATTAAACCATTGCTTTTCCCATAGTGAATAATCTGAATATTGATATTGATTATTTGAAGGGGGAATTTCTAGTTTATTTATTATTGCATTATACACAGAAGATACTTCATCTGCGAACATGTCCTTTGAATGTAGATCAACTATAATATGATACATCGTAATGCAGAAAATAAATTCTTCATTTTTTATAATGAAAAGCTTCAAACGCATTAAAGGTCCTTGTTGTAAATCAAAATGTTGAGATATTTCATCGCGGATAAAATTATCTATCTCAAGCTGATCCGGTGTTGATGTATTTCGAAAATCTGATACTTCGATATTAAGATACAGGTGATTATGAACCACCTGCATCGTTTCGCCATTTTCTGATCTAAATGTGGTGCGTAATATCTGATGCCTGTTTATTATTTCGTTAATGCTTTTTTCTAAAACCGGGATATTTAATGATCCGGTAATTTTAAAAACAGAAGGTATATTATATGCGGGACTCTGCGGATAAAATTGATTTATTAACCAAAATTGATGTTGGATTTTTGAAATTGGGAAAATTGTAATATTACCATTTTCCTTGGTCTTTTTTGAATTTATTCCTTTTTGCATAATAACTCTTATTATCCATTATCAAATATTATTTTTCATTTAAGAATTACATATGAAGCTTAAAACCCAAAAATCTGCAAATAGTTTATTTGCCAAATATGAATTTAGTATAGCATTTTTTAACAACTTTTTGATTTTGTTATTTCACTTGCTTAATTTGAAAATGAAATATCAAACATTATCCGGTTCTTTATACTATAAGATTCATATATGAAAGCAAGGACAATCTTTCAACAAAAATAAATTATTGTTCAATTTTTTATTTAATTTAAGAGTGATTGTCTTCCTGAAATTTTCATCGTGCATAGCTAGACATGTTAAATGATTGTCAGGAACTGGTATTTTATGTTATCTCATGCGCGACGATCCCTCCCCAACATTCACCTGCTGCCAGATACGGGCCCTCCTGCTGAAATTGCATGAGCTCTGCCCACAATGAACAGAAGCAAATTATTACCTTGGGCTGGAACGGGAATAGAATCGGAAACTGTGGATTTTAATCGTGTTGTTGTTTAATATCCCCTGAAGCTTTAATCTTAACAAGACGAGATAAACCGGTAATTGTCGGATCAAAAAAGAAATCTTTGATCTTTAACTCCTGGCCGAGCCGTTTGTTGATAAGAGTGATAAGATGAGTGGCCATTAGCGAATTGCCACCAAGATCAAAAAAGTTATCTTTATTGCTCAGATTCTCAATGCCGAGTATTTCGGACCATATTTCACGTATTCGAAATTCAATTATATTCTGAGGAGCAATATGCGTGATTTTTTGAATTTTTTTCACAATATCTTCGGTTACATTGGACATATCTTCCGAATCGTTATGCGCAGCCAAGTGACTCGATGGTTTAGATTCAATCCAATGCCTCTTACGTTCAAAAGCATATGTTGTGAGAGGAGTCCTCTGGCGAAATTCATTCTGATAATATTTTTTCCATTCAATAGCAGCCCCGCAGAGCCATAATTTTCCCAAAGCTTTAGCAAGTGACTCAGCATCAGGAGTTTTATCGAGCGGGTGCGCTAACGAAGGAATGGCAAAACAGCTATTAGATATGGAACGATTGTACGTTATTCTGTTGTGTAATGAGCATAACGTATTACCCGGACCAACTTCGAGAAATACTTTATATGAATCCTCTATCAGTTTAACAACACCTTCATAAAATTTGACAGGCTTTCTTATATGTGAGGAATAGTATAACGGATCAATGGCATCTTCATTTTTGATCCATGAGCCGGTAACATTTGAAATATAAGGAATACCGGGAGTTTTAAGGCTTACTTTCTTCACTTCCTCAGCAAATGGCATACAGGCCGGCTCCATATACTGAGAATGAAAAGCATGTGATGTTTGCAAAATCCGGCTTGTAATATCATCGGCATTGAGTCTTTTTTCCAGCTCTTTTATGCGATCTGTTTCACCGGATACAACGCAAAGTTTTTCTCCATTTATCACAGCAATGGATAAACCGATATCCAGATACGGCTCAAGGTCTTTTTCAGAAAGAGGAACAGAGAGCATGGCGCCGGGTGGGAGGCTTTGAATGATTCTTCCCCGTAATGCAATAAGCCGCAGAGCATCATCAAGAGAAAAAACACCCGACAGGCATGCAGCAACATATTCTCCTATGCTATGCCCTATTAAAGCCTGCGGCGTGATCCCCCATGACATCCAGAGCTGCGCGAGGGCATATTCGATCACAAAAAGAGCCGGTTGAACAATCGATGTCTTGGACAGCTCAAGTTCTGCGTTATTTCTATTTTCATCTTTTGGATAAAGAATATCCCTCAGATCAAGTCCAAGATGAACTTTTAGATTATCTGAACAGTAATCAACCGCATCCCTGAAAACTTTCTCTTCACGGTACACGTCTGTTGCCATACCGACATATTGGGAGCCCTGACCGGTAAACATAAATACAACCGGCTGATTGTTAAGTGCTCCTACAGATGAAAACACATGTTTGGAATCGCCATTGTCCAGATAATTCTGAACATCATTAGCATCACGGCATATGACGACGGTGCGGTTATCAAAAATTTTACGGCCGGTCTGCAATGTAAACGCAGCATCGGCAATATTAAGATCAGAATTGCTTTGTATATACAATTTCAGATTCTGCGTCATATTCGTTAAGCTTGAATCATTCTTTGCAGAAAGAGCAAGAACCTTCCAATTCCTCATTGATATATTTGAATGATTGTTGGAAGGTTCTTCTTCAAGAACAACATGTGCATTTGTACCACCTATACCGAATGAGCTCACTCCCGCACGGCGCGGTATTCCATCTTGTGCTTTCCATGGTGCAAGAGCTTCATTTATATAAAAGGGACTCGTTTCAAGATTGAGTTTTGAATTCGGTTTTTTAAAATGCAGACTTGCAGGAATTTCTTTATGCTTCAGGGAAAGAACTGTTTTAAGAAAACCTGCGATCCCAGCCGCGGCGTCAAGGTGGCCAATGTTCGTCTTCACTGATCCGACAGCACAGAAACCAGTCTTTGCGGTTTTTTCCCGGAAAACTTTAGTAAGGGCTGCAATTTCAATGGGATCACCGATTTGTGTTGCTGTGCCATGCGCTTCAATATACGAAATTGTTTCAGGAGGGAAACCAGCCAACTCCTGTGCCATGGCAATGGCATGTGCCTGGCCATCTATGCTGGGCGCTGTGAACCCGGCTTTTAATGCACCATCATTATTGACGGCGACTCCCTTGATAACCGCATATATATGATCGCCATCATCCAGTGCTTCATCCAGACGCTTGAGAATCACTGCGCCGACGCCCTCGCCCTGGACAGTGCCATTTGAATTGGCGTCAAAAGCACGGCAATATCCATCAGGAGAAAATATCATGCCTTCCCGGTACAAATATCCCTGATTCCGCGGAATCACCAAAGAAACCCCTCCACACAAAGCCATATCGCATTGATACGTCATCAGGCTCTGAAAGCCGAGGCACACTGCGACAAGCGATGTTGAACAAGCACTCTGCACATTTATGCTCGGGCCCTTAAGATTTAATTTATATGATACCCTCGTGGTCAGAAAATCCTTATCATTATCAATCATCAGCTCATAGTCACCGACTATATCCAGTATCCTGGAATTACCAATGAGATTTTTCAGGATATAGTTGTTTATGCCGCAGCCTGCATAAAGCCCAATGAGACCGGCGTTGGTCTCGGCATTATAGCCGGCATTTTCAAACGCTTCCCATGCGCATTCAAGAAAAAGCCGGTGCTGAGGATCCATGCATTCAGCCTCACGTGGTGTATAACCGAAAAATGAGGCGTCAAAAGAATCGGTATCTTTGAGCACGTATCCGGCCTTGACGTAGTTGGGATTATTCAGGAGTGAAGAATCGACACCGGCTTTAATAAGTTCATCATCAGAAAACAGGGTGGCCGAGCATTTGCCGTCACGCAGATTGTTCCAGAACTCGGCAATGTTACTCGCTCCCGGGAATCGCCCGGCTATACCTACGACGGCAACCCCCATCAAATCATTTGAATCTTCCATATTAGTGATCAAAATTCTTTATTTTTTATAAATCTGTGATAATTTATCAAGATCAATTTCTTTGATGCCAAGCTCATTCATTGCCGCCCGCTGCTGTTCTACCGGTTGATCCTTGATTTTTTCAAGCGCCTCTTCCCGTGTCATGAGCCCTTTTCTGATTAAACGACTCAATTCAAGCTCATAGGGATTATATCCGAACGTCTTTTCATGAACCATATTACTAAAGCTATTGAGCCTGCAGTTTGATGAACAGCCGTCAACATCGGCCGGTTCGACCCAGCCTATGGAGTTCACCGCCTCCAGAATTTGTTTTTCGGATAGTTTTTCTACACATAACAGATTGAGAGTTGAGGGGTACTTTGTGTGTTCATTGATGAGACTATCAACGATGCTGAAATAATCATCGATAAATTTGCCGGCCTTATCCCTCAGCCGCGCAAGTGGCGCCTCCCTGCTCTCTTTAAGGAATTGATAATTGTTTTTATATATAATACTATTTACCGGAATTTGTCCCAGCGTGAATCCTGCCAGGATGAACGGGATATTCTTTTCAAGTGCAATTTTAAGCGACATCATATTAACTATTGAAATACATGAATTGCATACAGATGAAATTCTTGTCAGGCTTTTCGCATTGTAAATGGGATGAAAAGCGCTCGCCTTTATGATGGCCTGCATATGTTTCTTTGAAGGCCTGAAGGTTATCTGGTCCACGCCGAGCTCATCAACTACGTTGCTGATATTATCAAAAGCGGTTTGAGACATGAATCCATTATCGAGGGTGAAGGATAAAACCTTAAGTCGATATTTTTGAACGGCAAGCATGAGGGTATAGGTGCTATCCTTGCCGCCGCTGTAGCACATGACCGCATCGTATTCATGTTTCCCCCGATATTCGTTGATCAGAGATTCAATATCCTTTGCAGCCTTTTCTATTACGTCATCTTCAGCTGTAAATAAAAAAGTGTTTCGGCAAAAATTGCATACCCCGTTTTCATCAAATTCGATACGAGGAAATGACGCACTTAAAATGCATTTTGTGCAACGCTCAAAACTCGGTTTCATTTTTTTATTTCTATTTCAATAAATTTTACTATCTTAACTACCGAACCAAAATTTTCCCTATTCATTTGTTCTTCTTTTACCATAATGCCGAATTTATTCTGAATAAATGTTGAAATTTCAATTAAACCAATTGAATCGATGATACCTGTATCCACGAGTGATTTTTCTATATCTATTTCATCTTTTTCAACCATAAAATTTCTGCAAATAAATTCTAATAATTGCTCCTGGATGTCCTGCTGCATCTATTTTACTCCTTAACAAATCAGGTTTGATATTAATTGTTTAATCCAGCCCAGGTGGGTTGCAATTTTTAATACATATGTCGATTATGTCAACAATTATTAAAAAAAGATACATATTTAATCATAAAATTCTACAGTCTTCAAGCTTTCAGGTAATGCATTTTTTTTTGGATTGCGAACCCAATATTCAATCATCTGTGCTGAAAGTATAAATGATATGATCATATTATCCCGATACCCTATTTCCTGAGGAAGTCCTTTTTCAAATTTCCTCATAAAACGCTCAACATATCGCGGATCAAAGATACCATAATCTTTGATTCTTTCAGGGGACAGAAAATAATTTGAGGACTCCGACCATGAACCATCTCTGAAAAAAGACTGAAGGTCCGGGGCTGTATAGGGTTTTTTGGGCCGATCGAGAATGGAATCCGGCAATATCCCCCGAAAGGCGTCCCTCATAAGATATTTCTGGGAAAATCCATTCAATTTAAAAGAATCATTAAAATAAAACAGCTTTTCAACCAGGCGATGATCGAGAAACGGATATCGCCCTTCAACGCCATGCGCCATTGACATGCGGTCACCCTGCGATGAAAGAAGATACCCAGAAAGCAACGTCTTCATCTCCAGAAATTGATTCTTTTGCAACAGGGTCCAGGAATAAAAATTTTCGGGTAAGATTTTTTTTACCTCTTCCAGGAGAGCATCATGATCAAAGGAGATGTCCCAGTCTTTATTAAAGATATTTGCAAGAATTGCATTGTTTCGGATACGTATGTTCAAACCGACCAGTTCATTATCGAAACTATCAAGAAATTCTTCATAATACATCTTAATGAATCCGAATTTTTTCGGATCAGCATAGTATTGAAGATGAGGATACAGCTGTTTGATCATGGTCTGATGCTCTGAAGATTCAGGATTTTTTCTCCATGTATCGAGTAGAATGAGTTCCTTATAGGCGTCATATCCGTACAGAATCTCATCAGCGGCTTCGCCGGTCAGGACAACTACTATGCCGTTTTCCCTGACGGCCCGCGATAATAGAAATAGCGGTATTGGTGCGGTTCTAAAAACCGGCCTTTCAAAATGGTACGATGCTTCACAATAATTTTCATCAATAGCGGCATAATCGATCCCGACCATATGGTGTTCTGAATTAAGCATGGACACCATTTCATTTTGAAATCTCGACTCATCGAATTCCCTGTCTTCAAATGCCACGGAAAACGTTTTAAACTTTTCATTTTTATTCAGCTTGGTCAAATAAGTAATAACCGACGAATCGATACCCCCGCTCAAGTAAGTTCCGACAGGGACATCGCTGCGGAGCCTGAGCCGCACCGCATCATCGAGAAGAGATATAAATTCCTCCTTGGCGTCATTATAATTCGGCGAAATTAATCCCGTAGATTCGCCTATCTCGTAGTACCGACTGTGCTCGATCATTCTTCCGCCTTCATAGACTTCATAGGTTCCGCCGGGAAGGCTGCGGATATGTTCAAAAATTGTCGTTTCGCCAAGAGTATTCCAAAGAAGCGCATGATTAAGCATATTCTTTTTATCAATAGAACGCTTATAGTCGGGAATGGCATCGAATGCCTTCATCTCGGATGTGAAATAAAAGCTTCCATTATGCTCAAGAATGTACAGAGGCCTCACGCCATAACGATCACGTGCAATAATAATTTTTTTTTCAAGTCTATCCCAGATTATAAAAGCAAACTGGCCATTCAATTTCGAAAAGGAGCTGGTGCCATATATTTCAAACGCGCGTAAGACTACTTCAGTATCGCTTCTACTAATAAATGAAGCCCCCTTTGTAACGAGCTCATCGCGAAGCTCAATATGGTTATACACTTCACCATTATAGACTATGACATATCGATCAGTAATAAACGGCTGGCTGCCCCCCTCAAGGTCAATAATGGAAAGCCGCGCATGGCCGAGGGCGAATCCCGGCGTAACATAAATCCCCCACCCATCAGGGCCCCGATGCTGAAGCGCCGCTGTCATGTCTTTGATAAGTCGGGTTTGGGAATGCCTGTCCAACTTATTATTATATATCCCCGCTATTCCGCACACGCTCGGTTAGCCCCCCTTATTCTTCATTTTTTCAAAATAATCACGCTGTTTTCTCGTTCGTTCCTCAACACCAATGAGGGATATTCCACCTCTGTTATTCTTGCCGAGATAGCCTGCCAATGAGGCAATGGTCGGGTACTGGAACATCTCTACCATTGATATTTCAATATCCAGCAGTTCACGTAATTTTTGATTAACAAGCAACATAAGAAGAGAATGGCCGCCGGCATCAAAAAAATTTTCATCGAGGCCGATGTTCTCACACTTTAAAAATTCTTTCCACACGGACGCGATAATACTTTCGAGCTTATTCGACGGCGCTTCATGAACGATCAAGTCGCCCCGGTATGTATGTTCAGGATCAGGCAGCGCATTCCGGTCAAACTTGCCGCTTGCAGTTATCGGGATATGATCCACCTCGATGAAATGAGAAGGTATGAGTGCAAGCGGAATTCTCTGTTTTAAAAAATCACGGATTTCTCCGGGGTCCGGGCCCTTCTCGCGTGGGGTATAATACGCAACCAGATTCGATACGGAGGAATTCTTTCTGACGATTACCACAGCCTGTGAAATGGCAGGATGCAGCTCAAGTGCCGATTCTATCTCGCCAAGTTCAATTCGCAGTCCGTGGAACTTAACCTGGAAGTCCGTGCGCCCTATATATTCGATCGATCCATCACCGTGCCACCGTGCCAGATCACCCGTCTTATAGAGACGGGAATCATTGTTATCCTCGAATGGGTTGGGAATAAATTTTTCCCTGGTCAGATCCTCACTGCCGATATAACCCCTGGCAAGACCTTCGCCCCCGATATAGAGCTCGCCGATGACGCCAATCGGTACCGGCTCGAGCACGGCATTGAGGATATATATTGCAGTATTAGCAATAGGATAACCGATCGGAACAAAATTCAGATTGGAATTTATTTCGCATTTCCACGCAGTCACGTCCACTGAGGCCTCAGTGGGTCCGTACAGGTTATACAGAGAACATGACATGGTTTCAAAAAAACGCTTCTGCAGTGAATATGAAAGTACCTCGCCGCTCGAAATACAATAACGCAGGGAAGTACATAGACGGACACCGGGTTCTCTCAAGAACACTTCCAACATAGTCGGCACAAAATGTATTATGGTTATGTTATTTTCTCTAATAGTTGACGCTAAATAATCGGCATCCCTATGACCACCCGGTTTGGCAACAACGATGGTTCCCCCGTATATGAGCGGCCAAAATAATTCCCATACTGACACGTCAAATCCAAACGGTGTTTTATGTAAAATACGATCGCTTTCATGCAATCCAAAATATTCCTGCATCCAGTGAAGCCGATTGCAGATTCCGCGGTGCGTGATCATGACACCCTTCGGCTGACCCGTGGATCCCGAAGTATACATGACATACGCCAGATTATCGCTTGTTACCGATATCGTGTGATTTTCATTATTTTCATTTTGAACCTCTGTGAAATCGGGGCTCACCGCGAATACCCGGGGCTCCAAATCATTCAGCTCCTTTGCAAAATGCTCCTGTGTCAGAACAATTGCAGGCTTGGCATCATCAACTATAGCCCGGATGCGATGAGATGGAAGTTCCGGATCTAAAGGAAGGTAAGCGCCGCCTGCTTTTAGGATTGCATACAAAGCAACGACCATTTCCACTGAACGCTCCATGTATACCCCAACGATTGAATCTCCATGTATACCCATTTTAGTGAGGCAATGTGCAAGTTTGTTGACATATGAATTAAGTTCATTATAACCAATAGTTTTTTTATCAAAAACAAGCGCATCATGTGTTGGTGTTCGATTTACCTGCAATTCAAACAGCTGGTGGAGGCTAAGATCCAAGGGATACTTTCTATTTGTATTATACCATTCGACAAATATTTTCTTTTGATCATCCTCACCGAGAATAGGTAAGCGATCAATGCTCATCTGGGGATTTTCAATAACGGCGGCAAGTAATCTCTGGTAACTCGAGATCATCCTCTCAATGGTATCTCGCTTGAAAAGATCAGTATTATATTCGAGATGTCCTTTAATATTAATATTGATTTCCTGCAGAATCATGAAAAAATCCAGCTGTGAGCCATCTCTCAAAATCCGGACCGGCTCCACTGTAAGATTATTAAGATTTATCTCCATCGGGGGTTCAAAAGTAAAGCCGACCTGAAAAAGCGGATTATAATTGATATTTCTATGGGGCTTGACTTCTTTAATTAGGATACTAAATGGAACATCTTGATTGCGATGCGCTCTAAGCAACGACAGGCGAACTTTATGCAATAAATCATTAAAAGTCTGCCCGCCTGTAATTGTTGCAGCTATTGGCATCATGTTAACGAAGCACCCAAAAACATACTTCCATTTATCATCACGGCGGTTTGTCAACGGTACCCCGACGGTTATATCATTCTGGCCGGAATACCGGTAAAGCAGCGCGATATAAGCAGTCAGGATCATAATAAAAACATTAACGCTCTGATTACGGCAAAAATTCTTTATGTTGCGCGTCATCTCTTCGGATAGGTCGAAAAAGTGCATTCCACCATTTTCAGTATCAACCGGAGGCCGGGGATAGTCGAGCGGTAGATTAAGGTAACCGCTTTGCCCTTTTAAGTCCTCTTTCCAATGCTCAATCATAGCCGCATAATTATTACTTACAATCATCTCCTTTTGGTGAAGGGCATAATCAGAATACTGTGTTTCCGGTAAATAAAGGCTAATTTCGTTTTTTGCCTTAAATTTATTGTATAGATACGAAAATTCTTCTGAAAAAATCTCTTTGCTCCTCAAGTCTGTTATAATATGATGCATCACGAGTATAAAAATATGCTCACTTTCAGAAAGGCGTATAAGCTGTGCCCTGAATAGCGGGCCGCTACCCAGGGAAAAAGGCTTATTAATCTGTTCAGTTACCCAGTGGTCTGCTTCATCACTTGCATAGCGCCCTGATCCGGAACTTAAATCAAGGATTGGTAGCTCAAAGTTAAGATGCGGGTTGATCAAATAAACAATATCATTTTCCATTATTTTGAAAGTGGCGCGTAAGACCTCGTGGCGCTTGACAATTTCATTCAAGCTTTTAATTACAGCTTCGACTTCAAGATCTCCTTTGATTCTGAAAACTGAAGCTATATTATATGCTGGACTTTCAGGAAGCAGGTCATGAATCATCCAGAATTGCTTTTGTATCTCTGAGGCTGAATACACTTGCATGTTTTCACATGGATTGTAAAAATTCTTCACTATGATATCTCTGGGATGTCTAAATTTTAGAAGCTATTCATATAAATCATTTTATTTATTTAACCAAATCAAGTCATAGGTTATAGATTTTATTAT
>Ga0209342_10005164_pt1 | contig 13416 bp, 17 predicted proteins | sample RifCSP16_2_FD_184023 | JGI IMG/M metagenome (GOLD analysis project Ga0209342, IMG submission 184023) | Soil microbial communities from Rifle, Colorado - Rifle CSP2_sed 16_2 (SPAdes) (version 2) | ecosystem: Environmental > Terrestrial > Deep subsurface > Rock core/Sediment | place: Rifle... | reverse complement strand
CATCCTCATCGCCCCAGGCCATGTTGTGAATATGCTTGGGGGCAATGATCGTGCCCAGGTGTTTGCCCGCGGGTGAGATCACCCACAGTCCGCCAGGGCCAGAGACGTAGAGATTGCCCTGCTGATCTACTTTCACTCCGTCAATCGCGTCTTCGCCACGGGCAGTGGTCATATCAAAGAAGACTCTGCCATTCGACACGGCTCCATCAGCATTCGCCTCGTAGCGCATGACGACCTTTTTCTTCTCGTCCCAATTGCCGACGTACAGGTATTTCTCGTCGGGGGAAAGCGCAATGCCATTGGGACCGCTCAATTCCTTGCTGATTACCTGAAGTTTGCCCTTGTAGAGCGAGTAGACTCCGCTGAAGGGCAGTTCCTTGCGCGGATCGGCGGAAAACTTCGGCAGCCCGAACGGCGGGTCGGTGAAATAAAGTGTCCCATCGGACTTGTAGACGAGGTCGTTCGGGCTGTTGAGCCGCTTGCCCTCGTACCGGTCGACCAGCACCGTCGCCGTCCCATCCTTCTCAAGACGGATGACGCGGCGATTACCGTGTTCATTGATGGTGAGCCGACCCTCGCGATCCAGCGTCAGTCCGTTCGATCCGGGCTGGCCATATTCCGCAATGTCCGCGCCCGCATATCCGCTTTTCTCTCTGAACAGCGAGAGATGGCCGTCCTTGGTGTATTTGTAGATGACGTTGCTGTTCGGGTCGCTGAAGAGCAGGTAGCTGCCGTTGGGAATCCAGACCGGGCCTTCGGTGAACTTGAAGCCCTCGGCCAACTTGAAGATCTTTGGGTTCGGCCCCACGATGGCGTCCATTGCGGGATCCCTCCGGATGACCTCGACGTTCACCTCATGGGGCGTGACTGCGATCGGTACCGTGCTTCCCTTGTAGAACTCCAGCTTTGCATGCCGCATCCAGATGAAGTTGGTGGGCGGATTCGAAATTGGCCCGTTCATGCCGAACACGGCGAGCTGGATCTTCTGGCCCGGCCGTACGTCGCGACCGATGATCAGGCGGTTCGAGGCGTTCCAGCCCTTCACCACGGACCCACCGCTCTGTCCGGCCTGCCGTGGCAACTCACCATCCACCCAGACCTCGGCGTAGTCATCCACGGAGGTTTCAAACACGACCGTGGACGCTGTTGGATTGAACTGTCCGATCCGCTCGGGGATGGTGATATTGATCCGGTACCAGTTAAAGGACAGCCGGCCGGCGCCGCGGCGCTTGTCCAGCGTTGTGGGATCCAGCACCTCCCATCGCGAATCATCGAAGTCACCTCCTCCCGCCTGGGGGGTATAATCGTACGTCTTGATAGTCTTCCCCGTCGGCTGGCCGTCCGGTCCCGGCGCCTTGAAATCCACCTCGATGATCTTCGTGTCACTGTAACGCCACTCGCCCCTGACCAGGCGCACGCCTTCCTTCGTGGCCAAATCGATAGTCGCCTCGGGCCGGCCCGTGAGGACCTCTTGGAGGGCGTCCACCTCCGAGCCGGCGGTCCCGAGGATCAACGCGACCGCGATTGCCGCAGCGAGATGAGGCGTGCGCCCAGTCATTTGTCTTCCCCGGCGGGCGAGATGGGTTTGACGACGAAATAGAGGAAGGGCCCCTGGACCTCCTTGAACCAGTGAGGGACCCCGTTCGGGATGATAATCACGTCGCCCTTGGCGAGACGCCGCGTTTCGCCGCCCTGGATCGAAGGCCCGCGAATCTGGCCGGGCTCGGTGGTCTTAGGATCGACGAGCGTTCCACCGGTGACGAACGTGGCGGAACCCTCGAGCACGTAGATGACGTCGGTCTCCCAGTTGTGTATCTCGGCCATCCCCGGCGTATCGCGACGGCTCGCATGCACCATGTAATTCCGAGTGGCATGCATCATGTATTCGCCGTTGCCGATCAGCACGGCTCCCTTGGAAAACGCCTCCGCCATTTTCTTGCTGTCAATGTAGGTGACCGCCGAAGAAGATTGCGTCCCGGCTGAACCTGTGGCACGAGCCGTGAGGGCACTGGCCCCCGCGATGGCAATCTCCTCGTCCAGCGAGGGGGTTTCCCCGCTCACGCCGATGGCGCCGATGACCTTTCCCTCAAAGAGGATCGGGATGCCACCCTGGAGTGGGGTGGCGCCGACAAGCCCTAACGCCGCGATGCGTCCGTCGCGGATCTGATCCTCGAACACCTTACTCGGCCGCCGGAAGATCGCCGCCGTTCGTGCCTTGCCGATCCCCACGTCCACGCTCGCTACCTGGGTGTCGTCGAGGCGCTCCAGGAGGATCAGGCTGCCGCCATCATCGACAACGGCGATGACGACCTTTGCATTTTTCTTCTTTGCCTCGGCCTCAGCGGCTGCCGCGATCTTTTTCGCCCCGTCGAGCGTCAGGGCCTTCTTGGTGATTACCTGGGCCTGTGTCGTCGCGGCTACCGTGAGCACGGCGAGCCCCAGGGCAACAGTCTTCCAGGAGATCATGACCCTTCCTCCGTCTGGTGGATCGATTACGTTGCGTTCTGCAGTCACTTGCCGTGGGCCTTGACCGGCTTGTCGAAGGGTGCCTCACCGAGCACGACTTCCGCCCATGCGCACCACATCTGCACCTTGGCGATGTCCTGCACGTACGCCGGTATGGTGATGGTCGTGGTTATCTTGTCGTCCTTCAGCTTGAGCCTGTCGAGGAGGTACACGGTTCCCTTGGAATCGATCAGTTGCCAGTGAGGGTCTGGGGAGCCCGGGACCTTGAAGTCCTTGGACAGGGTCAGGATGTGCTTGCCGCCCTTCACCTCGTGCGTGACTGTCCCGCCGTTGACCTCCTTGCCCTTGAAGGGCTTGGTGGTCTCGGCGGCGAAGCTGGCGGTGGCGGTCAACAACCCTAGTGTGACTAGCGTGGACAGCAGGGTGATTCCGATCGAGCGGGCCTGACGAACCGTACGCATGACGCATTCTCCTCTTGAAGTGTCGTTCTTGGGAGGCATCTGCCGTCGAGATATCTTCCGTTCACTGGATTAGATTCCGCATAGGGGGAAAAGGATTCAAGGGATTGTGAACCGATCGCGGGCGGGCCGAGGGGGTAAGAGGGCTTGCGGTTCCTTTGGAGTCGAAAGCGGGGCCCTCGAGGCTTTGCGTGCCGCAAAGGCAAATACTTACGATGTGGACACCGGGGATGTTTCCAGGATCAGGGCCTGAGGAGGGGGGCATGACTAACTGTAGCCGCAACGGAAGATGCAGCGCTTGTCGTTATGATGATGCAGCTTTGCGCAGATCGCTCCACGGGGTCCGATTGAGCGCAGGTACGTCTCCGCCGCTAACAGCATCCCGATCGGGGGCGCCGTGAAGTAGATCCATAGGGCCTGCCAGAGCTGCGCCGGGAGGGCTGATCCAAAGGTGCGCGCGGGGTTCATGCTCATTCCGGAGATGGGGGCCTCTGCGATGATGTATATCGCCACGAGGACCCCGGCAAAAAGTCCTGTGTGCCGGGCCAGGCTCTCAGTGTTGGTGGTCACCAGGACGGCGAACATGAGGACGAAGGAGATCGCGACTTCAGCCAGGAATGCGATGGCCGGTCCACCTGGGCCCGGGATCGTGGCGACATACAGGACGGGCGGATTGGCGAACGATTGACCGAGGGCTAGAGTGACGAGCAAGACCCCAGCCACCCCTCCGGCAAATTGCGCAGCGATGTAGAACAGGGCATCCCAGGGTTCGATCTTTCCGAGCCGAAAGAAGGTCAAGGTGACCGATGGGTTGATATGGGCCCCCGACTGCTTACCCCAGGGCGAGTAGATGATCCCGATGGCGGTGAGCCCCATCGCTGTCCCCATCAGGATGCGCCGTAGGAAGGGGTCGGCGATGGCCTGGTGGGCAGGCGAGCCCGGGTATTCGAGGATGGTGCCGAAGGTGCCGGCCGAGATCATGAACATGCCGAGCCCGGCAGCCTCCATTACATACTCGGGCCAGTGGCGTCTCAAGGCATCAAGCATGCGGCCACTCCACCGATTGGTTGCCATCCAGCTAGTCCTTGGCCACGTGCACGAAGACCTTGATGGCGTTCTTCTCTTCGATCAGGAGTCGCATCATTTCCTTATAGTTCTCCAGCCCGTTTACAGGATGCGTGAGTAACTTAGACAGCCATCCGGGGTACTCGAGCTCGGCCTGCGAGAGGTCTTTGGCGCCCAGCTCGAAGTATTCGCGGTTGGCATTCACGCTGCCGACGGCCACCTTGTTGCCGAGGACGAAGCCCAGGTTGATCTTGTCGGCGGGGATTTCCACCTTTCGGTCGCCGCCCGTGACGCTGAGCATCACGAGGACGCCGTTCTTCGCAAGCACCTCCATGGCCTCAAACACCAGAGGCGAGAATCCCGTTCCCTCGAGAATGAGGTCGAAGGAGCCGAACTTCACCGCCGCCTGCGTGAGCGTCACGTCCTGAGTGCTCACATACGGGGCCCCGATCTTCTCCACCAACTGTGCGTTCACGTAGGGGGGGCGGGTGCGCCCGAGGGCGACGACCTCAAGCCCACGCAGCCTGAGGAGCATGGTGGCGATGAGCCCCAGCGGCCCTGTGCCCAACACGGCAGCGCGGCGTGGTTGCCACACCTTGAGCCGCCGCTGGATCTCGTACGCCTGCACGATTCCCTTTTCGGCCACGCTGGTTGGCTCCATCAGCACTCCGACGCGCTGTAGTCCCTGCGGCACCTTGACGATGTATTCCGGCTCGTCGACATAGTACTCGGTCAGAAAGCCGTGGCGCAGATTGATCCCGCGCTCGAAGTAGGTATCATCGGTGGTCATGTCGTAGGTGCCGATCTGATCGTAGAGGCTTGAGCCCGGCCGCCGGACGGTGGCCGCCACGTAATCGCCGGGTCGGAGTTCCGTGACTTTGGGCCCTACCGCCTCCACGCGACCGAAGCTCTCGTGTCCGAGGATCAGGAAATCAGCGCCCGGGGGGGCCTGGCCATACTCGGCGGCGTTGATCTCCTTGTCCGTGCCGTCCACACCGACCTGCAGCACCTTCACGAGGACACCGCGCCCATTCGGAATGTCCTGGATCGAGGGCTTTGGCACGTCCCTGAGGTGGATACTCCCGGCTTTGCCGGGATGAACGGCAATGGCTTTCATGGTGTGCCTCCTCCTACCGTGTGTGCACAGGGACCCGATCTCTCCGTCAGTGGATGGTCTTCGCGTCCATGACGAGATTGTCGCTGAAGGAAAAACCCGTGACTTCACCTGCGAATTAGACGCGGTTGGGGAGGGAAGAGATGCACGGAGTTTGACCCGAGGGGGCAACCGCGGTGCATCAGAGAGGCCTACCGACCCCGGCGGCCTTTCTGGGTCCGCTCCCGGAGGAACCGGCGCACGCGGCGTTCCAGTTCGGCAGGGATGCTTTCGTAGCGCAGGGATCGGGTGACGTGGACGGTTTTCTTGTATGTATTTAAAAAGGCAACGCAATCCGAGCAAAGACGGAGATGGTCTTCGAAGGCCGAGGCGGTGCCTCGGTCCAGCTCCCCTGTCAGATAGTCCAGAAGCAGGTCCGTAATCTCTCGACAAATCGCGGACTGTGCTCGCCCGACAATGCTGCGTCTCGCCACGTCATGCTCCCTAAAAGGGTGAGTGCCCGAGCGTGACCGCCAACCTCCCCCGCAGCAAGAGGCGCGCCCGATGCAGGCGGATCTTGACCGCGGGCACGCTCAGTCCGAGGGCCTGGCCGATCTCACGATTCGGAACGCCTTCCAGATCGCTCAGCATCACCACTGCCTTATCGACCGGGCGGAGCTGATCGAGCGCCTGCCGGAGGATGCCGTGTAGCTCCTTACTCGCGAGGAGTTTCTCAGTGTCCTGCGACCAATCGACCACCGACCCCGCGCCGCCGAGATGATGGCCGTCCGGTTCGTACTTGGGCAGATAGTCTTCGTAGGAAACCTCTTTCGTCCTCTTGCGGCGGCGGAGCCTGGTGAGGGCTGCGTTCGTGGCGAGGCGGTACAGCCACGTCGAAAACGCTGCCTCCCCTCGAAACGTCTTTGCCTTTTCGTATAGCGTCAGGAATACCTCTTGTACGACCTCTTCCGCCTCCGCTTCATTGCCGACGAGCGCGATGGCCTGCCGATAGACCCTGGAGCAATAGCGCCGGTAAAGGGCTTCGAGCGCCTGCGCATCTTTGGCCTTGACACGCTCGACGAGCGAGCGCTCTTCCTCGGCGGGCTGTCGGGCCGGCGCTTGGGGTGGAACGCCCCTCTCGGCTCCTTGCGGGCCCCGCCCCGCCGCCCCTCTCTTCGTGTTAACGGCCATGGCCCCTAAGTCCTTTAGATGCTTGAGACACGGTAATGGATATCAACCTACAGCACGAAAACGTCGCGCGGGGCCCGTGGGGAGAGGTCAGTTTCCCGATCGCGTTTCCCCTCGACGACACGACAGACTATTCGCGCGGGATCGCGCTTGTCAAGGCAAAACCTCCGAATCCTGGTGCAGCAGACGTGCTCCACGGCCTATTGAGGGAGACCATGGGGCGGCGTCGGATTGGGTTCCCGGAGGAATAGGGAGAGAGAGCCCGCGGCCAGGGCCGTCGCGCTGATCGCACCCAAGGTCAGAGAGAGGCCGGTGGCATCGCTCAGGAGGCCGGCGAGGAACGGGGCGGCCGCCCCGGTCGCCATGACGACGGTGTAGTAAAGGGCGTAGCCACGAGAGCGCCCCTGGGGGGCCACGAGTTCCGGAACGGTGCCGTAGAGCACGGAAGACGTTCCATTCAGGACGAGCCCGACCAACGGGATGACGAAAAAAACCGCGGCGGAGGAGAGGGGGAGCAGGGCGAGGATCAGGGCTCCTGTGAGGATCTCCGTTCCGAGGATCATTGGGACAATCCCACACCGATCCGCCAGGACCCCGCACAGGAACTTCCCCACCGCTCCTCCGGCGAAAAGGAGGGTGAAGACCAGACCGATTTCTTCCGGTCCCATGCCTTTTTGCACGAGGAGGAACGGCAGGAACGTCAGGAAGGACGTCCTGGTGGAGTCGTCGAGCATCCCGATCAGCGTCAGGCGACGGAAGCGCCGCCGATCGAGGATGCCCCACCCCTGCGACGGGTTTGCGGGGCGCGGCTGGATCAGTGTGGGCGGGGTCGTCCCCCGCTTCGCGAGATACAACCCGAGGATCCCGCCCGTCGTCACGGCGCAAAGTCCCAGGACGACAAAACCTCCCCGCCATCCCCAGGAGGCGGCCAGGACCCCGATCAGGCCGGGAAGCATGACCTTGCCCAGGTCGCCGGAGACATTATAGGTGCCGAGCGCCGTGCGACGCCCGGCCGACGCGTATGCGTGGGAGACCAGCGACGAGGCCAGGGGATGCTGAACCCCCGATCCGCCCCCCGCGAGTGTGAGCAGCCAGACGAGGAAGGCGTACGAGATGACGAGGGCCGTTGCCACCAAGCTGAGCCCGAGGAGGGCGGTGCCGGCACTCAGGATCAGGATCTCGCCCGCCCGCTCCGCCAGGAACGAAGCGGGGATCTGCATGCCGCTCAGCGCCCACGTGTACGCCGTCTTGAGCAGTCCGACCTGAGCGAAGGAGAGCTGAAGGTCGAGGGCGATCAGCGGGAAGAGGACGTAGAGGGCGTTGGCGCACCCGTCGTGAAGCAGATGGATGCTACAGCAGAGCGCAAGGGTCTCGACCCGGCCTGGACTGGCGGGTGCCTCTTCCAGGGAGGGCGAATGATCCGTCATGGCAAGGGAAGGATGCGGGAAAAGCTGGTGCCGGTCAAGGCAGAAGTATCGACGACGATGACGCGTGATGTTCGGGTCAGGGGCATGCTCGGGCAGCCCGCGGTGACCGCCGGTGAGGTTGATCGCCTGGCATATTTCTTGCTGCCTTCCGTCATTCAATGCGTGAGTGGTTCGACGGGGCTCACCACCGAGGTGGCATCGAAGGCCTGCCATGAGGGATCATCGAATGGAGCGCTATGAGAACAAGCGGCGCTGGCCACGCTTTGCCGCCTACCTCCCCGTCCAGTGCACGGTCTTGGATCCCGGGAAAGCCGACCACAGGCAAGTCACCGGCATGACGCTCAACATTGGGGGTGGCGGAATTGCCCTCTTACTGGGCGAGACCCTCGCCCTCGGGATTCCAATCATGATCACACTTGGCCGTGAGGAACCGATCCGGGGACACGTCGTTTGGACTGACCGGCGTATGCTGACCTTCCTCAAGACCGCCGTCCCACACGGAGTGGCCTTCGAGAAGCCGGTTGATGCGTCTTGGGTCCAGCAATGGGTCTCTCAGGGCAGGAGGCGGGCGCATGTCCGGGCCCCCGTTCTCCTGGATGTGGAGTTCACTCCGGCGGGCACGGGGGCTCATGGAACCTGTTTCAATCTGAGCCAGGGTGGGATGTTCATCGCGACGGAGCACCCGTCGCCGCCGGGGACCGAGGTCATACTCCGCTTCGCCCTGCCGAGCGTGGCCGCCCCCCTTTCGGTCCGGGGGCGGGTTGCGTGGATATCCGGGCAGGACAGAGAGGCGAGTGCCGTCACCGGGATGGGGGTGCAGTTCCTCGATCTCAACCCGATGGATACTGCCGTGATCGGCACCTTCGTTGACCGTCTTCGCCCCGATGTATCCGCGCCGGACGCATCCCCACGCCTTCGCAGCGCCCGGGGTTCACGCCGTGCTCGTCGATAGTCCCTGCGGGTATCGCTCTGGCGATGGCCTGCGTATCGGAGCGGGCCGGGAAAGGGTCCTGCACGCGGCACGATTCTTGCTCGAATAATCGGAGAAATGATGACTGGACGTGGCCTAAGCAGGCCGGGAGGCTTATGATGCGTGGAAATAGCAAACTGTGGAGGGGAGCACTGATCGTCTGCGTCGCGGTCTCCCTTATCTTTTCCTCCGGCTGCGCCCTCTTCTTGGTGGGCGCGGGAGGGGCGGGCGGCTACCTCATCAGAAAAGGTGAGGAGGGAGATGCCCCGAGCAAGAAGGAGACCTCCAAGGGGTCGTCGTTACGTAACGAAGTTGACCTGAAGGTGGCCTCCGCTTCGCAGGGGGAAGCGGGGCAGGGAGACACCCGATGAGAAGGACGGTTTCCATTCTCATTGTGTTGCTCTTGATACTCTTGGCAGGATGCGCGACCTTCCGGGGGATGGCGGAGGATACCGAGAACCTCGGTCGGGGAATCAAGAAGACGGTCTCTGAATAGCATCGCCATCCTCACTGCCTATTTAAGCCCTCACTCCAGGAATCTCCCGAGGACCCTCTTCCTCTGCAGAAAATGGTGCAATCTACTGTCGCCTCTCCCCATATGGCTGGTTGGCAGACATAGCTCAATACCTATTTATTTGTAGTAGCTTGTCAGTTCACGCATGCTAATTTACTTTAAGTATTTTCCCTTTCCAGATGCGCTAGGGGCCAAGCTTTTTCGGTTGCGGACCTCGTCTTTCCACTTGACGGGCCTCCCGGGAAAGGGCGAGACTGCCCGTAACGGGGACACCTTTCGGCGCTCGGGGGCACGCGAGGGCAGTGACGAGAGGATCGAGGGGATCTTAGCGGGCAGGGGCGGTCCGGGGGAGATCGAAGGAGGGGGGGAGATGGACATAATTCGGCGCGTCGACTACTTCTACGTAACGGTTCCCGATAAACCGGGGGAGGGGGTCAAAATCCTGACGACGCTCAGGCAAGCGGGGGTCAACCTTTTGGCTTTCTCAGGGTTTCCGCAAGGGAAGCGGGCGCAGCTCGACTGTATTCCGGAGGACCCTGTGGCCTTCCTCAATGTGGCGAAAAGAGCGAAATGGAAGCTCAGTCCGAAAAAGTCCGGCTTCCTCGTCCAGGGGGACGACCGCGTCGGCGCCTGCGCCGACTTCCTGGGAAAGCTGGCTGCGGCGAAGATCAACGTGACTGCCATTGAGGCCGTTTCGGCAGGGGCGGGCCGCTACGGCGCGATCTTCTGGGTCAAGCCGCGCGATGTGAACCGCGCCGGCAAGGCGTTAGGTATCTGACCGCCCCTCCTCAGGACACCTTTCTATTCTATTCCTGGTCCACTGGCGATGGAGGAGCAGCGATGGCAGAGTGGACAGAACAGCTGACGCGACTCTTACGCGAATCGGTCAATGCCTCTGTGGAGGCGGCGGTCAAGTTTCAGGAACAGACCTGGCGGATGGTGGACGAATTGGTCCAGCGCGGTGCCCTGGCCAAGGACGACGCGAAGCGGCTTCTCGACGCGTGGACCCGTCGGACCGAAGAGTTCCAGGAGCGTCTGGAGGAGAAGTATCGGCAGTGGGAGGAGGGCTTGAAGTCGGGCCTCGGGGCGTATCTGCCTCCGAGCCGAAAGGAAGTGCTCGACCTCCATCGCAAACTTGACCTACTCATGGCCAACCTCCAGACCACGCCCGGCAAGCGGGCACGGGCGGGGCGAAGCCCCAAAGAGGCACAAAGACCAAAAGCCAAGCCCGCGCGGAAGCGGTCCTGATTGCTGGTGACTGCTGAGCAGGGAGGGGAAGGATGGAGGGCGGAGCGAAGCTCGGAAAGGAGGAATTTGTCGTCCGGGCCATCAAGAAGCTGAGGGGACAATACCGGGGGATCCACAGCGTTTTCTCCGGGTTTAACGAGGCCTTCCGTCAGTACTTTGGCGAGGATCCTCGGCCGGTCACACAAGAGCTGGCTGCCAGGGGGATCATCGCGATCCGTCCGGTCAAGGGCGGGGTGATGTTGTACCTCAAGGGGGACGCCCCTGAGGCGGGGGGCGATGCCTTGAAGAAGATCCTGGATGAGAAAGAGGCGTGACTTTTGAGGGGAGGAGGGGGAGGCAGGGTGGTGACCCGGCAGCCGGCCAAGGCGCGCGGCAGGGAGAGCCCGGAAGAGAAGAGGCGACGGGTCCTCGAGGTCATCCGGATTCTGGTGCGGACCTATCCGGGGGTCACGCTGGCGCTGAACTTCACGACACCGCTGGAGCTTCTCATCGCCCTCATCCTGGCAGCGCAGTGTACCGATGAGCGTGTGAACCAGGTCACGGCGAGTCTCTTTCGAAAGTATCGAACGCCTCAGGACTGGGCCGGTGCGGACCGGACCGTCCTCGAGGCAGAGATCCGCTCCACGGGCTTTTACCGGAACAAGGCCAAGGCCATCCAAGGGTGTTGTCGAACAATCGTCAGCCGGTTCGAGAGCAAGGTGCCGCGGGCACTCGAGGATCTCCTGACCCTGCCAGGGGTGGGCCGGAAGACGGCCAACATCCTGCGGGGCAACACTTACGGCGCGCCCGCCATCGGCGTGGACACCCACGTGGCTCGCCTCGCGGAGCGTCTGGGGCTCAGTGCCGAGAGGGATCCGGACAAGATTGAGCTTGACCTGAATGCCCTGATACCCGATAAGGAAAAGGTCCGGTTCTGCCATCTGCTCCAGGCCCACGGTCGGACGATCTGCCAGGCCCGGAAGCCGAATTGCCCGGCCTGTCCCATCAATCGGCTGTGTCCCTATCCGGTCGCGGCGGGGGTCCCGCTTGCACTGGCGAGGTAGAATGGCCGCTCCGGTTGCCACCGATTCCGTTCTGGGATATCCTGCAGTGAAAATAAATGCTTCTGAATGTCCGTCTACATCATTGGGAGTCGGCCCCATGGAGGAGCACCAGCTGGTGGAGCGCTCCCGTGCGGGAGATGTGGCCGCCTTTGAAGAGCTGGTCAAGCGACATCAGGGCCGTGCCTACGCGATTGCGTACCGCATGCTCCGTAACCGAGAGGATGCCCAGGAGGTGGCGCAGGAGGCCTTTGCACGCGCCTACTTTCGCCTGGCAGAGTTTCGAGGGACGGCGCAGTTCAAGACGTGGCTCTACCGGATCCTGGTGAACCTGGCGACGGATCAGCTCCGGCGGCGAAGGCCGGAAGTCCCCGGGGGGGATGCCGTGCTCCAACAGGTCAGCATCGGGGAGAACCCGGGAGAGAATATGGAGCGACACGAGCTGAGGCAGGGCATCACAAAAGCCATCGATGCCCTTCCTCCAGATCTCAAGACCGTGGTACTCCTCCGGGAGTTCGAGGGGCTTTCCTACGCGGAGATCGCCCGGGTGATCCGCCGGCCCGTAGGCACCGTGATGTCGCGTCTCTTCCATGCCCGACGCCGTCTCCAGGCAAGCCTGGGAGTGTACTGGGAAGGGGAAAGCTAACGTGATTCAGCATCGACGATATCGACGTTCGCTCAGCGCGTACGTGGACGGCGAGCTCAGCCCGTCTGAGAGCGGGCAGCTCGAAGTGCATCTGGCCGGCTGCGGTGAATGCCGCGTTCAGCTTGAGAGGCTGAAGGGGCTGCAGGGGCTCCTCCGCCAGGGTCTCAAGGACCCTATAGCGGAGGTCACGCCCGTCCTGTGGCCGGGAGTGCGTGCCCGGATTGAAGGTGGTCGGCCCATTGGCCGCTTCACAGCGTGGATCCGCCAGATTTGGGAGGCGACGTGGGAACAACCCCGAGTGTCGCTCGCGGGTGCGGCCGTCATCAGCGTTCTACTCCTCACGACAGTGTACCTGCTGCGGGAGACCCCGGTGGCAACGCCGCTCGGAAAGACCATTGTGGCGGAGCTGAAGCCCGGCACGGCCGAGGTGGTGGTGGAGGCCGTGGAGCCCGAGCTAGACTTTGGGGCGATGGTCCTCACCACCTCTGATGAAGCTGAAGGCTTGAAGGTAATCTGGGTGGTCGCTCGAGGGGAGATGTGAAGCCACTCCTCCTGACCATTGGCCTGTTCCTGCTCTTGCCGGTCTCGCTGGCGTACGCCCAGGCAGTCCCCATCGAGGTCCAGGTGATCCAGGCCTCGCGCGAGCCCAGCGGCGCTGTCGATCCGGCGATCCGTTCGCTGGTCAGCGAGCTGCAGCGGAGCTTTGCCTACACCAATTACCGGCTGCTCGAGGTCCACAAGGGGCAGGTGAGTCCAGAGAGTCCCTGGCGAACCGTCATTGCCGGAGGCCGGGATCTCGGCGTCGAGCTTTTGAAGATGGATCGGGGACGAGTGGAACTGCGCATCACAACGCCGCGGGTCAACACCCGGGTGAGCCTCCAGCGCGGCGGACCACCCATCCTGCTCGGCGGCCCGGCGCATGGCCCCGGCGTCCTCATCATGGCCATCTCCGCCCGCTAATCCCCTCCGCCCTTTCCTCGGTCCCGCTCTGTTGTTCACTCCTAACGGAAAACTCTCACTTCCATCGCAGGAGCTCTCCCCGCACCCCCCTTTAGCCCAGCTTGTCGTACCTCGGGTCCGGAATTTGCATGGAGAGGCTGCGCGGGTGAATTGGGAAGCGCTGCTAGCGGGCGCAGATAGGGAGGAAAGCGATGGAGCTTTACCGACGCAAGGTGTGTGGGTTCGGTTTCGTGAAACGTATCAAGGTCCTATTTTGGTTTGTGTTGTTCTTGGCGCCTTGCTTCAGTTTCGCGCAACAGCTTGACGAGCAGACCGTTCTGAAGATGGTTTCGGAGATGGAC
>Ga0209342_10005153_pt1 | contig 13428 bp, 18 predicted proteins | sample RifCSP16_2_FD_184023 | JGI IMG/M metagenome (GOLD analysis project Ga0209342, IMG submission 184023) | Soil microbial communities from Rifle, Colorado - Rifle CSP2_sed 16_2 (SPAdes) (version 2) | ecosystem: Environmental > Terrestrial > Deep subsurface > Rock core/Sediment | place: Rifle... | reverse complement strand
AGCGCCTGTGCGGAGATGGCCGTGAGAGCGGAGGTATCCACCTGGCGCGCGAGGATGGCCGAGGTAGTGTAGTCCTCCGAGGCGGCGGCCGAGAGCGGCGTCATCGTTACGGTCATATCAGCTCACCGTCACTTCTTTGGTCGTGCCTTGGTAGTTCGCCAGCGTGTAGGAGAGCGTGTAGGTAGCGGCCGCGAGGATGAGGGGCCAGGAGAACGCGCCGGTCGACGTGCTTTCCGTCTGCCCCTTGCCGTAGGTCGCATAGGTCACGTTACCAGCGTCCCAATCCGTCTTCAGGAACGCCTGGATCAACACGCCCGCAAGCGCCGCGCCGCCCGAGAGGATGGGCTTGAGGTTGTTCGCGCCGCCCGTGTCGATCGTAACGAGGATGTTGCCTGCGCCCGGCCCCGTGATGACGCCGAGCGCCTTGCCGGTCGATCCCGTGGCCGTGTGCCCGCTCGTCTGCTCGTCCCACACCGCATCGGCGATTGCGGCGTCCGTCGTGATCGTCAGGTCGCCGACCTTCTTGCCGAAGCTACCGACCGCCACATGCCCGCTGGTCGCCTCATCCCACACTGCGTCGGCATTGGAGGCGGCCGTGGGCGCAGCGCCGAAGGCGAGGATGTCAACGACGGCCTTGCCTTCCGAGCCGGCCGCCACGTGCCCGCTCGTCAGCTCGTCCCACACCGCGTCGGCGTTGGCGGCGGCTGTCGGGAGCGCATCGAGTTTCGTGGAGGCCGCATCGAGGGAGTCGGTCGCCGTAGCAAATCCGGCGCCCGCCACAAGGTCCAGGTCGTTGACCTCGACTTTGAGAATGCCCTGAGAGTGCGTGATTGTGGGGGTGGGCTCGGCTGCGTCGTAGCAGACGTAGGCATACTGCCCGATGGCGGCCGGCGTCCAGCCGTAGTAGCGCACTCCCGTGATGGCGACGGGCAGGGCGACCATCGCGAAGGGCGAGCCCGCAACCTGCACGCCGGCGCCGTCGAAGATGGCGACTCGCGGTGTCGTTGGATTTGTGAGGATGCCTTCGCCGCCGTTCGCGTCCTTCGCGTAGAACTGCGCACCGATGGGCAGGAGTTCGATGACGTAGTTAGCCATCCCTAATCGCCCCCGTCGATGTCTGGATCATCAGAAGGTCTCGGATACTTCGAAGGGTCAAGATCACCCAAATGGCGAACCCCGCGCCCGCCGCCGATACCACGATCATCCAAGCCAAGAAGCCGGGGTGACCGAGGAGATCCAAAACGGGGTCGGGGTTGCACAATCCTTGGCCTCCTTAGTACTGGCTGGTGCCGCCCCCGTTCTGGGGGATCAACCACTGGTACTGGCCCGGCCAGATCGGGATGGGGTCGCCGATCCAGACCGGCGATGCGTTGACGTAGTTGTAGGGCGCGGGCTTGAGCGTCTGCCGCCCGCACATGCAACATGCGGCGTGCGGCTTCCCCGCAACCTCCTTGTCGATGCAGAGGCAGCATCGGCTCTTGTCGGATTCGCAGGGGTAGTTCACGCGCCCACCCCGAGCAATCCGACCGAGCGATCCACGTCAGTGCCAACCTGCCTGGCGCGGATTGCGACTCCCGCGCGGGGGTCGTAGAACGGGTAGAGCGTGACGACGAATTGCGCGGAGTGCGGCTTCGGGAGGGGGGCTGGAGCGGGCACGGCCATCACACCCCGAGAGCGCCGAGCAGGTAGGGCACCGCAAGCCGGTCCAACAGCGCGCCGAGCGCGAGGACGACCGCAATGCCCCGCCAGCCGCTCAGCGTTAGTTCCACGTCCGCGATCCCGTCGTGATTGAAGTCCAGCCCTATCTTCGTCGCCGTGCGCCCCAAGGCGCTCCAAATCGCTTCCAAGCCGTTTCCCATCGTCGTTTCCTCCTTACCGAATGAACCAAGCCACGAAACCTCCGAGCAGGGGCGAACTCGCAATCGCCGCCGACGCCCACCGAATGATCGACCGCCGCTCCCGCAATTGGGCCAGTTGCGTCATGTAGATCGTCCGGAACTTCATCGAGTCCGGCATGATGGCGAACTCCTCCAGAGTGGGGTAGGTGGGGGGGTGCGGGAGGTCCGGAATACCGAGCATATCACGGGCCTCCAAGGGCGCTGAGAACGCGCGTGATGAGAATCAGGAGCAGGAGCCCAGAGCCCGTCCAGACGATGTAGGAGAAGTAGCACCTCGCGCAGTTGCAATGCTCGTCCTTGCGGCTCAGTAGACCACCCCCGCGGGTAGGTCGATGACGGGGATGCGGAGGTTTGCCGCCGGGGTCTCAGAGGGAGTCGCGAGCGAGGCGTCGTCCAGGTCGGCCCAACCACCGCTGAGGGATTTGGCTACGGTGTCTACATCGAGGTTGCAGACGATGAGGTTGTCAAGGAAGATGCGACCGTCGTTGGCGGCATTGCTTTGGAACCAAATGCGGGAAACGCCGGTCGTGTCGGTATGCCAGAATGCTCCTGCGCGTTCCTCGATGACTCCGTTGACGGCCAATAGGAAATCGTCTGCGTTCGTGTCGATCATCACATGGAGTTCGTAGCGAGTGGATGCCGCATAGACTGTGGCGGTCGTGAGGTCAACGAAGGCGCTCCCGTTGTAGAGTTGGATTTTGTAGAGGCCCGCCGAAATATACTTGAAGGCAAGGAGCACGTTTTCATCGATGGTGTCGGCATTTCCGCTATCGAGCGCGCGGATTTGGATTTCCTCTATAATAGAGGCTCCGGCCATCGTGGAGTCTGTGAACACCGAGAGTTTCACGAGCGCCCGGATCGCCTCGACTTGGAATGCGGGCGACTTCCACGTAGTCGCCCCGCTCGCCGCCGCTGGCTCGTTGAAGTCCAGCGAGTTCAATCCGGTGTCCGGGTTGCTCGCAGAAACATCAACCGCCCCACCGCCGGCCCCCTCCGTCGTCGTCCCCAAAGCCGGGTTCGCGCCAGCCGTCTCCCCCTCGAAGCCGTACTGGAACACGCACCGGAAAGCGACGTTCTTGCGAGATCCCCCGAGCACGCCCGTCCCAAAGCGGCTCCAGCCTTTCGGCAGCCTGACCTGTATCCCATCCGCAAAACTCAGGTTGGCGTTCGCGTGGTGCGCGGCATCGCTGAGGATGTAGCGGTAGACCGGAGCGGTAGTCGGCGCGAGCGTCTCGTTGAACGGCCCGCGGTCCACGTAGAGTTCCCCGTTGAGCACGTAGATGGCGCTCCCGTTCTTCGGGCAATACTGCGCGTCGTTCAGCGTTGAGAGTTTGATCTGCCCCGCCTTGCCGTAGACGTAGTGATTGAGGAGGTTGTGATTGCACGAGGCGAACGTGCCCGTCGCGGTGATGGCGCCCTGGTAGGTCGAGGAGATGGACTTCCAAGTGTCGCCACTGGAGATCGTGATGGCGCCGACCCATGTTATGCTGCGGGAGACAATCGTCACGGCGTTGCTGGCTCCCGTGGTTAGGGCCGGCGTATGCGTACCTCCATTCAGAGTGGCCGTTCCGACGCCCGAGTCAACATCGATCGCGATCCCCGAGAGTGTCCACGGGAATGCGCCGGAGACCGGGGCTATCTCGCCGCCAACCAACCGGATCGTCCCGTCGTTCGTGATCGCGCCCGCCGCCAGTGCCGTACCAACGCTCAACTTCGCCCCGCCACTAAACGCCAATATTCCCGTGGCGTTCGTGGTAACATTCACAATCTGCGCGGCGGCGGCGACCGTGACGGTGTGGGTTGCGGCAATTACAGCATCGTCGGTTGTGGCGGGTGCGGAGCCGCCAACCCACGTCGGGCCGTCGGCCCAGTTGCCAGTGCCGGTGCTTGTGATGGTAGCCACGTTTCAGGCCCGCGCGCGCGCAAGAGTTGCGGTCGGACAGAAACTCTTGCGCGCGCGCGCGTGATCGCAAACAACGTCCTCCCCCACGATGCCCCCGACGCCAAGCGCGATAGCCTGGCCCGCCCCGAGCGCCGCCCCGAGGCTCGGAAACTCTACGACGACCTCGCCCCTCTCATCAACCAATTGGAACGAGAGGGTCTTGAGATCCTTGCGGAGCGTTAGGCTCGCCCCGTCCTTGACAGCGAAGAAGTTGATGTTCAGCCTCGAGTAGTCGGGGTTGCCGAGGTCCGGCGCATCGAACTCGCCATCGCATATCCGCATACTACCGCACCCCGAACCGTATGTGCTTTACCGCGTCCCCGCTCGCGCACCAGTCCCAGCGGTCAATGCGCGTCGTGTAGAGCATCCTCGTCCCGTCCCACCGTGGAGTTGTTACCCGAGCCGGCCGCCCTTTCCGCCATCGATGCCCCAACATCCAGCACGCCGGCCTCAACTACTCCCCTTCTGGTTCAGTAGTCAGCACCAAAGCCAGCGGCTTCTCCGTCCCGAGCCGCGCCATCCACGCGCGCGCGCCCGTCACGATCACCGCGCCCCACGACCCCTCGGACTCCGCTTCATGCGCCATGCGCGCGGCCGTCCGCCCCACAAAGAAGGTCGACTCCCGTATCACTGAGAGACGGTTTTCGTCCCCCACTGATATGGCAGGATCGGGGAGACTCGGGAGGCTTGTAGGCGGCGTAATCTCATCCGCCCCAACTACCTCCGTCATCGTCGCTCCCCCCATCAGTTCAGGTGCCCGTGTTGATTCTCCCGTTGAAAACACTCAGGGCGTTGGCCACGGTACACTGATACCTCGACCACCGCACGAACTGGATGCCGGGCAGGTCAAACGGCTTGTTCTCCCACTCTTGCGTAGCCGTCGCCGCGAAGGTATGCGAGATCGTCCCGACCACGGACCACTCGGCCGTCGCGCCTTTCGGCAAGTTCGAGGAAAGCCCCTCCAACTCCACCGTCAGCGTCCCCACGCCCGTCGCGATCTTCGCGCTGATGTCAACCGAGAACTTCTCGCCTCCGGTCGGCACGACCGCGCGGTTCGCCGCCGTCGTGAACGCCGTCCAGGTGTTCGCTACGGGAGTCGCCGCCTCGTTCGTGTGCCCACCGGGAGACGCCGTCTCCGTGGCGATCGCCTCCTCCGCGCCCTGACCCCCGGCGACCTGCGTGGCGGTCGCCAGCGTCCAGAACCAGCGCCCTCGTCTGGCGGTCATCTCAGTCCCCCCAGACGATGCCATTCACATCTTGATCCGTCAGCACATTCGTGTACGTGATGACGTTCGTTGCCCAGGTGTACGTCGGCGCGGCGGCCGTCCCCGGCTGGTCGAGCAGCGCGCCGATGACCCGCGTGAGCGGTGTCACGGTGATCGTCTCGTCCTGCGAGGTCTCCGCGCGCACCATGTAGAACCTGTGCCCCTCGGCGTTCTTGAGAAACAGTTCCAAGAACGTCTCGCCCGTTGCTTCGACCGTCGCTCACACCCCCTACGCCGGTACGCCCCAGACGATCCCGTTCACATCGTCGTCCGTAAGCGTCTGAGTCACGGTCAGGATGTTCGTCGCCCACGTCATTGTGAGCGCGCCCGCCGTTGCCGCCGCCTTGCCGATCGCCCCGATGATCGTCGAGAGTCCCGCGATGGGGATTTCCTCGCTCGTCGATGTCGTCGCTCGGAAGGTGTAGTACCTGTAGCCGCTCGGCCCCTTCGTGCGCAGCCTGCTCACGACTATTCCAGTTGCGTCTACCATCTTGTTCCCATCCTACGTTGATTGTAGCGGTTTGTTCTCACACGCGCGCGGGGTAGCGGGTGCCCTCCTCGGTCATGCCCGTCTTCCCGCCTTCCAGGACCAACTTGTTCCAGCGCCCCGCCTCCGGGATGATATGGTCGTCCAGGAGTCTCCTCCAGGTCCGCCCCCTCCCGGGGTGTGTGCGCCCACGCTGCCCGTCCACCTCGACATACTCGTCCGCCGGCTCGGTGTCCCTCGGGAATTTACTCGCGAGGAACCTCGCTTCCTGCGGACTCGACGCCGCGAACTGGTACTTGCGGGCGTGCAGCACGCGCTTCGGCCCATTCCTGAGCCTCAACTGCTTGCCGCACGGCCGCCCATCCCAGCGCGTCCCCGGGCATTTCTTCGGGGGTAGAGCCTCGAGAGAGTCCTCCGAGTCCCACCCCATCCAATCGCACCGAGGCTTTCCGTCCGTTGTCTCATCGGCGTCCGGGCATACCCGCGACGCCGGCACTTCTACCGAGGTGCGGACCTTGAGCGTCCCGACAACGTTGTTCACGTTGCGCGACTGCATCACGTTCTTGCGGTAGTACGCGACGAATACCATTGGGTTCGCCTCGTTTACCTCGCTGAACGGATCGCTCAGGCCCTGCCTCGGCGCTACGCTGCCGACTTCAGGTTGTGTTCTCATTGTCAGTCCCTTCTGCGCGCTTGTCTCAAGCCGTCTACGAGATCTCCTGGATGTCCGCGTGGCTCAGCGCGCCGGTTCCGCCCGCCGCGTTCGCGGAGAAGTCAATCAAGCCCGCCGTCCACGAGTGGCAGGCGTACGTGTTCAGCGTGGTCGTCCGCGCGTACTCGCCCCACGACCTGTAGAGCAGGTCGCCGAACGCGAGTTTGCTGAGGTCCAGCATGAACACCCGCAGGACGTTCGCGCCAGTCGGCATGTTCGGCGACGCGATGTAAGTCGTGCCGCCCCAGGTGAACCCGGTCTTCTGCGAGTTCGGCCGCTCGCCCGCGCCCGCGACGGGCGTGGCGAACGAGACGCCGATGGCCTTTGCCAGCACGCCCCACGTTGTCGGGTCCGTGATGCCGAACTCCGCGTTGTCGCCGTCCGGCGAGTTCGTAACGAGGTTCGCGTGGCAAGTGTCCAAGTCGTCCAGAATCACTGCGGCGGAGTTCTTGTCCACACCGTTGGTCGTGGACATGGTTGGGATACCCAGGTAGGTGTCCGCCGTGCCCGCGCCCGTGCCCGCGATGATCATGCTCTCTTCGTACACGTCCAGCGCGCGGTTGCCCGCCGCGATGAACTCCGACTGGAGCGATCGTCCGGGCGTTGTGAGCCCCGCCTTGTCCGACCAGACCTTGACGGCCTGCATCCCGCGCGTGGTGAGCACGCACTTCGTGTAGGTGTCGTCCTGGGTCGTGAGCGTCGGGTTTTCCGTAGGCCCGACACCGACCGCGACCGAGGCCGTGGTGATCGGGTTCCAGAAATACTGCTCCGTGCCGATGGCGAACCTTCGGATGCGCGGCAGGATGTCGACTGCCTTGCGCGCCACGTCAAACGCCTCCTGGTTGATCGTGAGCGGCAGCGTGCCGACCGTGCCCGAGGTCAGCGCGAAGTTCGCGCTAACCTTCGGATGCGCGGCAGGATGTCGACTGCCTTGCGCGCCACGTCAAACGCCTCCTGGTTGATCGTGAGCGGCAGCGTGCCGACCGTGCCCGAGGTCAGCGCGAACTTCGCTTCGTCGCGCGTGAGCTTCAGGTCATCGCCCTGCGAGTTCGTCGAGAACTTGGCGAAAATCTCATCCCGCCGGTTCTCGAGCGACATCTTGGCGTCGTATGTAATTCCCCACGTGCCATCCTCGTCGGCAGCGTACCAGTCGGCCTGGCCGTACTTGTCGGCCTTGTCCACCAGTTTCTGCCCGAACGAAGCGACACGGCCCCTGAGCACGTTTTCCCGGGCCATCTGGCTCGGGCCGTAGCCCCCAACTTCAAAGCCTTCAAATTGCATGTGTGTTGCCTCCTAATCAGTGATGTAGATGTGCCGAGGCTTCGCAGCCTTGGCCTTCTCCTCTCCCGCCGCCGGGGGAACCGTCTTCTGGAGATCCGCGCCGCCCTTGCTCTCTTGCGAGAACTTGGCAAGCGCCTTCTCCGCGAACCCCGCCCGCAACGCGCGGAGAGCCTCGAGCGCCGCGTCTTTCGCGGGCTCGGGGTCGCCGAACTTCTTGGCAAACTTCGCTGTCTCATCGAGCAGCGCGAGCCGCTCGGCCTCGTTCTTCTCCTTCAGGAGCGCGTCCCGCTGCGTCTTGATGAGTGTGAGTTCCTCGTTTGCGTCTGCAAACTTGGCCTCAGCATCCTTCACCTTCGACGCGGCGTCATTGCGCTCCTTCGTGAGCTTCTCGACTTCCTCTGTCGTCATGTCTTCTTGCTCCTTGTCTTTCGGATTGAATGAATCGAATGCGCCTTCCCCGGCGCTGAACTTGCCGACCTCCGCGTAGGACGCCGGGATCGCCTGGTCCCCGAGCGGCAGTACCGCGAGGTAGCGCGGCTCGATGTCCAGCATGGTCTTGCGGTCGGCCGCAACCGTGATCGGGCCGTCGATCGAGACGCCGAGCCTGCCGTACTCCCGCGCGAGTTCCCAAGTATCGCGCGCGAGCGTCGTCTTGAACGGCCGCGCCTCGAAGACCCCCTGGCCGGTTGCGTTTACCCCGGTCTTCGTGATGCGCGCCACGTCGACCGTGACCGGCGGCTTGTCGGGGTGCGAGGCGTCCACGACGCACATCCTCTTGCCCACCCACTTGGCCATCGTCTTGTCAATGAACGCCCGCGTGACGATGCGCGCGCCGCGCGAGGTCTGGAACGCCCCCGGCTCGAGCATGATGCCGCGCACGACGGGCTCGCCATCTTCGACGCTGAACCGCGCGTCGGTCGTGAACGATCCAAAGTCGGTCTCGGGCTTGTCTTCGTCTGCCATGCTCAGTCCACCTTCTCAATCAAAATGTAGCCGACGGGCTCGGCCTCGAACCACGGCCGCGCGAAGAACCAGCCTGCCCGTGTCGTTGTCTTCATGCTCCCAGCCCCGTCACGAAACTCCACTCGCTCACCGGCACCCACCGGCACCGGCAGTTCGGATGCTCGGGCGGGATGTCCAACGCCTCCGCCTGTTCGATTGTGACTCCCGATGCGTACTCCGCCTCGAGCGCGCGGCAACGCCCGTCTACCAGGTCGTCCAGCGAGGTCATCCAGCGCACCTTCTCCCCCGCATAACTCTCGCGGTAGGCGTCCAGCGTGCCCGCATTGCCCGCGCGGTTGAGCTCCGTGCGCACCAGGCGGTCCGTGTCGTAATCGTCGAACGCCTTGCGCACGGCGTCCGCCGCATCGTCGACCGAGCCGCCCTGGTTCAGCGTGTCCACAAGCACGCGCCGCGCCTCGGCGCCGACCGGACTGATTGCGTCCTCCGCGTGCATCTGGTTGACCGCGAGCAGCCTGTCCAAGCCGCGCGTGTCAGTGAATGTGAAGTCGGCCGGGAGTTCCGCCAAGCCCAGGATGTCCTGCCGCGCTTGGAAGTAGAGTTGCTTGTTAAAGTCGTCCAGCAGCACCTCGAAGTGCTTCGTGTCGGGCTTGACCGCGGTGAGCGCCTTGATCTTCGTCGGGTCGGCCGCCGCCATCTTCGCCGCCCCTTCCATCGCTTGCTTCGCCTGCGCGAGGAACGAGTCCGCCATTGCGATGACCTCCGCGTCGAGCGCCAAGCGGTACTTCGCGAGCGTCTTCACGGGGTTGAAGTCCCACTCCTCGCGGAACGCCTCTTCGGAGCGCGTCATGCCGTGCTTCGCCATCTTCGCCTGCTCGCGCCGGTCATTCGAGTCTTGACCGGGCGGGCCCTGCGCGAACCCGGGCGCCTGCGGCGGTGGGGGCGGAGGCGGCGCGTCCCCTTCGAGTTCGACATCCAAGGCGGTCCCAATGATCGTGCGCTTCTCGTCGTCCCTCAACTGCGGGATGCGGCCGATTATCTCGGAGATCTGCGCGTACACCAAGTCCTGCGACGGCACGCGCGAAGTCCCCGCGCCGAGCGTCTCGCCAGCGAGGTCGATGAGCGGCAGGATCTTCCGCTCGATCTCCCGCGCGATCTGCGACCGCTTCGCCTGGAGGTACTGCGCGAACGCCAGGAACTCCGTCACGCTCTGCGCGCGGTTGCTCCCTTCCTTCCGCCCCATGAACACCTGCGGCACCCTGAGCGTCATGCTGAGTTCGTCCCACAGTTGGTCGATGACCTGCGTGAGCCCCGCAAAATCCGCCGTGTTGCCGAGGCTCTTCACATCCACGAGCCCCTGCTTGATCTCGGGGTTCAATTGCGACCGCCGGCTCTTGAAGACCAGGCGGTTTAGGATCGTCATCTTCCCGGTCGTCGCGTCGTACTGCTCGACCTCGCGGAACTTGTCGATCACCCCGTTCAGGTACTCCTCCTCGAGGTTCGCCGCCTTCGTGCCGCTGTTCGTCGAGGAGATATGTGAAACGTCCACATCCGCCACGATGAAGTCGTATGCCGCGCGCTTCGCCAGCGCATTGCGCGTCGATTGAAGGATCGCCATATCATCGAACGCCTCGCCCGCCGTCGACGCCAGCGGCCTACCGTACAAGTCGTTCCCCAGGCGGTCGCCCCGCAAGTAGAGCATATCCGCCAGCAAGATCCACGGGCCCCGGCTTTTCGCCGGTATCTCCTGGCGGCCGACGATGACCAGCCGCCCGCCAGTGAGCGGGTCGTGGTAGAACGCCTTCAGTATGTCGGCGTCGTCTGGGATGTTGTAGCAATATTCCGAGGTCAAGACCTGCAAGCCCCAGCCCTTCGCCGCCGGGTCCGTGATGCCCAACCGCTCGGCGGGAACGATCGCGCAATAGGAATTGCCCAATGCGAACTGCGCAATGATCGAGTCGTAAAGGATTTCCAAGAAGCCGGTCGCCTTGCACCAATCCGCCCAGACCTTCTGCCTACCCTCGTCATTCGTCTCGAGCTCGAAGCCGAGTTGCATAATCGACTCCGCAATGCAGTTGACGTGAGAATTATACCATCGATTCTCGTCGTAGTAGCGCCTGTAACGTGCATAATAACTCTCATTGCGCTTGGGAATACGCGCATGAGGGTCGAATTGCAGGCTATCGAACCCGTAGGGATTGCGGCGGGTGTCTTGGAGGTCGGCGCCGAAGGCCGCAATGGAGTTGTAGCCGCGTTGCCGGGCGCCGCTCGTTATGAGCATTGGGGCTTCGGGATCCAGAGGTTCAGGAGAGGGTGGGGTGGGCGCCAACTCGGGTTGGGATTGGTATTGCGAGTTGCGACTGAGCCGGGCGAATAGCCCGGAGTAACGACTTGACCCGGAGGTAGTAGTGCCCATCCCGGGAAACTACCTAACTAATCGTCTTATGAACCTTCGGGGAAGTAGTGGGGGAGAATTAGGCGACATTGCGCGGGAGTCAGCCGGGCGGGGGACTCGTGTGGCAGATCCCGTGATGCACGCAGTAGAGGCGCGTGCGGCCCCGGGGGAGCTTCAGCCAATAGTGGCACCGCGAGTAGCAAGGACCCCGCTCGGTACAGGCGGGGTTGCCGCACTGCCTCTTTGGACGGCCCGCCATTGCGATTCTCCTACGTCCTGACTTGCTGGGTTCTTTTTTTATCGCGGCTCTATGCCAATTCCAGCGCCGTCTGGTTGAGGTCGCACCGCTTCCGGATGGGTGCGGGGCTTCGTCTTTCCCATTCGGCTATCGAATTCCAATCGAAGTCTTCCATGGTTTGTAATCGGGGAGCGCTTCGATATTGGGACGCCCGGAGAGTTGTGCGGACACCGCCCATAGAGCCCCATCGCCATGTTACAATTATGGCAAAGAACCCGAAGGCCCGCGGGGTATCCCTGCTTCTTCAGCCAAGTATAGAAACTTCGACCCATCCCGTGTTTCTTCCGATCTGCAAGCCCGCCGCCTTCCGGGTGATCCAAAACGAGAAATTCCAGCCGAGCCTCCGAGCAACATGCGCACTTGCTACCGTATGCCCTGAGTGCGCGCATCCTTTCTCGGTGCCGGTGTGCCTTTGCGAGTGAGAGAGTTTTTTCTGGATTGGCTCTCCGCCACCTACGGCCATTCTCCCTCGCCCGATGTCTATTTCGCCTCAGCCACTCGCGCGAATAGGCCGCCGAGCACGATTTGCAATTCCCAAGATGGCCGTCCTTCGCCATTTTGTTTTGATGATAATCCGCCAACGACTTCTCGACGCCGCACTTCTTGCATATCTTCATTTGAACCATACTAACCGAGCTCCAACGCCTTCTGTGCCAGATTGCATCTCTTGGCGATTAATCTCGCGTAATCGGAATTGAGTTCGATGAGGATGGCCGACCGCCCCAGGCGTCTTGCGACGGCGCCCGTTGTGCCGGAGCCGCCGAATGGGTCGAGGACAAGGCAGGGAACGATTGGGTGATCCTCCAGGGGGATGGCGGGCTCGTAGACGAGGACTTCTTCTTCGACCTCCTTGGGTTCGAGATCCGTAGCCTTGCGCCGGTCGTTCAGAATGCCTACTGCATCGGAGTGGCCGGGCTCATGCCAACTTCCGTAGCCAATGCGCTTCACGAGTCGCTTGACGAAGCGGCCATGACACGCGCAGGTGGGCTGCCAGGCGACGGTTTCATAGTTCTTCTTTAGACCGGACTGAAAGGCGGCATTCGTATTGTCCTGTCGATCGGCATTCGGGCCGCGACGCACTCCCCGGGCCGGGCCGTCCTTGACAAAACCCGAGAACGTCGTCACCCTCTCCCAAGGCGCCCCGCACTTCCCGCAGGCTCCTTTGGCTGACGTGCCGGCCTTGATGCACCGCTCGGGGATGGCTTCCGGGAACGTCGCGAAATGGCTTTCCGGGTAACTTTGTGTGGCGATTGTCCAGACGGAGCGGGCGTTGCGGCCTGCGGCTGGATTGGAACCTTTGACGCTTCCCTTCATTCGCTCGGGCGCTTTGTCCGCATTGCCGACCTCGCGGAACACGTCGTATTCATGCTCGCGTCTCCCGAACTCGGCTGCCTCCCTAATCCCGGTCGCATCGTAGTAGTACCTCGGGGACTTCGTCAGCAAGAAGATGTATTCGTGCGATCTTGTTGGCCGGTCGGTCACGCTCTCCGGCATCGGGTTCGGTTTTGCCCATACGATATCGCTCCTGAGCCACCACCCATCCGCCTGCAATGCGAACGCTACGCGCCAGGGCTGGCCTACGAGGTCTTTGACTTTCAGCCTCCCCCAATCCTTGTTCCACTTGCCGTAGGAGGCTTGATCGCTCGCGGGGATTTGGCCGTCGTGATCGGTCTTCGCGCCGCCGTTGCCCGCGAAACTATCTCCTAAATTTAGCCATAGCGTTCCATCCTTTCTTAAGATTCGTCGGACCTCGCGGAACACCACGACCATCTTGGCTACCCACTCCTCCACGCTTTTCTCCAGGCCGATCTGCGCTTCCGCTACGCCCGCGATCTTGCCGGTGCCGAGACACTTGGGGCAGGAGGGGTTGGGCTCGGACTTGAGGAGTTCGCCGATATCCCCATCGTCGTTGACCCGAGCGGCGCTACGGAAATCGCTACGGCCATACTTCGCCATCGCCTCCGCTTCGTTGATTGCTCGAACTACTGGAACGTTCGCCTTGATCGCGCAATCACACCTCGAATAGTCGCGTAGCGCCCAATACGGCGGCGAGGTCACGACGCATTGCACCGACTCATCGGCAAGCTCCGCTAACTTCGCCATTACATCGCCGACTAACAACGTCACCTTTGGCGCGAGGTTCGGCGGCGGGGCCGATGTTTCAGTCATTGAACTCTTGCCCCCCCCCCC
>Ga0209342_10005151_pt1 | contig 13434 bp, 12 predicted proteins | sample RifCSP16_2_FD_184023 | JGI IMG/M metagenome (GOLD analysis project Ga0209342, IMG submission 184023) | Soil microbial communities from Rifle, Colorado - Rifle CSP2_sed 16_2 (SPAdes) (version 2) | ecosystem: Environmental > Terrestrial > Deep subsurface > Rock core/Sediment | place: Rifle... | reverse complement strand
TCTCGCAAGGTGGAAGCCGAAGACCTCCACCCTCTTTATCATGCCATCAACCTCAATCTCTGCTGTCCTCATCCCCCTGTTGGCCGCAAGACTCCTTTGGATGATGGATAGATCCTCCAATAGCTCCGCCGGACTATGATAAGACCCGCCCATAATATCCCCCCCTTTTAAAAGGGGGGCCAGGGGGGATTTGACTGAGTCATCTGCCCTTGTTTTTTCTAACCGTATTTTCACAAATGACAGCTTCTGTCTATAGGGTTCATAAGGGTTTCTATCAAGGACCTGTTGTCCGATATCCGGCATGCCCTTCTTATCCGCTTCAATAGAGGCGATCAGCTCCTCTGATACATTCACCTTGGTAGTCGAATGGCTGAGACTTCCTATGAGATCCTGGACCGACTGGATATAGAGTGAGAGAATGGCATCCCTCTGGGTTTTAATCGTCCATCTTGTGACTTCAGGGGTGACATTGGGATTTCCGTCTCTGTCGCCGCCAACCCATGAGCCGAATCTTAAGAGCGGTGGTATCACAACACCCTGCTCCGGGTAGAATTTCTCGATGCTGCGCCGGAGAGAACGGTAGAGTTTGGGGATCACAGAATAAAAGGTCTCCTTAAAATAGTAGAGTCCATTGGATACCTCTTCTTCCACAGTCGGCCTTTCGAGGAATATGTCCCCGGTCTGCCAGAGCTTCTGTATCTCATTGATGATATCCTCCCGCAGCAGGGCCTTCTCCTCAGGCGTCCAGATGGGATTTTCCTTTTTGAAGATCGTCAGGTATATCTTCCGGTATTTCTTGAGGATGGTGAGCCTCTTTGCCTCTGTCGGATGTGCCGTCATGACAGGCTCTATAGACAGACTACTCAGAAGGTCAAAGAGGGTCTTTCGATCGATTCTATTTTCATATAACCTTGCAAGACAATCTTCGAAGGAACCCTTGACACGACCGCCGTGGCGCTGCATCTCCCTTCGTTGCTGCATCCCGAAATTCTCCTCGGCTGTGTTGAGGAGGTAGAAGTAGAGGGCGAATGCCTGAATGAGCTTTGAGGATATGGAGAGATCAAGCCGTTCCGCCTCGCGAAGTAGAAACGCCTCGGTGGAAGGGTCATATTGGTCCTTGATCTTCTTGCAGGCTGTACGGAATTCCTCGACTAACCGGAAGAGTTGATCCCCCTCCTGCTCCCGTATCACCTTATCGAGGGCATCCTCAAGATACTGGATATCGGACTGTAACCGGCTGTCGTCTAAAGGGAGTTCCATATCAGCTATGACTATAACAGAATTTTCTCTGTTTCTGAAGAGGGCTTGGTTCCAGATACTTTTATTTGACACCAACAGGGGTTTTTGTTAAATTCAGGCCATGAAAGCCATTCCCATTCCAAAAGCCTTGTTGTGGGATTACACCACTCCGCCGGATGATCTTCTCTGGCGTCTCCAGCGGATCGCCGATTTTTTTCCACTTTATGGAACAGACCGGGATACAGTCTCCGCTCTCTATGAGCATAAGGATCAGTTACAGATGGATCGGGAGACGGTACTTCTCATTGAGGAATATTATAAGATCTGGAAATCCAAGGATGGATGAGATCACAGAGAATGTTATCCTGACCCAGGAACAGAAGGAACTACTTCTTTCCTTTGCGCAGTCTCCTCTGTCCTCCCTATTTTATCTCAGCGGTGGCACAGCTTTATCAGCCTTCTATCTGCATCATCGTTTTTCTGAAGACCTGGACTTTTTTACCGTTCAGGAAATCGCTATCGAAGATATCCTGGCCTTCTTGAAAACAATCCCTACGATAAAACAGATGACTTACGAACGGAAATATGATCGCAAAATCTTCTTGTTGGAATATCCTTCTGAGCTGTTCCTCAAGGTAGAATTTACAAAATATCCGTTCGAACAGCTTGCAGCAACTCAGAAATTCGGAGGCGTTGCAGTGGATAGCATTCAGGATATTTTTGCGAATAAACTGATCGCAATGACGGACCGCCGGGACCCAAAGGATTATGTAGATGTTTATGCAATCATACAAGCCTATCCATCCCTGCGGATAGAAGAAGCCATAGGTCAAACCGAAAGAAAGTTTGGCGTGAAAGGGATAGGGTCTATGCTTTCAGGACGATTTCTGGAGCCACCTGCATGTGTGGGCATTGCTCTTACAAAAGAAATAGATCTTCCCGGCATCCATCGCTTCTTTCAGGAAACAGCCAGAGCGCTTATCCGGCGATCTATCGGCGGGTAATTTTTCCCGAGGCCAATTTTCCTATCGGGTGTTACACACATCCTCTGGCAGATATTGCTTCGGACCTTTCTGCTCAGCGAAGAAATGAAGTTTTTGGGAGAGAGACTATGCAATTGCATAGCAGAGTTCTTCCTGAAGTCGATAGTTGAAAAAAACTAATAAATACTATAGATTACAAACGGAATAGTGATGTTTAACTCTTCTGGGTTAGGTATCACAAATCATTCAAGCTGATCAGAAAGACCGACGGGCGTTCTCAGTCCCGTTGGCGCAGGCGTCTGATGCGGCACTTGAAAATTTTTTAGGATGTTATACGGATACATATAAACATAGTTGGGTTCCTACGCACAACCGCGCGGTTGCCACGCATATGGACAGAGCAAAGCTAAAGGGAGAGCTTCAGCGACTCATCGATGAAGCCCCGCGGATTGCCCCTTCGATCGTTCTATACAAGGTATATCACGACTACGGCAAAGTCACCGACGAGGCTCTCGACACCCAGAACCTTGTTCGATGGGAACTTGAAGCTGCATCGATCCTAAGCGAGTTAGCCGCCTCCGGCGTCTCGGTGTTCAAGGGCCTTCACGAAGAGTATCTCAAGAAAAAGGACGCGGCGAAGGAGTTCCATAGCCGTTCCATCCTGGTGCATCATCTCCTGGAGCTCTTGCTTAGCTCCGTTCAACTTCTGGACTCGGCTTTGTCCCAGCCGGCCCGGGGTGCAGCAAAGCCCTCGGATCTGAATCCATGGCCAGTCGTACGGGGCTTTCTCCTCCGCGAATCGAGCTATGAGGTCCCGGAGATCATCGACCGGGCGGGGTTGACCGTGGACTGGATGCTGACCGAGAGGGAAAACTACTCGCACAAAACGCGCTTGGCCACTTACCGGCCTCGTATTGATGCGGCCTATCAATTACTGTCTAACAACGACGATCGCCTTCGCGTCGCTTACATCGTGACGCGAGAGCTTGCGAGTCGTGGTTCGACCGATGAGCTAAGCGGTGCACTGCTGGAGATCGGTTGGGACCTTCGAGACAACAAGCTTATTCCCTCCGGCAGCAACGTCCGCGAGTTGTTCTTTCCGGAGCAAAGCCACCACGACGCCTATGTCGGGATCAGGGCCATACTTCAGAAGGCGAGGAACCGTATCGTAGTTGTTGATCCATACATTGATCAATCAATTTTCACGATCCTCTCATCCTGCGTGGAAGGTGGGACGACCATCCGGATTCTCAGTTCAAAACTGCCTCCCGACTTTGCCCTCGAGGCAAAGAGATGGCTCTCTCAGTACGGAGGAAGTTTGCTCGAGGTCCGTACTACTAAGGAGTTCCACGACCGTTTCATCATTCTTGATGACACCGCGTGTTGGCATGTCGGCTGTTCAATCAAGGACGCGGGCAACAAGGCGTTCATGCTGAGCGAGTTAGAGGATCACGATAACCGCATGGCGCTCCTGGCGCAGGTGAACAAATCCTGGGCTGCTGGAGCGATTGTGCTGTAATGGAGAGGAAACCTAACCTCCGCTTTAACGCGGAACATCAACAGTGCCGCTGCGCGCCGCTGTCGCCGGCCGGTCAAGCGGGGCGTTAGAGCTTCTTGATGGAAGATTCATGATCGAAATTCTTACAGCTCTGCTCGTTGTCATCACAGGCTTTTACGCCTGGGCTACGTTGCGCATCTTGCGGGCTAATGAGGCGGTGGTTCAGGTTATGAAGGATCAACTGGAGGCACAAAGCAGGCCTTATCTACACCCGTCATTGTTCGTCGTGCCCGGTACAAACATATTTGGCCTTCGCATCAAGAACACCGGGAAAGCAGCCCCTAACAATCTTCGCCTGTCCATCGACAAGGACTTCTTCTTGTTCGCAAAAAAGAAGGAAGGTCAGAATCTCCGCGATATGAATGCCTTTTCCCAACCGATAGCGAGTTTTCCTCCTGATGCAGAAATAGAATTCTGGTTAGCGCAAGGCCCGAATATTTTTGCTGAAAACGCAGATCAAACGGTCGTTCCCCATGTTTTTTCAATCCAGGCTGATTACACATTTTCGGGAAGAACTGTCAGCGAGAGCACGAGTTTAGATTTCCGCCCGTATTTAAACGCGAACATTCCTCGCGACAGTGTTGTGAGTGAATTAGAAAAAATCAGGAAATCAATTGACACATTGGCAAGCAACATTAAGAAGCACTAACATCCGCGTCGAGCTGACCTCGTGGGGAAATTCTGGGGCATCATCGGCCATCCTATTGGGAATCGGTATCGGATGTAAATCAATAATGATCTTTCTGCCATAGATAGTTTTCGGCTCCGCCTATAGACTTGGTTGAGGTGGACTTTGACGTGTGGTATAGGAAGAAATAAGTTGCCGGAATGGCGTATTATTTGGAAATAGCCAACTTAACAAACTTGACAATATGTCGGAAAGTAATGAATAATGTAGCAGGTTTTGCATTATACAGAAGTGGGTGTAGTAGGGGATAGACTGCCAATATGAACGATTTGCAAATCTTGACAGGCGATAGTCGCACGGTTTTAACAACGCTGGCAGATGAATCCGTACAATGCTGCGTGACATCGCCGCCTTACTGGGGATTACGCGACTACGATCATCCAGCGCAGATCGGGGCTGAGCCATCACCTGAAGCTTACGTCGAGAACCTTGTGGCAATATTTCGGGAGGTTCGTCGTGTTCTGCATAAGAATGGAACGGTGTGGCTTAATGTGGGCGACGGCTATGCGAGAAACGGCGGAACGGGCAATTGCGGCCCAAATGCTGTGGTCGGTAACACCAAAAAACTGATCCAAAAACGCAATTGCAAAGTTCCTGATTGCTGGGGACTCAAGGACAGAGATTTGATGGGACTGCCCTGGCGCGTTGCCTTTGCTTTGCAGGTGGATGGGTGGGTGTTGAGATCAAAAATAACGTGGATTAAAAAAACCGCGATGCCTGAAAGTGTGAAGAACAGGCCAACGAACGCAACAGAAGAAGTTTTCATGTTGGCAAAATCGCCAACATACTTCTACGATCCGAACGGCTTTAGGGAAGTGAGCGGTGCAAATCTCCGCAACTACTGGATACTCGGTCCCGACACGAACGGGAACGGACACCCAGCGGCATTCCCACGTGAGTTGGCACGACGATGTATTCTGCTTGGATCGCGTGAGGGCGATACTGTCCTGGACCCGTTCGGCGGTTCCGGAACAACTGGTCTGGCGGCATGTGAGTTAGGCCGCAAGGCAATTCTGATTGAACTGAATCCGACATATGCCCAGATGGGCAGAGAGCGTACAACAGTTTGCCAGCCGAAGTTGCAGATGTTCAGCATACGACCGGATGGGCTGGGAGTGTAGTTGCTATGCCACGAAAGCCAGGATCGAAGCAGTTAATTCTTGAATTTTTTCTGGGCAACATTGGTAAAGTGCTTGAATCAAAGGATATTCAAAAGGTTAGCGGAGGGGCAGTAGAATGGGCGCGAAGGGTTCGAGAGCTTCGCAATCTGGATGGCTATCAAATCCTTTCCCACAGGGATCGTGTGAACTTAAAGCCAAATCAGTACCTCATGGAAACAATCGAGCGGTTGCCGGCTTTCGCAAGCAGTATCTCTAAGGAAACTCGTGCTTGGGTGCTTGAAAGAAACGGATACACCTGCCAGATGTGTGGAGTCGCGGCTGGTGACCCCGATCCGCACGGTGGAAATCGAACGGTGCGGTTGGCGATGGGCCATATAATCGACAAGTCTAAGGGGGGAGACGATACACCGCAGAATCTGCGAGCGGTTTGCACAAACTGCAATGAAGGATTGCAGAATACATCGTTGCCAAAACCGGATCGCATTCACCTGCTTGCTCAAATCCGGCGTGCGACGATTCAGGATCAGGAAGCCGTACTGGACTGGTTGCTCCAAAAGTTCAATATGAAAGCCAATAAAAAGATATAAAGACAAGTGGTACACAACAGGGGCTGTCACCAAGTTCCAGCTGAATGCGCACGTTATTCTCTCTTTCTCTCCGCAATCGTCAATTCGAAATTTTCTACAATGTATTGACTCGTAGCTGCAATGCTCAACCCTTCTTCCTCAATTTCAAATTTCGGCAAAAAGTTAGTCTGGATTTCTCCTGCCATGTTTTAGAAACGTTCCGCTTTGATATTCCTCAAATGCTGTTCTCAACTCATCTCCTGGTCTGTCCACTGAGCGCGTCCCGGCGCTGCGGCGAATTTAAATCAAGTTCAGGCCCGATCGGGACTATCCTGGTGGGATTGATATCCGTATGTGTGATGTAATAGTGACGTTTGATGTGATCAAAGTTAACTGTCTCTGCGATCCCTTCGTGCTGATACAGTTCCCGTAGGTATCCATAGAGGTTTGGGTAATCAACAATCCGCCGGATGTTGCACTTAAAATGGACGTAATAGACCGCATCAAAGCGTATGAGTGTCGTAAACAGCCGCCAGTCGGCTTCTGTCATCTGGCTGCCTACCAGGTATCGCTTTGTCTTGAGGCGTTCCTCTATCTGGTTCAGGGCGTTGAACAGCGCCCGGACTGCCCGCTCGTAGTCACTCTGTGTGGCTGCAAAACCCGCCCGGTATACGCCGTCATTTACATTTGGATAAACAAAGTCATTGACCGCATCGATCTCTGTGCGGAGCGCCTCAGGGTAAAAATCAGATTCGCTTCTGGTGAATGCGTTAAATTCGCTGTTCAGCATGCGCATGATATCATCATCGGCGTTTGAGACAATCCGGCCCGTCTTCTTATCCCAGAGGACCGGGACTGTCACTCTGGCGTTGTAGTCAGGGTCCGAGGCTTTATAGGCTTCGCTGAGAAACTGAAAGCCGTTCACCGGGTCTTCACTGTACCCTGGACCATTTCGAAAGGCCCATCCACGCTCATCCCGAACCGGGTCGACAACGGTCATGCCGATGGCCTCGTCAAGCCTTTTTAACTTGCGCATGATAATAATACGGTGAGCCCAAGGGCAGGCAAGGGAAACATAGAGATGATAGCGGCCTGATTCAGCAAGATAGCCGCTTGAGCCATCGCTTGTCACCCGGCCCCGAAACTGGTCTTCCTGCCTGACAAATGCACCTTCTTCATTTCGTTCCTTGGGAAATATCATCTGCATATCTCCATTACCGCGCACAGAATTTGGTGGCACTCATTATTATAACATCTTTTCAACCGTACAGTACCTATAGGCCATCTTCTTTCTGGTTACGTTCGTATTATTTCAAGGCGGCGATGATCTTCCGGTTGGCGGCAGGAAAGGCGAAGCGGTCTAACTCCCCTGGAGATACCCAGCGGTAAGGGTTAAGGGTGCGGGGAGCCCCGTCACGGTAGCGGCAGTGAAACGCGTGCAGGGTGATCCGGAAGTGGGAATAGGCATGACGTACAATGCCGATCAGGTTCTCCACAGAGACAGCGATCTTCAACTCTTCCTGGATCTCACGGGCTACGGCTATCGCAGGGGGCTCTCCCTCTTTCAGTTTTCCACCGGGGAATTCCCATAGGCCGCCGAGAAGCCCCTCAAGGGGTCTTTGGGTGATGAGCACCTTCTTTCCTTTCCATATCACGCCGACGGCAACATGATAGTGGGGGATTTTCTTCCCGGGTGATTTTATCGGAAGGGACTTCTGAATCCCTTTTTGATAGGCGAGACAAAAAGGCTTCAAACAGCAGGCAGGACAGTCCGGATCTTTTGGGAGACAGACCATTGCCCCCAGGTCCATCAGGGCCTGGTTGAAAGAGCGGGGGTCTTTCTCCGGCACAAGACCTTCAGAGAGGCCCCAGAGCTTTTTCTGTACCGGTGCGAGCGAGGGGTTTTTCCTGATCGCAAAGAGCCTGCAGAGGACACGCCGGACATTTCCATCGAGGATCGGCGCCTTCTTCCCGTAGGCGATGCTGACGATCGCCCCGGCAGTGGAGCGGCCGATCCCGGGAAGGGATGCCAGCGCTCCAATATCCTCCGGCATTATTCCCTGATACTGATCTGAGATAATGCGGGCCGCCTTCCGAAGGTTTCTTGCCCGCGCATAATAACCCAGCCCCTCCCAGACCTTCAGCACAGTTCCTAATGGGGCATGGGCCAGATCCGACACCGTGGGGAATGCCGCCATAAACCTTTCATAGTAAGGGATCACTGTGGCGACCTGTGTCTGCTGGAGCATGATCTCCGAGACCCAGATGGCATAGGGATCAGAGGTGCGCCGCCAGGGAAGGTCGCGCCCCTCCTTCTTATACCAGCGAAGGAGACGAGTAGCTAACAGTCGTTCCATGAGAAAGATTGTAGCATGACATGTAGCGTTCAGAAAGGAGTGGTTTATTATCCTTTGCCGCAACAATAAAACAGATGATTTTCTTTTAGTTTTGCGGTATAACAAGACCATATGGAAAAAATAATAGAGGTCTTAAATGATCTTGTCCGTGAAGGCATCATTGAGAAATACGCCATCGGAGGGGCAGTGGAAGCGCCATGGTCTGTATAAGAAGTGGAGAGGATATGTTAAAAGATAGAAAGAAATATTTTGAAGAGGCAAGCAAGTTTAATAAGAAGATTTTTGCCTCCAAGGAAAAGAGGCGAAAAATCTGGGCAAGACGACCCATAGAGGTAAAAATCAGGGAGCTCGTGAGACTTCAGGAGATAACCGCAACCCTTCATCCGGAACTCAGAAAAATTATCCCCTGGAAATTAAAATGAAGTGCTGTGCAAACTTACGGCTGACATACTGCGCCGTGTCAGCGCTTTTTATCTGTATGCTTGCACATGGCGGTAAAACCGTTGCTGAAGAGGCGCCGCGTCCTGCCAATAGCGCATTTCATATAAAAACCCTTTCTTCAGAGGCCCTTGAGGGCCGGCTTTCCGGAAGTGCCGGGGGATTCAAAGCGGGTGAGTATATCGCCGGGGAATTTAAAAGGATCGGCCTCTTTCCGGCAATAGGGGACTCCTTCTTCCAGCCTTTTGAAATATCCCTGAAAAGTCTTGGCAAGGATAACAGGCTTTTTATGTCCGGGAGGGAGCTAAAAGTACTGGAAGATTATGTACCGCTGACAGTATGTCCGCCGGGTGAGGTGAGGGGGAAGAAGGTTGCCGTGGTGCGATACGACGAGGCGGTACCGGATGGCGGGCTTCCTGCAAAAATCAAGGAGGCAGAGGAGGCAGGCGCCAAAGCCCTGGTAATCCTGAAGCAAGACCTCTATTCTGATGACACGGTATGGAAAGAATTGGTCCCGCCAAAGCTTCGCACACGCTGGGAGAAAGCCCTCAAAGAGGACTTTGTCCACTTTCTCCAGATGAAGGTCACACAGAAGATGAATCTGACGCCGCCGGTGACCTCAAAGATCCCCTGCTTACTGGTTAGGGAAGACAGCCTTACAAAGAATCGCGAAAATCCCCCTCCCTTGACGGGAGGGGGCGAGTGGGAGGGTGAACAAAGGGTCCTGGCCCCCCTCCCCTTAGTCCCCTCCCACGAGGGGAGGGGAAATAGGGATCAAGGATTTTCAAGCGAACCGCTCATGAGCCAGGGGCTCACAAAGGGGCATGAAAATACAGCATGTCACCCTGAGCCGAAGGCGAAGGGTCTGATGCGCCAGGTTAATCAGATTCTTCGCTGTGCTCAGAATGACAGCAAAGTGGCAGGAGCATTTTCAGATGAAATCATCATGAAAGTTGACATCGTAGAAGAGAAGCTTTCAGCAAGGAATATCATTGGTTATCTCCCGGGAAAAGGGGACCATAAGGACGAGACGGTTATCGTCGGCGCCCACTACGACCACCTCGGGCTTGACTCAAAGGGGCGGTACTTCCCCGGCGCTGATGACAATGCCTCAGGTGTCGCTGCCTTGCTGGAGGTCGCGGAGAGACTGGCACAGAAAGGGACAGAGAGGAGCGTTGTCTTTATCGCCTTTGACGGAGAGGAGTGGGGACTTACGGGATCAGGATACTATACCGATTATCCCGTCTTTCCATTAGACAAGACCGTCCTCATGATTAACATGGACACCATCGGAAGAAATGAGCCTGATGCGATACACTTCCTCGGCTCTCAGAGAAATCATGATGTCCGAAGAGTTGCCGGCGAGATAGCAGAGCGCACCGGCATGAAACTTCTGGACGACATCGAGTTTGCCTTCAAATACGGGAGTGACCATTACTCATTCTATGAGAAGGGGATCCCTGCGATAGACCTTACCTCAAGCTATCATGAAGACTTCCACAGGATCACTGACACGCCGGAGAGGGTCAATGTGGACAAGGTCGCAAAGATCGCCGACCTTGTCCACGGCCTTACCCTTGAAGTTTCAAACTCAGAGGTCAATTTTCAGAAGCCACTTCAGGTGGACGTCCCCTTTCCTGAACAGAGGTAGGCCAGCCATCCCGCGGGGTTAAAAAAACCGGTCGGGGTCAGGTCTTGAATCTTGACTATCTTAACACAATAGTCAAGATTCAAGACCTGACCCCGACCTAACTACTCCTCATACACCCAGTCTGCGATGAAGATTTGAGATTTGCCGCCGGACTGGCTCGATGTCCAGAGGAGCTTCTTTCCGTCCGGGGAAAAATAAGGGAGGCCGTCAAAGCCCGTGTCATAGGTGATCTGTTTCAGCCCTGTGCCATCAGGCCTTATGATATAAAGGTCAAAGTTTCCGGCTCCCGACGGGTTGGAGGCAAAGATGATATATTTCCCTGAAGGGTGGAAATAAGGCGCCCAGTTTACGGCCTCAGCGCTGGTAATCTGTCTCTCCCCTTTTCCCTCTGCATCCATGATATAGAGTTGGGCTATTCTCGGTTTCTCCGGATCTCTGAATGCCCTGAAGACGATCTGCTTATCATCCGGGGAGAAGAATGCCCCGCCGTCGTATCCCTTGGAAGATGTCAGCCTTCTCTGCTCCGTTCCGTCGGCATTCATGACATAGATCTCCAAATCACCGTCCCTTTGAGAGGTGAACACGATCTTTTTTCCGTCATTGGAATAGACCCCCTCGGCATCATACCCATCGCTGGAGGTCAGGCGTTTAAGATTAGCGCCCTCCGGGTCCGCCTCATAGATCTCCATATCCGAATCAAAATCCCACTGATATTTCCTCTCCTCTTTAGGCGGGGGCTCAGTCCCGCTTGCTGGATTATGCATGGTCGAGGCATAGATGATCTTCTTTCCATCGGGCCTGAAATAGGAGCAGGTGGTCTTCCCTTTGTCACCGCTGATAAGGGCCTGATGACTGCCATCGCTGTCCATTGTATAGATCTGATAATAAGGGTGCTCCCCCCGGATTGATTGAAAGATGATCTTCCCCATATCCCGTGAGAAATAGGCCTCACCGTTGATTCCTTCAAAGGTAAGCTGCTTGACGTTTTGGAGATAGCTCCCTTCTCTTTCATCTGAAGATGCCTCTAATTGTCCGTCAGGAGGGATCTCATTGGCCCCAACCACAATAGCGGCTGAGAATATTATGATAAAGACTATTTTTATCATCACTCTTATTATATACTACTTTGAAGACCTTGAGGGAACTTGTAACGATGCTTTTTAGAATAGCCCTGCTCATCCTTCTTCTGTCTGTTCCAGGGGTGACGGATGTCTTCTCATACCCCCCCCCGATCCCATCCCATCATATCCGGCTCGAGTTTGACTTAAAGGCCCACACAATAAAGGGAGAGGACCGCCTGAGGATATACAAAGGGAGAGATGGGGCGCTTGATGCCTCTATTCATAAGGCCATTGAGATTACGTCCATAAAGGGTGCAGGGGATCAGGAGCTGCAATATTCTGTTAAGGAGGAGAGTAAGGACCACAAGAAGAGAGTGGTCATATCGCTTCCTTCTTCGCATCCTTCTTCAAAAAAGGGGGAGGTTGAACTTAAGATAGAATACCATGCGAGTTTTAAAGAACTCCCCGGGGACGTAAAATTCTCAAGGGAATTTATAGACGATAAGCCCGTTGCCTATGTCGGGGAGGAGATCATCCTCCTGGATGCCTCTTCCTGCTGGCATCTCTGTATCGAAGAGGCCGCTGCCTTTAATGTGACCGCGGTGACACCCTCAGGTTATGAGGTCGTGATGGAGGGAACACGGCTCTCCCGGAAAGAGGAGAAGGGGATGACGGTCACCACATGGGATTTTCCGCACCCCGCATCCGGGGCATATCTGGTCGGCGGCCGGTATACTGTGACCGAAGATCAATACAAGGACATTGCCCTCTATACCTATTTATTCCCTGAGGATGTCAGCCTCTCCGACACATACATCGAGTACTCGAAAAAATATTTAGAGCTCTATGAGAGACTCCTGGGCAAGTATCCTTTCAGGAAGTTTGCCGTCGTTGAGAATATCCTCCCCACCGGATTTGGCATGCCCTCTTACACACTCCTCGGTCAGTCTGTCCTGAGGCTCCCCTTTATTGTGAAGACCTCTCTTGGCCATGAGATCGCCCACAACTGGTGGGGGAACTCGGTTTATCCTGATTATGAATCCGGCAACTGGAGCGAGGGGCTTACAACTTATTTAGCTGACCACCTCTATGAAGAGATGGAGGGGAGGGGGGCCGTCTACAGAAACCAGATCCTCAGGGACTATACCAGCTATGTAGAGCCCTCTGAAGAGTACCCGCTCACGAAATTTAAAAACAGGATTGGACCTGAGGACAGGGCGATCGGTTATGGAAAGGGGGCATACATATTCCACATGCTCCGCATTATGCTGGGTGACGAGATATTTTATGACGGGCTGAGATATGTAATCACCCACCGGAGTTTTAAGCTGACCTCCTGGAAAGATTTCAGGACCGCCTTTGAGAAGGTCTCAGGGAGAGAGCTGGGTTGGTTTTTCAGACAATGGGTGGAGGAGGCAGGCGCACCTGCAATAAATCTTGGAGATGTCAGAGTTCAGGAACATAATGGAGTCTATATTCTGAAGGCAGAGATCCTCCAGAAGGAAAGGGCCTATAAGTTATATCTGCCAATATGGGTCGAGACCGATGAGGGGGCCCTGCTCACATACCACTGGATTAACGATCCTGCCAATACTCTGGAGATAGAGGTCTCCTCTAAGCCGCGGTCCATCACCATTGATCCATCCTACGATCTATTCAGGAGACTGAGTCCGGAAGAGGTCCCGCCTACCATCGGCAAGTTTATGGGGGCGCCAAACAGGCTCATTGTCCTGCCGACCAAAGGGGATCAGGAGAGATTAGGTTCCTATTTT
>Ga0209342_10005150_pt1 | contig 13435 bp, 9 predicted proteins | sample RifCSP16_2_FD_184023 | JGI IMG/M metagenome (GOLD analysis project Ga0209342, IMG submission 184023) | Soil microbial communities from Rifle, Colorado - Rifle CSP2_sed 16_2 (SPAdes) (version 2) | ecosystem: Environmental > Terrestrial > Deep subsurface > Rock core/Sediment | place: Rifle... | reverse complement strand
TGACGGCGCAGCCGCCGGCCCGTTGTGCGCCGAAGGCGCTGGCGGCGGCGAAGCCGGCGGCCCGTCCTGCGCCGAAGGCGCCGCCGCCGGGATTCCACCGGCAACGGCGGTAGGCGACCACCCGCTCGGATGCCACCTGGCAGCGGCGGGATGCGATCGTTATATGCTGAGGGGGCGCCCGTAAGCAGCGCTCGATGCCCGCGGTCGCCATGCTCTTCACACATTCGGTTCCGCACCGAAGGAGTACGCATGCCAGAGCCACGCGAGATGGCCAACGGTAGCCTGCTGTCGCGCATCGCCGACATGCAGGATCGCAAGAACTACTCCGAGCAGCACTGGGAGGGCTCGTTCGAGGACTACCTCGACATCGTGCGCAAGAATCCCAAGGTCACGCGCACTGCGTTCCAGCGCGCCTACGACATGATCCTGTCGCACGGGAAGACGGAGTACCTCGACAACAAGAAGAAGCTCATCCGCTACAACTTCTTCACCGACCCGGACTTCGGCGGGAAGGACGCGATCTACGGCCTCGACATCGCGCTCATGAAGCTCGTCAACGTCTTCAAGAGCGCGGCCCAGGGCTACGGCACCGAGAAGCGCGTCATCCTGCTGCACGGCCCGGTCGGCTCCTCGAAGTCGACCATCGCGCGGCTGCTGAAGAAGGGGCTCGAGGCGTACTCCAAGACGGCGGAGGGCGCGATCTACACGTTCGCCTGGGACGTGGAGCGGACGACCTTCGACGGCCAGCGGCGCCACGAGATCATGCCCTGCCCCATGCACGAGGAGCCGCTCCACCTCATCCCCATCGAGTGGCGAGAGCGGGTCTGCGCCGAGCTGTCGCCTCCCGAGAGCGGGTTCGCCATCACGGACACGGGCGACCTCTGCCCCGCCTGCCGCTTCGTCTACAAGGAGCTGATGACCGAGTACAAGGGCGACTGGGAGCGCGTGATGAGCCACATCCGCGCCCACCGCCTCATCCTCTCGGAGAAGGACCGGGTGGGGATCGGGACCTTCCAGCCCAAGGACGAGAAGAACCAGGACTCGACCGAGCTCACCGGCGACATCAACTACCGGAAGATCGCCGAGTACGGCTCGGACTCCGACCCGCGCGCGTTCAACTTCGACGGCGAGTTCAACATCGCCAACCGCGGGATCATCGAGTTCGTCGAGATCCTGAAGCTCGACGTCGCCTTCCTCTACGACCTCCTGGGCGCCACCCAGGAGCACAAGATCAAGCCGAAGAAGTTCCCGCAGACCGACATCGACGAGGTCATCGTCGGGCACACCAACGAGCCCGAGTACAAGAAGCTCCAGTCGAACGAGTTCATGGAGGCCCTGCGGGACCGCACGGTGAAGATCGACATCCCCTACATCTCCCGGCTCAACGAGGAGGTGAAGATCTACGAGCGCGACTACAATTCGCACAAGATCCGGGGGAAGCACATCGCCCCGCACACCCTGGAGATGGCGGCGATGTGGGCGGTGCTGACGCGGCTCGAGGAGCCGAAGAAGCACAACCTCACGCTGATGCAGAAGCTGAAGCTCTACAACGGCAAGACCCTGCCCTCCTTCACCGAGGACAACATCAAGGAGCTGCGCAAGGAGGCGCACCGCGAGGGCATGGAGGGGATCAGCCCCCGGTACGTGCAGGACAAGATCTCGAACGCGCTCGTCTCCGACAAGGGCGACGGCTGCGTGAACCCGTTCATGGTGCTGAACGAGCTCGAGGCCGGCCTGCGCCAGCACTCCCTCATCTCCTCGGAGGAGCAGCGGAAGAAGTTCCGCGAACTGCTCACCGACGTGAAGCGCGAGTACGAGGACATCGTGAAGAACGAGGTCCAGCGCGCCATCAGCGCCGACGAGGACGCGATCACCAAGCTCTGCGCCAACTTCATCGACAACATCAAGGCCTACACGCAGAAGGAGAAGGTGCGCAACAAGTACACGGGCCAGTACGAGGAGCCGGACGAGAGGCTCATGCGCGCGGTCGAGGAGAAGATCGACATCGCCGACACCCGGAAGGACGACTTCCGCCGCGAGATCATGAACTACATCGGCGCGCTGGCCATCGAGGGGAAGACCTTCAACTACCGGACGAACGAGCGGCTGCACAAGGCCCTCGAGCTGAAGCTCTTCGAGGACCAGAAGGACTCGATCAAGCTCAAGAACCTGGTCGCATCGGTCATCGACCGCGAGACCCAGGAGAAGATCGACGTCGTGAAGCAGCGCATGGTGAAGAACCACGGCTACTGCGAGATCTGCTCGACGGACGTCCTCAACTTCGTGGCCTCCATCTTCGCCCGCGGCGACGCCAAGGAGTAGGTCGCCCGCGGCCATGGGGCATCCGGCATGTCATTAAAGATCAAGCAAGACCACGCCCGCTTCCGCGACATCGTGCGCGGCCGGATCAAGGACAATCTGAAGAAGTACGTCCAGAAGGGCGAGATGATCGGGAAGAAGGGGAAGGAGTACATCACCATCCCCATCCCGACCATCGACATCCCCCGCTTCCGGTTCGGCGAGAAGCAGCAGGGCGGGGTCGGGCAGGGAGAGGGCGACCCCGGCGATCCGCTCTCGCCTTCCGACGAGGGCGACGGCTCCGGCCAGGCCGGCCAGGGCGAGGGGAAGCACATCCTCGAGGTCGACGTCTCGCTCGAGGAGCTGGCCGACATCCTCGGAGAGGAGCTGGAGCTCCCGCGGATCCAGCCCAGGGGCAAGGATCGCATCATCGCCACGCGCCTCAAGTACACGGGCGTGTCACCCTCCGGCCCCGAGTCGCTGCGCCACTTCAAGCGGACGTACAAGCAGGCGCTGCGGCGCCAGATCGCCAGCGGGTCGTACAACTTCAAGCGGCCGGTCATCGTGCCCGTGCGCGAGGACCGGCGCTACCGGACCTGGAAGCAGGTGCCCATCCCGGACACGAACGCCGTCGTCATCTACATGATGGACGTGTCGGGCTCCATGGGCGACGAGCAGAAGGAGATCGTGCGCATCGAGTCCTTCTGGATCGACACCTGGCTCCGCAAGCACTACAAGGGCCTGGAGACCCGCTTCATCATCCACGACGCCGTGGCGCGCGAGGTCGACCGCGAGACCTTCTTCCACACGCGCGAGTCGGGCGGGACGATGATCTCCTCCGCCTACAAGCTGTGCAAGGAGATCATCGACGCCGACTACGGCCCGTCCTCGTGGAACATCTACCCCCTCCACTTCTCCGACGGCGACAACTGGAGCTCCGACGACACCCGCGTGTGCGTCGACCTCCTGAAGTCCTCCATCCTGCCGGTGGTGAACCTCTTCTGCTACGGGCAGGTCGAGAGCCCCTACGGCTCAGGGCAGTTCATCAAGGACCTGCGGGAGTCGGTCGGCCCGGAGGAGAACGTGTCGCTCTCGGAGATCGCGGACAAGGAGGCGATCTACCCCTCCATCAAGCAGTTCCTGGGGAAGGGCAAGTAGGCGGGGGCGTCCAGGCGGGGGCTCGTCCCCGCACCGGAGAAGGGTCAGCGATGCACGACAAGAATACCAACCTGCCGGCCCGCCTCCACGACATCCGCGTGCAGGTCGAGCGCTACGCGCGCGAGTACGGCCTCGACTTCTACGAAACCGTCTTCGAGGTGCTCGGGTTCGACGAGATCAACATGGTGGCCGCCTACGGCGGCTTCCCCAACCGCTACCCGCACTGGCGGTTCGGGATGGACTACGAGCGCCTCTCCAAGGGGTACGAGTACGGCCTCTCCAAGATCTACGAGATGGTCATCAACAACGAGCCCTCGTACGCGTACCTGCTCGAGTCCAACATGGACGTGGACCAGAAGCTGGTCATGGCCCACGTCTTCGGGCACGTCGACTTCTTCAAGAACAACTTCATGTTCCGGCACACCAACCGGAAGATGATGGACCAGATGGCGAACCACGCCACGCGCGTGCGCCGGTACCAGGACAAGCTGGGGGTGGAGAAGGTCGAGGACTTCATCGACCGCTGCCTCTCGCTCGAGAACCTCGTCGACTACCAGTCGCCGTACGTCAGGCGCCGCGCCGACCCCAAGCAGGAGAAGGAGCAGACGCCGAAGGTGGCGATGGGGTTCAAGACCGATCGCGAGTACATGAGGGGGTACATCAACCCGCCCGAGTTCATGAAGGAGCAGCAGCGGAAGATCAACGCGGAGAAGCAGCGCACGAAGAAGGTGCCGGAGCGGCCCGAGCGCGACATCCTCCTGTTCCTGCTGGAGCACGCGCCGCTCGAGGCCTGGGAGCACGACGTCCTCTCCATCATCCGGGAGGAGGCCTACTACTTCGCCCCCCAGGGGCAGACGAAGATCATGAACGAGGGGTGGGCCACCTACTGGCACTCGACGATCATGACGCAGAAGGCGCTCACCTCGGCCGAGCTCATCGACTACGCCGACCACCACTCGGGGACGCTCGCCACCAGCCCCGGCCAGCTCAACCCGTACAAGGTGGGCCTCGAGCTATGGCGCGACATCGAGGACCGGTGGAACAAGGGCCGCTTCGGCAAGGACTACGACGAGTGCGACTCGTTCGAGGAGCGCCGCCGCTGGGACAAGAAGCTGGGGCTCGGGCGCCAGAAGATCTTCGAGGTCCGCAAGCACTACAACGACGTCACCTTCATCGACGAGTTCCTCACCCTCGAGTTCTGCATCGACCAGAAGCTCTTCACCTTCGGCTACAACGAGAAGCACCAGCGCTGGGAGATCCTGGAGCGCGACTTCAAGAAGGTGAAGGAGAAGCTGCTCCACATGCTCACCAACTTCGGCCAGCCCATCATCGCGGTCGAGGACGGCAACTACGAGAACCGCGGCGAGATGCTCCTCGTCCACAAGCACGACGGGGTCGACCTCAAGATCGACTACGCCCGCGACACGCTGAAGAACCTCCAGTCGGCCTGGCGCCGCCCGGTGAACCTCGTCAGCAAGCTGGAGGGCCGGGGCGTCCTCTTCCGGTACGACGGGCGCGAGCACTCCGACCGGAAGGTCGACCTGTAGCGCCGGGTGGCTGCGTCACTCTTGGGTTCCTGCTGGAACCGTAGGTCACACCCATCACCCCGCGTCCTCCTCCCTGGAAACAGGATCCGGAGGACGCCATGGCGAAGGGTTATGCGCTCACCGTAGGGCTGAACGCGGTCGATCCCGACCACTATCAGGGCTGGAGCGGGGAGCTCATCGCCTGCGAGGCAGACGCGAAGGACATGGCCGCCCTGCTGGCCGGGCGCGGGCTCGAGGTGAGGACGCTCCTCACCGCCGAGGCGACTCGCGCGGCGGTGACCCAGGCCATCGCCGGCATCGCCCAGGCCGCGAAGCCCGGTGACCTCTTCGTCTACACGAACTCATCGCACGGCGGCCAGCTCCCCGATCTGAACGGCGACGAGGACGACGGCAAGGACGAGACCCTCTGCATGTACGACGGCGAGCTGGTCGACGACGAGATCTACGCCCTCCTCGCCAGGTTCGCGGCCGGCGTGCGCGTCCTCACCCTGTCCGACAGCTGCCACAGCGGCACGGCGATGCGCCTCGCGCCGTCGGGCGACGTGGTCGTGGCGCCGCCGCCGACCGGCCGCGTCGCGCGGGGCATGCCGAGGTCGGTGGCGCTCCGCACCTACCAGGCGAACCAGGCGATGTACGACGAGATCCTGAGGAACCGCGCGCTCGCGAAGGCGCGCGACGAGGTGAAGGCGTCCGTCCTCCTCATCTCCGGCTGCATGGACAACCAGACCTCGGCCGACGGCGACTTCAACGGCCTCTTCACCGGAACGCTGCTGCGCGTCTGGAACGGCGGCAAGTTCAAGGGCAGCCACAAGAAGTTCTGGAAGAAGATCCTGAGCCTCATGCCCTCCGATCAGACGCCGAACTTCTTCTGGGCCACGGCGCGTGACGCGGCCTTCGAGAGGCAGACGCCCTTCAAGATCTGATGGAAGAAGGGGGCCGGGAGCGGCTGTGGGTGCGTCCCATGTTCTGGGTCTTTCGCCGTCGGACCTGCTAGAGTGGCGAGCGCGTGCTCTCGCCTCGTGAACCCGTGACCTCCAGCCGCCGCGGCCCAGTCCTCCTCGCCACCGCAGGGCTCGCCGCCATCCTCATCATCGCGCTCCTCGGAGCGCTGGGGCGCCTGCGCGCCGTCCCCCCGGGGCCGGAGCTCGCCGCCGAGCCGGCGCCGCCGGAGGCGATCCCAAGCGTCGCGACTGCCCCGCCCGCGCCCGAGCCGCCTCCGCTTCGAATTGCGGTGCTGACCCTGCGGCTCGCGCGGAATCAGAACCTGGGCCAGGCGCTCGGCAAGCTCGCGCTCGCGCCCGGCCAGGCGCAGGCCATCCTCGAGGCGCTCCGGGACAAGTTCCAGTTCAACCGCTCGCGGCCCGGGGACCAGCTCCGCCTGGAGCGGGTCGAGGGCGAGAAGACGCTGCGGCGCTTCACCTACCGACAGAGCGCCGCCGACGAATGGATCGTCACGCCGGCCGGCGACGGGACCATGCGCGGCGAGAAGCGCGCCGTCGCGCTCACGACCGAGGTGGTCCGCGTCGACGTGGAGATCCAGGGCTCCGTCTGGGAGAGCCTGCAGAAGGCGGGCGAGGATCCGGCGCTCGCCGTCATGGCCGCCGACGTGCTCGCGTGGGACGTCGACTTCTACCACGACATGCACCCCGGCGATCGCCTCAGGGTGCTGGTGGAGAAGGTCCACGCGGACGGGACGCTCCTGCGTTACGGCGAGATCCTCGGCGCCGAGTACGCGGGGGCCACCACAGGGACGAAGCGGCTCTTCCGCTACACCGACCCCACCGGACAGACGAGCTACTACGACGACGCGGGCCAGAGCGCCCGCAGGGGCTTCCTGAAGCTGCCTCTCCGGTACGCGAACCTCACGTCACGCTTCGGGACGCGCCGACACCCCGTGCTCGGGTACGTGCGGGCGCACCAGGGCGTGGACTACGGGGCCCCCAAGGGCACGCCGGTGTGGGCGGTGAGCGACGGCGTGGTGACGCAGTCGGGCTGGAACGGCGGCTGCGGCAAGTCGGTGATACTCCGCCACCAGGGCGGCCTCGAGACCATCTACTGCCACCTCTCCCTCGTGAACGTCCGCGCTGGAGCTCACGTCGGCCAGAAGCAGGTCATCGGCACGGTGGGGCGGACCGGCCTCGCGACCGGCCCGCACCTTCACTATGCGGTGAAGCGAGGCGGGGCCTTCGTGAACCCGTTGAGCCTCAAGGTGCCGCGCGCGGCGCCGCTCGCGAAGGAGCACCGCGCCGACTTCGACCGCAAGGTCGCGCCGCTGCGCGCGAGGCTCGACGAGCGGCCTGACGCCTGATGGCGCCGGCGGCAGCGCCGGCGGCAGCGCCTTCGGCGCAAGACCGGCCGCCGGCTTCGCCGACTCTGACATCGGGGGCTCCGCCCCCGATACCCCCGTGTCACTGAGCCGGCGGCAGCGCCTTCGGCGCAAGACCGGCCGCCGGCTTCGCCGACTTTGACATCGGGGGCTCCGCCCCCGATACCCCCGTGTCGCTGAGCCATCACCAGGCGAAGCGAGCCGCGACCCGGAGGCGCCGCGTGTCAGGGCGCGCCCCGTACAGTCCGTGTCGGGAGCCGAACGGCAGGTCGAGACCGGCCGTGACGGACCAGGCGTCGGTGACGGCGTCGGTCACCTCCGCCCTGACGAGCCCGTCCCCGTGGCGGAGCGCCTCGGCGAGGACCACCTTCCAGCTCCCCCACGACTCGGCCCGGCTCCAGGCGGCGACGACCTCCGGCAGGGCGGCGCGGTCGAAGAGGAGGAGCGCGTCCACCGGCGTGTCCCGAGCGTTCGCCGCCCAGGTGACGAGGAGCGTCCCGTCGCCGAAGGCGCGCTCCACCCCGAGCGTGAAGATGAGCGCGTCCCCGAGTTCGGCGTCGCCCGAGTGGAGCGCCGCCACCTCGCCCCGGACCACCCAGGCCCCGAGCACGCGAGAGAGCTCGATGCCGGCCGCCTGCTCGCGCGCGTAGCGCCGGTCGGCCGGGACGGCGAGCCCGTCGGGCCGCGGCGTCGCCTCGTCGGCCCGGAAGACGAGGAGCGGCGCGGGACGGACGCCCGCGCGGCCCCAGGCGCCGAGGTCCCAGGGCCCGAACGTCGCGAGGAGGCGGAGGGCACCGAACCCCATGCCCGGAGGGTCGCTCTCGCCGTCGACGAGGTGCGCGCCCGGGACGGGGGAATCGTGGAGCGGGGCGTTGCGACCGTGGAGGACCGGGAGGCGCCACGGGGTCGTGGGAGCGGAGGCCACGGCATCCAGTCGGACGGGACCCGCCTGCCCCTGGAGCCGCGCGCCCCAGAGCGGGAGCTTCTCGTCGGCGTACGGGTCGGTGAGGTCGCGAGGCAGGAACGCGTCCGCGGGCGAGTAGCCGTCGGTCTTCCCCCAGCCGAGCACGAATCTACCCAGCGTCAAATCGAGCGACGTCGCGATCGGCAGGCGCAGCCACGCCTCGCGCACCGAGAACGGCGCCCGCCGAAGGGCCCGGTCGGCCGGGTCGAAGCTGAACGCCCGGTCCCCGCCGGAGCTCAGGGCCTCGGCGCGCGCCGATACGGCGAACCGCGCCTTCCCTACCCGCCCTTCCTGCTTCACGAAGAGCGTCGCCCATCCCTCGAGCCAGGGATCGCGCTCCGAGGAGCGGCTGGCGTAGCCGTGGCCCCATGCCTCGGCGAAGCCGCTCAGGCCCTGCGCGCTCGCCGCAGAGGGGAGGATGAGGGCCAGGGCCAGCGACCGCGCCGGCGCCTTCAGTCGTCCCCTCCCTCGCGGTTCAGGCTCTGGAGCGTGAAGCGGTCGAGCGGGCTCGGCCGGTCGAAGGCCAGCTCCTTCAGGAGGACCGTCGTCCTGCTCCCCTTCTTCGCATCGGCCATCTCCAGCTTGCGTGCCACCCAGTGGCCGTCCACCTGCTCCACGTCGGAGAGGAGGAGCCGCTTCGCCGGGTCCTTCTCTCCCTTCTTCACGGCGTCCATCCGGATGAGATAGAGGATGTCCTTCCTCACCCACAGCACCTTCCGCTCGTAGAGCGAGGCACCCTTCGGGCGCGCCTCTATGACGAAGCAGGGCCGCGATTCGATGGCCTCTTCTCCCCGGAGCGAGACGTCGTACGCCGCGTGGTCGAACTCCTCCATGTCCTCGTAGTTGAAGTCGGTGCCGACGAACGAGGCGTCGCGGTCCTGGGACGCGATCCGCCGCTCTCGCTTCATCGACGGCAGGTACAGCCATTGATCGGGGTTCTTCCCCGGCCGGCCGAGGGAGAGGAACCCGACGCCGCGCACCTCGGGGGGATCGACGAAGCGGAAGAGCTGCCTCGCGTCGCCCGCGTAGCCCTCCCGGTAGCTCCTCCAGGCCTTGCGCCGGACCTTGCCGTCCTTGCTCGTGACGGTGAGCTCCCCCGCGTACTGCTGCGTCCGCGTCCGATGGCGCGCCTCGGAGTCGGCCAGGATCCTGCGGGCATCGTCGCCGGCGCGGGCGGGGGTGGCCAGGGCCGCGGCCAGCGCCAGCAGCGCCCATGTCGCTCTACTCATACTCGATCGCCTCCGTCACCTTGAGGCGCGCCGCCCGCCGGGCCGGCAGCCACGCCGCCACCGCCGACACGACCGGCAGCGCCACCGCGAGCGCGAGGACGAGCGCGGCGGGCCAGGTGTGCGGCATCCGCCACCCGGTGAAGACCTCAGCCACCCTCGTCTCCATGAAGCGCGCCATGAGGTCGCCCAGCGGGAGCGCGAGGGCCAGCCCGAGCAGGGAGAGGACCACCCCCTCCAGCGCGACGCTCCTCCCGATCTGGGCACCGAGCGCTCCGAGCGACTTCAGGATGCCGATCTCCCGGCGTCGCTCCGCCACCGAGATGAGGAGCGACGTGACGACGCCGAGGAAGGCGACCGCGAGGGCGAGGAGGACCGTGACCTTGACGAGCGCGTAGAAGGCGTCGATCGCGCGCGCGATCTCGGCGATGAACTCGCGCCGGGTGGAGACGAGGGCTGGCATGCGGCCGCCCAGGAGCGCGCGCACCCGGGCGCGCACCGCTCCCGGATCGGCTCCCCGGGCCAGGTTCACGTCGTAGGTCTCCACCCGGTCGTCTCTCCAGCGCTCCGTGAACACGGCGCGGTCGAGGTAGATCGTGCCGCGCTCCGAGGAGAAGTCGCGGAAGACCGCGGCGACGGGGAAGGAGGCCACCCCCGTGGGCGTGGCGAGCTCCACCACGTCGCCGACTCCCACCCCGAACCGACGGTGGAAGTTGTCCGAGACCGCGCACTTCCCCTCCTCGACGAGGCCGCGCCGCATGGCCGCCGCGTCGCCCTGGAGGAACTCGTGGTGCGTGCGGTCGAGCATGGGCCCGATCTCGATGGAGGCGAGGCGGATCGTATCGCCCCGGAACGAGAGGTTCACCCCGCGGAAGCTCTCCACGGATCGCACGCCGTCGAGCTGGAGCAGCTCCTGACGGACGCTGGGGGGGAAGTAGAAATCGGGGCGGGTGTAGTTCGCGGAGGCGCGGACGTAGAGGTCCGAGGTGATGATGTCCTCCATCCAGCGGACCATGGCCGCCTTCGCCGAGATCATGTAGCCGCCGAAGCCCAGGACGAAGGTGAGCGAGAGGGTCATCGCGAGGACGGTCCCCGAGGTCCGGCGCGGGCTGGAGAGGAGCGAGTCGGCCGCGAGCCGCCCGGCCAGCGGGAAGAGCCGCGACAGGGCGGGCGCTGCCCGGCGGAGGAGCGCCCGGGCGGCGGGGCCCGCGAGCGCGATCACCCCCGCGGCGGCGACCGCCATGACGAGGAAGACGAGCGGCAGTCCCGGCAGCGGGGCGCCGAGACCGAGGACGGCCGCTGCCGCGAGCAGCGCCGCGCCTGCGGCGAGCCTGGCCGGCCGGACGGCGGCGCCCCTCGCCTGGTGGCTCCCCTGCGCGAACGCCTCGGTGGGATGGACACGGGAGGCGGCGCGGGAGGGCCCGAACGCTCCCGCCAGCGACGCGGCGATCCCCATGGCGACCGACTGCGCCACGAGTGAAATGCTCAGCTCCGCGCGCGACGCGCCGGGCACGCCGTACAGCTGCACGGAGGTGGACCCCATCATCTGCAGAATTCGCTCGGCGAGCGCCGCGCCGACGAGGAGCCCCAGGACGCCCCCGACCGCGCCCAGCACGAGCGCCTCGACGAGGAAGAGCGCCTGCACCTGGCGCGGCGTCGCACCCAGGGCGCGCAAGGTCCCGATGTCGCGTCGCCTCCGCGTCACCGCGACGTTGAAGGCGTTGAAGATGAGGAACGTCCCGATCCCGAGCGCGAAGACGCTCGAGACCGTGAACCCGGCCATGAAGCCGTCGACGAGGTGAGCTATCTGGCCGCCGCGGCGCTCGGGCGTCTCGACGCGATATCCGGGCCCCACCGCCGCCTGCACGGCGTCCGTTCCGGAGGCGAGCGCCACCCCATCGGCGAGCCTGATCTCGAGCCGGTCGAACCGACGACCTCGCCCGAAGAGGTCCTGCGCCGCGTAGACGTCCATCACCACCAGGTTGCCGCCGAAGGCCTCGGCGAACCCCTTCGGCGTGAGGAGCCCCCGGACGACCACCTCGCGCGTGCCCCGGGGCAGCTTCAGGGCGAGGCGGTCCCCCACCCTGAGCCCAGCTCGCGCGGCGAGCTCGCGGGAGATCGCCACCGAGTCGGGCTGCGCCAGGAAGAGGAGCGGGTCGTCGAGGTCGGCGTCCTCTCCCTCGAAGCCGTAGTCGCGCATCTCGCGGTCGCCGAGCAGATCGACGCCGAGGAGGAGCAGGCTCCCGAGCTCACCCCGCGCCGGCATCACGATCTGCTCGATCACCGGCGCCTGCGCCCGCACGGCCGGGAGCTCGCGCAGGCGCTCCTGCATCTCCTCCGGGACGCCCTCGTCGGCGGAGATCTGGAGTTGCGCCTTGCCGGCCATCCGGTCGACCGTGTCGCGGACCCCCTGCACCAGCGCCCCCTGCGCGCTGCGGATGGCGCTGAAGGTGGCGACGCCGACCACGACGCCGAGGAGCGTGAGGAACGTCTGCAGCCGGTGACGCCTCACGTACGACAGCGAGAGGGTGCGGAGGAGGAAGGTCACGTGCGCTCGTCCCCCTCCACCCGGCCGTCGCGGAGGCGGACGATGCGCTCGCAGAAGGCGGCCGCCTGCGGGTCGTGCGTCACGATGGCGATGGTGGTCCCTCGCTGGTGGTGGATCGAGCGGAGGAGCTCGAGCACCTCCCGACCCCGCGCGGTGTCGAGGTTCCCCGTCGGCTCGTCGGCGAGCAGGAGGGGCGCGTCGGTCACCAGCGCCCGCGCGATGGCCACCCGCTGCCGCTCGCCGCCGGAGAGCTCGTCCGGCAGGTGATGGGCACGGTGGGAGAGACCGACCTCGGAGAGTGCGCGCGACACCCGCTCGTCGATGTCACTCCGCGACCTGCCGGCGATGTGGAGCGGCAGGGCGGCGTTCTGCGCCGCCGTCAGGGTCGGCATGAGGTGGTAGGCCTGGAAGATGTACGAGACGTGATCGCGCCGGAAGCGCGAGCGCGACTCCTCGCTCTCCACGGCGAGGTCGCGTCCAGCCACCACCACCGACCCCGCGGTGGGGACGTCGAGACCACCCATGAGGTTGAGGAGGGTCGACTTCCCGGACCCCGACGGCCCCATGATGGCTACCATCTCGGCGCGCCGGATGGCCAGCGTTACGCCGTCGAGCGCGGTGACCGCAGCCTTCCCGTCGTACGTCTTGCGAACGTCCTTCAGGTCGAGCATGGGCGGAAGAGCGTCCCGCCATTCACCCTTCGTGTCAAGGTGAAACCGGGCACACCCCCGGCGAGCTAGCGCCTGCGCCGCCTCGCCTTCTCAGCGGTGAGGGCCTTCCCCTCGAGCTCCTTGCCGTTCAGCGCCGCCACCGCCCGTTCCACATCCTCCGGCGCGACCTCCAGGAAGCTGTGGTTCAGGCGCACCTCGACCGCGAGCAGCGCGAGGTCGGGGGCGAGCGCCGTCACCGCGGCGCGCACCTTGGCCTCGTCCGCGCCGTCCTTCTGACCGAGCGTCAGGAACACGCGGGCGCGGGACGGGCGGTCCTCGTTCTCGGCCGCGGCCGCTGTCTCTCCCTCCGCCCGCCGGAGGTCCACGACCACCTCGCGGATCTCCCTCTCCGCGCGGCCTCCGGCACGCCCCTCCCCGCGACCTTCTCCCGTCCCGTCCACGCGGCCCTCTCCCCTTCCCTCGGCCGGCGCCTCTCCATTCGCGGCGCGGCTCGCTCCCGGGCGCTCCGCCCGGCCCTCGGCGCCGCCGCCCCTGCGCTCCCTGCGCTCGCGCCCCTCGCGCCCCTCGCGCCCGTCGCGCCGCCTCACCTTCCGGCCCTCCCCCGCCTTCCGGGCCTCCACCACCTCGGCCGGCCGCTCGCGGCGCTCGTGCTCCTCGCGCTTGTGCTCGGCCTTCACCTGGTCTTGCACCCGCTCCA
>Ga0209342_10005149_pt1 | contig 13435 bp, 30 predicted proteins | sample RifCSP16_2_FD_184023 | JGI IMG/M metagenome (GOLD analysis project Ga0209342, IMG submission 184023) | Soil microbial communities from Rifle, Colorado - Rifle CSP2_sed 16_2 (SPAdes) (version 2) | ecosystem: Environmental > Terrestrial > Deep subsurface > Rock core/Sediment | place: Rifle... | reverse complement strand
CGGCCATCTCGGTCCTGGCCCGCCACGACCGAGATGGCCGTGTCGTCGCTGTCCGCCGCGGCCGTGACTTCCAAGCTCCGCGGATACTCGTCCTTCTCCAGCCACTCGAAGCGGGCGTTGACCGCTTCGCGCTTCTTCCGCATCTTGCCCGTCAGCGTCAGAAGCGGCGTCGCTTCCGGCTGGTAGAGCAGGATCTCGTCCTGCATGTCGACCACAACGCGCGCGGCGTTCTGGCTCTCGGGACCGCGAGTCCCACTGACGAGAGTGGGATCGGTGCGCGGGTTCGGATTGAACTCGGCCACTTTTGGCCTACTTTCTGTGCTTCACGAGGTACTGAGCCCCGCGAAGCAGCTTTGCGGGATCGTCATCGAACGACCCCAAACCAACGTTGCATCGACCACACAGAAGCTCACGGACTTTTCCCGTCTCGTGATCGTGGTCGACATGAGGTTTGGAGAACTTCGGGCCATCCCACACAAGCGGCCGGCTGCAAATCGGGCAGGCGGTTTGTGTGCGGACCAGTAGCGCGAGCGCCTCCGGGGTGAGACCGTAACGGACGAGATTCTGCCGGTTACGGGAACGAGTGAGGATCTTCCGCCGATTCGCTTTGTAGTATGCCTTCTGGTCTGCATTATCCTTGTAGGGCACCTACAGCTCGAAACCCAAGCCTGGGCGAATGAGTTGCGTGTTCTTGAGCCCCGCCACGAGTCGGGCCACCTCCGGGTCCATGTGCCGCGAACCGACCGCAGCCGGAGCCAGAGGACGACCCCCCTCAAGCGCTGCGGCAGCTTCGGCTGCCTGGCTGGGCGGGACTGCGGGTTGCGCGGGCGTAGGAGGTGCGGCAGGCGGGGCGGCAGCAGCGCCGTCCATACCGCGTGCCATCCGGTAGAGCGCGACGGCCGCAACCGCGCCTCCCGGGGTGAGTGCAAGCATGGGGTCGAGCCCGAGCGACTGCCACAGCGCGCCGACTTCGCGGGCGGTGGCACCGTCGCGGAACTCCGGGAACGCTGGGCTCCCGTCTGGATTCGTGTGGGCTGCCATCGAATCAACTAGGGTATCGGCAGTGGATTTGAGTTGCGCCTGCCGCTCCGCCTCACGCCGCGGGTTCTCGATCGCCTCTTCGCGGAGAGCCGCGATGTCGGCGGCGCGCTGGGCGTCCACCTGCTCTTGGAGCCACTGCTGGGCCTTCCACGGGGTGCCGGCCTCGTTCGCGACCTTGCTGATCTCGGCGTACAGCTCCCAGTCGATGCCCTTCGCGGGTTCGGGCGAAGTCTTGTCGGCTGCGGGGGTTGGGTTCCCCCCACCCGCTTCCAGCTCCGCGACCCGGGCCGCGAGGCGCTGCGCTTCGGAGTGCCAGCCCCGAGCGCTCTCGGCCGCCTTCACGAGCGTGCCCTCGGTCTCCGCGAGCTTGCGCTGGACCGGCACGAGCTTGCCCGTCAGCGACTTGTACTCGTGCTCTGCGGCCTCCGGCGACTCGTACTCCTTGCCCGCGAACTTGAACTTGGGCTTGGCCTCGGGCGGCTCGGGGACCGAAGTCTCGGCATCTGTGGTCGAAGGCCGAGGTTTCGTGACAACCGGCGTCTCCCCGTCCGCTGCGGCAACGAACCGCCCAGCGGCATCTCGGGCGCGTGGATCCGGAGCGCGAGTGGTCGCGTCTTCCGGCCCATCGTCCAGCACCCCGGGCAGCTTGGGGGTCTTGGGCGGGATCGGGCGCAGTACGACCTTGGTATCGGGGGCAGCGGCGGGGGCGGACGCGGGCGCTTGCGGCGGCGCGGCGCTCCCGACCGGACCCGGTGCGGCGGGCGCGGCTGGGGCGGCGGTTGCCATCAGTGTCTCCTCACAGCTCCGCGGCGGCGCCCATCAGGGCACTCGCAATCGCGCGAGCCGTGCTCTTCGTGAGTCCGAACGTCGTGGCCAAGACGGGGAAAGGCCCGCGGTCGTCTGGCACTTCGACTTGCAGCGACACTCGATCACTCTCCGTGAGCACCGTGATTGTCGGCAGCCGACCGTCTTCGCGACCTTCCCACCCGTCCCGAACCGTGAATGTGGCTTGCATGACGAACTCCTTGGTTAGTACGCCGAATCCCGTCGGCGACGTTGAGTCCCATCGACTCAGCTTTCATCACAACCACCCTATCACATCCTGCAAGTCGGGCGTCAGAATGGGGTAACGCTGTGCCCGAATCGGGTAAGATGGGCTCCCCGTTACCCGATTCGCTGCAAGGCTGGCTTAACAAGCGGGGAGCGTGGGTCCCATATTCAGCTCCAATCCGCTGGGGTCGACGGGTATCGGTCTGCGGCCCGGGCGGGCTGGCACGCGCCTTGCATGCGGCCCCGACTCCGGCACGCGTCTTGCATACCGCGCGCGAGACGGCCTGGCATGCGGATTGCATGCGCGTCGAGCTGGCACGCAGATTGCACGCTGGGGGACATGCATTTTGTTGGACTGCCACTCCATTTTGTTGGACTGCCACTCCATTTTGTTGGACTGCCACTCCATTTTGTTGGATTGTATCCATACAAGTGTGGCTATTTTACCACATGACAGTTTGTGGCACGCGCGCCAATAATTGTCACAAGCGTAAGGCGTGGGTGCTCACTGACTTGCGAGCCGGCGTGCCAAACTTTGGCAGCAGGACACAAATTGTCACGCCCGGCTCTTGATGCTTGTGTTGAGCCGTAAGGACTTAGCGCGATTCGGGGCCTGGCACGGGCGTTGCTACTGGTGAGGGCAGGACGGCGAGGGTCGGCGCTTCCCGATTCGGAGGAACAGACGGTGGCCAAGTACCTCGACGACGGAACGAAGCTGACCTCGCCCAGCTATGGCCAGGTCACCTTGATGAACCGTCGCACGGCGACCGGGCGTCGCACCGGCGTGGTGGACCTGATCCGGGACGGCCAGGTCGTCGCAGCGTTCGACCTGTACCGCGTGGCCAGCCCGCTCGCGTACATGGACGTGACGCGCGCGGTTTGAGCCCGCAGGGGCAGGAGGCGAGCAATGTACGTCAAGAGAGACCCATTCGCGCGAGAAGAGATCCACAAGACGCGGGAGAGGGACGGCCAGTGCGCCTGGTGCGGGCAGGTCGACCCGCAGTCCAGTTCGGAGTCGCGGGTGCCCCGCAACAACCCGCCCTTGCACCGGATCTACCGGTTCAGGGTCGAGACGGATGGCGGGCGCACGAGCGAGGACCGCACGACGTTCTGCACCTTGTCGTGCCGCAAGGCGTTCAATTCATGAGGGGGAGGGAAACCATGTGCGAATGCAAGGTTGGACCCGGCAAGTTCGAGGGCGAGTCCGCTCTGACGTTTCTGGCGTGGCAAAGCATGCTGAACGGCGGCAGTGACGCCACGACGGGCGGTGACGAGGGCACCACCGAGTGGTTCCGGGCGCCGTTCGGCTTCGGCGACCCCGAGGCAGTCAAGGCGGCACTGGACTATGGCTACTGCGAGGCGTGCGTCCGGGAAGCGCTCGAAAGCGACGCCATGGGTCTTAGCCTGTGGGTGGGTGACACGGGCTTTGTCTACAGGAACACCTACGCCACGGCGGCGGAATTCGTCAAGGCGCTCGACCGCGCGGAGCGTGCGGACGAGCGTGAAGCATGACGACTAGTGAGCAGGCTCGGGCGGATGCGATGGCGGATGCCGGATACGACGGCGGAGACGGCTGCGACCACGCCTGTGGTGAATGTGGACGTGGCATCCCCTCCTATCAAGCGCACGATTCTACCTGCTGGACCTGCGAAGACGAGATGGCGCGCGAGGCTTCCGCGCCGTCCCGGGACTGAGAGGAGAATGAGCCGTGCGAGCGGACATCCCGTGGATTGCCGGAGAACGCGTCGAAGCGTTCGACTGTCATACGCGCCGGTGGCGCTCGGCTGAGATCGAGCGGGACGCCCACTATCCACGAGCAAAGACGGGGGGCGCATACGTCCGTTGGCTTCCAGCCCCCGTCGAGACGTGGCAATCAATTGGCGGGTGGGTTCCCACGAACTGGATCCGCGCCATTTCGGGGATTGAGAGACGGGCATGACCGAGGGATTGGAGGACTGAGCCATGCGAGCCTATCTATCGACCATGCGTCGCTCGGGAGAGTGGCGCGAAACAGGCACAGGGGGGCGAACCGTCATTGGCGGGAGCCGCCACAGCGTGATTCGTGCGGCGGCCAAGTTGCAGCGCGCGTGGGGTGACTCGCCCGTGCGCATCGAAGAAGCGCATGAAGATAGCCCGTACAGAGTCGCGCGCGTGTGGACATACCACTGTCCGTGTGATCCGCCGCACACGTGCCGTTTTCATGGCGGGGAAGCCGAGGGGGAGTGATGACATTCAAGACAGTCTGGACCGCGGACCCGCAGGATCACTCAGGGAACGCGCGCGGTTTCCAAGGCAACTACTTCAGCGTGCGTGGTGTGACGGATCGCGACCACGCGAGCCTCGCTGACGTGGAGCGCATCATGGCACGGCGCCGACAGTGGCGACGGATCGCGTCGATGTCCGGATTCGACGCGGTGTATCAGTGGCACGACTGGCGCCCCAAGTTCTTGTGCATCGGGCGTGCTGAACGCGTTGTGAGCTAGCCATGGCACGCTACTACGTCGTGCCGCTCGCGGACAAGGGATTCGTGGCGACGGGGCCGAGCAACCTCGTGCGCTGGTATGTCGAGCGTGAGGGCGGGCCGGCGTGGCCGTTGCTCGGGCCATACGCGAGTATGGAGGCTGCGGACTTCGCAGCCGCGGAGTTGAATCGAGAGAGTGAGGTAAAGTCATGAGCAAGAAGGACTTTCAGGCGATTGCGCGAGCGCTCTACGACCAGCGAGCCTTGTGGAAAGCGGGGCCAATGTCGGCTGTCGTGGTGAAGGAAGCGACGTGGCGAGAGGCACGCAATGCGCTGGCAGACGTGCTCGCGGCAAGCAATCCGCGCTTCGACCGGCAACGCTTCGTGGAGGCGTGTGAGACGGGTCGCTGCAAGGGCATGCCGCGATGATCCGTCGCGCGGTCTGGCTGGCCGTGGTGTGGATCGTGGTCGCGCTCGCGTGGGCGGCCGGGCTCGTGGGACGTGAGGGGCGGTATCCTTGGGAGGATTCATGAGCCGCTTTCTGATGCATAAGTATGGGCTCAGCCAGTCCGAAGTTGAACGTCTGCAACAAGATGGGGACAGAATAATTGCGGCGGTCGAAGACTGGCGCGACGAGAACGGTCTACCGGCGCCAAATAGTTCTTTGGTGCGGGGCGTTCTGATGAGTCTGCTGAGCAAGCGTGACGAGCTGGAGCGGGCGGCCGAGGCGGAGGCAGAAGGCGAGCGCCGGCATTGGGAGCGGAGGCAGCGGCGCCCAGTGGGGCCGTGGCTGGGCGACAGGCGCAAGGGCGACAGGCGGCGCGCCCCGGTCGCGTGGGCGGGGAACACGAGAGGCCCCGAGGGGCCGAGGGAGGGGTGAGACATGCGAGCACTGAGTCGAGAAGAACGGGAAACGGTCGTGTGCTGGAACATGGACGGGGGGTCAGTCTCAACCCACGACGAGCGACAGGCCGCACGGCTGATCCGGGCGGGAGCCAAGGTGCGGCGAGAGGGGGAGAGAGGGGGTGTCTCGTACTGGATTCTCGATATCCCTCGGGAGTGGTGCCGGTTCCCGAGGCCGAAAAGGACCGTTTCTGAGGCTCAGCGGGAGGCGGCAAGGGTCAGGCTAGCCAAGACACGCGGCTAGGGTCGAATTCGGGGGTTTACTACAGGGATTCTGACGCTGGATAGGGCGTGTAGCGCGCCCAGAGGGGGATTGATGCGCAGTGACAGGGCGTGGCTCGCCTTCGTGACGGGGGTGCTGCTGACCCTCGCCCTGGTAGGGTGATTGGACGGCCCCGGTTGAGTGATGCTGGCATTGTGGCACACTGACTATCCGATTACCTATAATATCAATTGATATATATAGACTTACGAGCCTCGACGGCACCCTGCCACCCCCAGGCTACCACAGTGCCACCCACAACCTACCGGGGGGTCGGGAGGGTCCGACTGTGTAGAATCGTAACACTTGACGGTCACGCGACCATAGGGCTGGAGGCTATTACCAATGCCAGTGGTCGCAGAACTTGCGCGGGACGTTCGCAGCAGGAGAACGGAGTGGCTCTGGTCCGGGTGGTTTCCGCTCGGGGCGCTCAGCATCGTGGGCGGGCCGCCGGGGACAGCGAAGAGCATGCTGTCGGTGTGGATCGCGGCCAAGATCACGCGGGGGGAGCTGCCGGGGGAGATGTTCGGCAAGACGCGGAACGTGCTGATCGTCTCGTCAGAGGATGATCTCGCGGACACGATCAAGCCGAGGTTCGTAGCCGCCGGTGGCGATGTGAGCCGGCTCTACTTCGTGGATCCCGCGAATTGTGGTCTGGAGTTTCCTGCAGGCTTGGACGACCTGCGGCAGTTTCTCTTCGAGAACGCGATACACCTGGTGGTGCTTGACCCACTCGCCGCTCGGATCACTGGAGGGTTGAGCGCCAACAATGACAAGGATGTGCGGCGGGCGCTTGAGCCGGTGGCGGGCATGCTGCGCGACCTGCATATCGCGGGGCTCGGCATCATGCACATGCGGAAAGCGACCACGATAGACTCCGTGTCGGCCATGATGGGGAGCCTCGCGTTCGTTGGCCTGGCCAGGAGCGTGGTCGCCACAGCCGAGGACGAGGATGGGTCATTCCTGTTCTCGTCGGCCAAGCTCAACGTCGGGCGCAAGCCGGCCAGCCTGCGGTACGAGGTGGTGTCGGCCGACGTGGCGGAAGGCGACGAGATCATCGACACCGCGCGCGTGCGCTGGATGGGTGCCACTGACCGGACGGTCGACGAGGTGCTGACGGAGAAGGCCGCAAGATTGGCGGGCCGCGTGGTGAAACCGTATGGGACTGCCTTGAGTAGCGCGACCGAGTTTCTGAAGAAGGCGCTTGTGGGCGGTCCCCGGCTTCAGCGGGAGGTGGCTGAGGCTGCGAAAGCCGCCGGGCACGCATCTCGGACACTGGTGCGGGCGAAAGGGGCGCTGGATGTCATCTCGCGCCAGACAGCGCAGGGGTGGACGTGGGAGATTCGGCACCCCTACGATTTGCAGGACGAGCTGGATGACTTGCCGGTGTCGTGACCGCGTTTTTCTCTTGACAGATGCGGGTGATGGGCATAGATTCTTGGGTGGCGGGTGGTTGAGCTGGCACCGGGCAGCCGCGCTAGTGGGGCATGATCCCCGTGTGGGCCTGGCCAAACACGCGGCTCAGCCGCCCGCCCACAGGAGTCTGCACCGTGTTGGTGGACGCGCAAATATACCGGATGGGCAAGGCTTGAACGGTCGAAAGTCTCTTTGTTCTTCGCGCCTTGGGAATCTGACACGGCAAAGAGACCAGTTTTGAGGGAGCCGGGAGGCTAAATTGAGCGAGAATGCGCAGGTGACGAATCCGTATGCGTCAGACCAGATGCCCGAGGGCGGGGGTCTGACGCGCGAGGCGGTGGTGACTGACATCAAGTACGTGCGGTTCGGGATCGTGTACGGGGACGGCAGCCCGTTCAAGGACAAGACTGGGCAGCAGTCGATCTTCACGGGTGTCCGCATCGACACTCTGAGCCTGGACCCCGGCCACGAGCAGAAGCCGGGCAAGCTGGAGTTCTCGACTGGCCGCAAGGGCAAGCCGACGCCCGATGGCGAGCAGCTCGTGAACGACGACGGGTCGCTCGCGAAGATCTACAAGAACAGTGCTTGGGGCGAGGTGGTCGAGAACCTGCGCGCGCAAAAGGACGGCTTCGACCCTCGCCAGCTTTTCCCGCGGATCAGCGTGTTGAAGGGCGCGAAGCTGACGCTGGAGGGCCGCGACCAGAAAAAGGCCGACGGCACGACCAAGACCTACGTCGCCACCGACGGCACGACGCGCAACAGCATCGAGTGGGTGCCCGTGAAGTTCAACGGGTTCGTGCAGGGCGGCGCGCAGGCTGTGGTCGGCGCGGGCAACGATGCGGATCTGACCATCAAGGCCGAGGCTGCGGTGCTGGACGCACTTGTCGCGGCGGGCGGCACCATCGAGCGCAAGGACCTGATCCGCGCGCTCGGCACCGCGCTCAAGGGCGATGCGGACGCGACCAAGGTCACGACGCTCGTGGCGCGGCAGGACTTCCACACAGGCAAGCCGTGGACCCTCGATGGCTCGAGGCTGAGCTTGGGAGCGTAACCATGACCACAGCACAGGCGGCGAAGAAGGCGGGTGTTTCACGAGTGACGCTGTGCGCGAAAGCGAAGGCGGCAGGCTGGCGTCCCTCGCGGAGACTACTGACAGGCAAGCGTGGCCGGCCGAGCTACGACTGGACCGACGCGGACATCGCGCGCGCGATGAGAGCGTAGAGTCGTGCGGGCGCGAGTCGGGGATTTGCCAATCGGGACGCGGTTCGAGACGGGCGCAACCAAGAGGCTCGGCACTGTACGCGCCCAGTTGCCGGGCCTCGGCTCCTCGGGCGAGACCAGGGTGCAGTTCGAGCACAAGGGAATCGACACCCTCATCCACGCCGGCGTGCTGGTGACGGTGGTCGGGCAGCCGCGGGAGACGGTGAACTGATGCCGCGCACTTGCATCGGGTGCTTCTACTGGACATTCGATCCCGGATGCTCGGATTGGTCCGATGTGACGCCGGGAGATGCATGGTCGAGCGGATGCGACAAAGGGTATTGGTCGCTCTACGGGTTTCATGTGACCCGAAAGCAGTACAGGGCGAGTTTGCAGTTGGCTGTGACTTGTCCTGACTACACCGAGGAACGTGAGAGTGTAGCAGTGCCGTCGTCACCGCCGCTTCCAGGCGTGACAGAAGAGGAGGACTGATGCGTGTCTCGTGGCGGCAAGTGGGCCTGGCCGCGGCCCTCGGGGTCTTGGGAGTCGCGGCATGGCTACTGTACACGGGCGGGGCGCGGCTCGTGGAGGAGCGCAAACGCAAGCGGCGATGGATCGAGGATGAGGAGCGCGCCGAGTGAGTAGGTGGACAGGCTGGGAGCCCATCGACGTGGCGGGGCTCGACGCCGCGTTACAGCCGATGGGGACTGGGCGCGGCGCCGAGCTGCATCTGGGGCAGGTTCTCAAGGCCATAAAGATCGCGGCCGGCGAGAAGGTGGGCGACATCCCCGGCGAGCAGCCGTGGCTGCGGGCGCAGTGCGGGTTCCTGTGGGAAGCTGCGGTCGAGTACACGCTCGCGGGCATGGGGTTTGAAGACGCGATGGAGCTGGCCTTCAAGCGCATGATGCGGGCGCTCCGGTCGAACCTCGTGCGCCAAGTCAAGCTCGTGCGCGACGGGATCCACATGACGCCGGACGGAATCGGGAGGGCGCCGGCTATCTCTCGTCCGGATATGGTTACGTGCATTGTGGCCTCGCCACCAACAGGCCCGCTCTACTCGTGGAAGCTCACTTGGCGCAGCCAGGGCAAGGCCGCGACCCTCGAAGACTTCGAGGACAACTTCTGGCTCTGGATCATGGCCGAGAAGGCGTATGCGGCTGCCGCACAGGTGTCTGGCTTGCTGCCCGAAGGCGACGCGACGTGCCGCTTCGAGGTGCTGTGGGTGCGTGGCGACTACAAGGGCGCGGGCGGCCCGAAGGCGCTCACGACCGAGGTGACGTGGAGCGCCGATGAGTTGACCGAAAACTGGTGCGTTGTGTTGGCGCATCGGGACCGGATGGGGGCACGCTAATGTCTCGTCACCAGTCACACAAGCGCCGTAAGCACAGGGCTGTCAAGACGCGCGCCACGGTCGCGGACTGGACTGCTCTGGAGAAGACCGGCATGGCGTGGGAATTCTGCCCGGGCGGGCCGGAAACATTCGTTGGGCGGTGGGTGATCCGCCGCAAGGCAAGTAAGAGAGGGATGAAATGAGCTGGAAGCCGCTCGGGAAGTACGCGCTGGTGCGCCTGCATACGGTAGGCTCGATGTTGGAGCTGTCGGGTGACGTGCAGTACAACGGCCTGGCAACCGTACTGGCAGTCGGGGAGGAGGTCAAGACGCTGGCCGAGGGCGACGTGGTGCTGCTCAACGGGCCGGCGGGCATCATCGGCACGAAGACGCTGGGTACCGAGGTGGGGCCACACACGGGGCTCGTGGCGGTGCCGCTCGTTCTGGCGAAGCGTGAGGACGCGGGGGAGGAATCGTGAGCCCGCTCGAACTGCACAAGGCACGTGTCGAAGCCGTAATCAGCGTGCTCAAGTCGCGTTTCGGCAATCTGAGCGCGGTCGAGTTGATCGATCTGGCATTTCAGGTGCTGTTGGCCTTGGATGCCGTGAGGGAGGAGTCATGACACTCGTTCGGGCGTTACACATGGTGGGGTTGGCTCTTTGCATACTCTCTGCAGCTACCCACATACCTGATGGCGCCGCAGTGGGCTGGATCACCGCGGCTTTCTGGTGCGCAGCGTCTTGGAAACAGAGCGAGCGATGATCGAACGCCAGCCGCGCATGATCCTGAGCACGCAGGGGCTCACCTCCGTGGGCAAGTCGTTCCTTGCTCTCAAAGGCGTGCCGCGGCCCGTGCTTCTACTCGACTTCGACTGGGGAGCTGAGGGGCTGCCGGCTGACGTGCTCGAAGGGGTGGACATCGCGTCCTACGACACGATGGAAGGCGCGTTCCTGGGAGAGAGCGAGGCGCGGGTCCAGCAGCTCGTCAAGGCCGAGATGGCGCGGTTCCTGGCTGACTACCGCCGGGCCATCACGGAGGGCAAGTATCGGTCAGTCGTGGTGGACACCTTCTCGACTGCGTGGCAAGGGCAGAGAATCGCGCGTAAGGACGATACGTATGCGATGGCCGAGGAAGAGTTCCTCGGGCTGATTCGCGCGGCCTACAAGTCGAGCGTGAACCTGACGCTCATTCACCACCTGACGACCCAGTGGGCGCGAAGCGCAGAGGGCAAACCTTACAAGAAGGCCGGCGTGTACGAGCGCATCGGGATGGACAACGTGGACAACCGAGTGCAGATGGCGATTGAGCAGCGATGGGTCACGCCGAATGCCGCGCTCGGAGTCGTGGGCCGCTTCGAGGCCACGGTGCTGAAGTGCCGCGACAACAAGCCACTGGAAGGGGAGACGATTGAGGGCGCGGATTGGCAGACGCTCTGCACGCTCGCGGTGCCGGGCGTGGACTGGTCGAAGTAGATGCCTAGCCCGACGCCCAAGGCGGAGCTGGAACGTTTTGATTGTGCTCTCAGAATCGACGATCGGGCTGGGTCGCACGATCTGGTCGAGCCGCTTCGCAAACTCGGCTGCACGGTGCGCGAGGAGCGGCTGCCCGCGGGCGACATCGAGATCATCGGCATCGACGGCACGGTCGTGGGCGTCGAGTACAAGCTCTGGCCCGACGTGCTCGCATGCATCCGCTCGGGCCGGTTCGCTGAGCAGCTCCGCGGCATGCGGCGCGAGTTCCATGTGAGCTGGTTGCTCATCGAGGGGCGCATACGCATCGGGCAGTCGGGCAAGGTCGAGGTGGCGACCGCGTACAATACCGAGCACGACATCGCGAAATGGCGTGAGGCTGACGGCGGCTTCACATACCCGGAGGTGGTCGCGTGGCTCATGACGATGACTCAGTGTGGTGGCGCGCTGCTGTGGCATACCTCGTGTCCAGCGGAGTCGGCCTTGTGGCTGCGGTCGCTCTACTACTGGTGGACGTTCCAGGCGTGGGAGGAGCACAGAGCGCACAAAGCGTGGTTCGTCCCGCCGCCGCTGTGGGAGAATCCGTATGCGGAGCCGCCGCTCGCGCTCAAGGTGGCGTGCTTGTTGCCTGGGGTTGGGAATACGCGCGCCTCTTCCATCGTGGAGACGCTTGGGACGGTGGGCGAATACCCGAGCGCGCTGGAGGTGTTCGAGACGGGGACAGTGCGGCTTGCCGAAGTGCCTGGGGTGGGCAAGGTGACGGCGCGCAAGGTGTGGGACGCGGTGCGGGCGCGGGAGAAGCGGGGCGTGAAGCGCAGGCCGCGGACCGAGAAGGGCGCGGCGGGAGTCGCGCGTGGCAAGTCCACAACGTGAGCGCGTATTGCCCATGTTCACGCTGTTGTGAACAATGGGCGGGCGGGAGAACAAAGTCTGGTTGGACGCCGCACCAAGGGACGACGGTCGCGGCTGACCCGCGCGTGTGGCCAATCGGCACCTGCTTGGAGATCGCGGGGCTGGGGAAGCGCTGGGTGCAGGACGTGGGAGGCGCGATCAAGGGGCTGAAGCTGGACGTGTTCTACTACCACCACCGCGACGCGCGCCTATTTGGGAGACGCGAGATGAGGGTGAAGAGGTGCTTGTGAATCGCGTGACCGAGCTGGTGTACCAGCTTGCAGACGGCGTAACCCTCGTGTTCAAGCCCTACGACCGCATTACGTCCGATGGGCACTGGCTTGCCGCAGCGTGGTACACGGACGAAGACTGCGTATCCGGTGAGGACGAGCGACTGGCTGCCGTAATCTGGGCGCGCGAGTTCTAGACCGTGTGGCGCGTGGCCCTGCTCGCGGTCGCGCTGTGGGTGCCGGGCACCCTCTACCCCCCAAGCGACATGGCCCACGCGGTGTTCCGTGTCGCGACTTGTCTCGCGCTCACAGTCGGCGTCGCGTGGCTCCGCAACCCCCTAGTACGTTGGGGGATCATTCTCTGGATCGCGGGTGTGGCGTGGAGCGTACTCGCCGCTCCCGACCCGTGGCGGGCGCTCTGGTCGACCCACAACCGTCAGGAGGGCGCGTGGCAGACCGCGCACTACGTCGTGCTGGCGCTGGTGCTCGCCGCGGTGCCGAGGGCGAAGCTCGTGCGGTGGGTGGCATTAGCTGCGCTCATGGCTGCCGCTTGGGGATTCACGCCGATAGGGTGGGTGAATGGTCGACTTGTGGGCTCGACTGGCAACCCCCTATATCTCGCGCCGCTGCTGCTTGTGGGGGTGTGGGGAGCCTGGAGGGCCGGCTGGAGAGCCGTGGCGACCGTCCTGGCCCTCGCAGCGGCAGCCACAGGGTCTAAGGGCATCGGGGTCGCGCTCGTGGCCGCATTCGGCGTTCTGGTGCTTCGGCGGTGGCCGTGGGCGGGGCTGATAGGGGCAATTGGACTTTCTATTACCCTCTTTGCGATTCCAATACCCGATTCGGGAATGATTCGACTCGAATTGGGAAGGGTCGCTCTGCACGGCATCTGGGCCGAGCCGCTGGGCTGGGGAGCGGAAGGGTTCCCGTTCGTGTGGGACACCTTCTGGCGGGGGGTCACGCCGACCGGCGAGGTATGGCATGACCGGGCGCACGCCCTCGTGCTCGACAGGGCGATCGAGTGGGGGCTGGTTGGGGTCGCCGGCTGGCTCGCGGTTGTGATTGGCGCGTGGCGTCGGGCCGGGCTGCCCGAGCGAATGGCCATTGCTGCTTATTGCGCCTTCGGCCTGACCATGTTCGAGATGCTGTGGGGGGCGGTGGGGTTTGCCGCGCTGCTGGGGTACACG
>Ga0209342_10005148_pt1 | contig 13438 bp, 9 predicted proteins | sample RifCSP16_2_FD_184023 | JGI IMG/M metagenome (GOLD analysis project Ga0209342, IMG submission 184023) | Soil microbial communities from Rifle, Colorado - Rifle CSP2_sed 16_2 (SPAdes) (version 2) | ecosystem: Environmental > Terrestrial > Deep subsurface > Rock core/Sediment | place: Rifle... | reverse complement strand
ATGATGCTGTTCGAACGCCTTTCGACTCCGGAGTTTACAGTCCTTTCGTACAGGATCACCGAGAGCCCCGATATTCAGCTCAAACAACTTCATTGATATGAAGAATGTCACAACGATAGCGTGCTTTCTTGCTGTTCTTGTTGCGGCGGCTCAGGAGACTTCTGTTGCCCAACCGGCACGGAGAAATGCGTCCGTCTATCTCAACCAACTGGACTTCAGCCGTTACCCGAGGGTCGATCTGTACGCGACGGTCGTCGATAGAGATCGAGAATCGGTCCCTCTGAACCTGGGTGATACGACGTGGATGTCCGTAGTGCACAAGAACTTCCCCGCCGGCCTCAACGATGTTCAATCGGTCATCGATCTGAAACGCCGCGGAGAGTCGGAACTCTACATTGCAATGGTGTTTGATAATTCGGCATCAATGGAGGGAAGGAATGCGCTGCTGGAGACAGCAGCAACCCAATTTATCGACAGCTTGAAAGCAGGGGACTATGTTGCGCTGGTTGATTTTGGGGACGGGCGGCGCACGGTCTCGATTCCGGAATTCCAGAAGCCCGTCTATGCACGGCTGAGAAGTCCGTTCAGCAATTCGAAGCCGTTCCTCAGGAAAAACCTCAAAACCGGAATCATGACTCAGCGAACATTCCTGAACGACGGACTGATGTTCGGCCTCTCCACACTCAACGGCGCCAATGTCCTGGGAAGAAAGGCCGTCATCCTTTTTTCGGATGGCGAAGACAACGGATCGGAGACGGGGCTCGATCAAGTCCGACATGCCCTTGCATCGTATAATATTCCTGTTTACGCCATCGATCTGAATTCCGTTGAAAACAAGATTCTGAAGGATCTGGCCCTCAGTTCGGGCGGAGAATACTTCTTCGTCAAACGGGCAAGCGACCTTCAATCATTGTATCAGACTGTCCTGAAGATCCTGAAAAGCCAGTATCGCATCACCTATAATTCACCCGAGTCGACAATTTCGGGAGACGCGTATCCGGTGCGTTTTGCCCTCGCGGGTAGCTTCGTTGCTCAGGCACAGCGGACGTTCATGGTGGACGGGGAAAATATCGGATTCTACAATCTTGCCTATCTGGAGTCGATCGGGAAGGAGTCCTTGCGCAACTACATGGACTACCTCTCCGGCTTCCCCAGGTCGAAGCACGCGGATCAGGTTCTGCTGAAGATCGGTCGATTCTGGCAGCAGAGGGGTGAATATGCCAAAGCGCTTTCGGTCTTCAATATCATTCTTCGGAATCCCACGAGCAGCGTCTACAGTGATGCACTCCTCGAAAAAGCAGACCTGTACAAGGCCGCGAAGCAATATCACGTTGCCCAGCAGGCGTACACACAAGTGCTGAACAGCCAGGTGAGCGGCTCTGTGAGGGCGCGGGCTCTCCTTGAGCTTGCCAAGTCGTACACCGCCGAAGGAAATTTCGCAATGGCGCTCAATACCTACTCAACGCTGAGTTCACAATATGAAGGGACGGAGCTTGCTTCCGAGGCATTCCTCCAGGCGGCTACTCTGAGCATGGAGATGGGTGACCTCCCGGCAGCCGCGAAAAGCCTGCAGGAGGTGGTAACAAACTACGGAGAGTCGAAATCTGCGGTCTATGCACGGATGGAACTCGCCCGAATTGCAGAGACCGAACAACGCGGCACAGATGCTATTGAGCTGTACAAAGAGGTCCTTTCTTCAAATGTCGATTCCGATATCAAGGAGGACATCTCTCTGAAACTGGCACGGCTCTTCAAGGAAACGGGGAGGCTGACTGAGGCTGCGGAGATGTACAAGGGGATCATGAGCACGTCCTCTTCGATTGTGAATGTCTACACCTGTCAACAGGAGCTCGTCCCGCTCCTTCTGATGAGCGGTCGCATCATGGAGGCGCGGTCGCTCTACGAGTCACTTACTCCGACTGCACGGAGCGACTTGGCGGAACATAACCCTTCAATTCCCGTTTCTGTGAGTGGTCAGAATGGCACAAGCCTCCCGAATGGAGCCTATGTGCTTCATTCAGCGCCTTCAACAGGAGCCGGGTCGCTCAGAACCGTTGAGTGGCCGGAGGCGCTGCAGAAATTTGCCGTGGTCGGACCACTCTACGCCATGGAAGCCGTTGGCGCCGGATCAAAGGCATCACTTCCGGTGGAGGAATCCTGGATCTCGAGAAGCGCGGTTGTTCCCGGAACAGCCGGGGTGTATCACTTTGAGAACGGAAACTGGACTCCGGTAACAAAGGCGCTGAAGGTTGAAACGCGTTCTTATGAATTTGCACCCTCGAAGCCGGGTGTCTATGCTCTCCTTGCGAAGGAGCCTCGCGTCATACGTCTATTCAATATCTATTTTGACCTGGGAAAGGCCGAGGTTCGAAAAGAGGCAGAACAAAACCTCTACGAGATCATCGATGCGATGAAAGCCTTGACGGATGTTCGTCTGGAAATCGCCGGGCACACGGACGCTACGGGCAGAGAAGATGAGAATATCGACTTGTCTTCCCGGCGTGCCAATGCAATCCGTGATTTCATGATCCAAAACGGCGTTGCAGCCGGCAGGTTGATTGCGCGAGGCTATGGGAGCCAATATCCTATCGCGCCGAACGATTCTCCCGAGAACCTCCAGAAGAATCGAAGAAGCGAATTCACTATTATCTCAACGATTGCAGACCCGGTACGGAAGTCGACAGGCGAGACTGTTCGGTATACAGTCCTCCTGAAATCTTTCCGAAGTCCGAAAGACGCGTACGAAGCGAAGAAGGTGTATCAGGGCCTTGACTTACCCGTGGCAATCGTTACGAATGATGAGAAACGGTCGGAACGCTATGAACTCACGCTCGGGACATACGCACAGGAAAATGAGGCCATGAGTGTTATTGAACGATTCAGGAAGGAATTCAAAAACATCGAGCCGACGATCGTCAAGTCGAACAGGTCACGATGATCCCTTACAGACGATATCTCAGCCTCTTGATTGTCCTTGCGTGCTTTTGCGCTCAAAGTCAGGATCTGAAACAGGACTGGGCGAAGATCCAGGCGGAATTCCTTTCCGGGATGCACGATTCGGTAGTCACTCACATCCGTCCGTTCATCACGGCTCTCGAAAAGCAGAATCTCAGGCCGCAGCTCGGTGTGGCCTTGTTTCATTATGCCGTCAGCCTTGCCCAAACGGGAAATTCCGCTATGTCCGACACCGCGTTCGAACGGGCAAAATCGGTTTCGCTGGAAGCCGGGATGAAGGACAAAGTGACGGAGATTGAGCAGAAACAAGCTCAGGTGTACATAGGGTTGGGGAAGGGGATGGAGAGATCGGATCCGAACGGGGCGGTTCTGTTCTACTCGCGGGCAGTGACGATTCTCTCGAGTCATGGGAATGCGGAGGCGCTGGCCCCTCTGTATTATCAGCGCGGCCTTCTGTTCCGATCGAAAGGGGATACCGCGCGTGCTGTGGCAGATTTTGAAAAGGGGATGCAGGGAACCCGACCGGAAGACCAACTTCGAAAATCTTTTGTTGCCCTCTTGACTGAGCTCTATCTCGGCACGGGGCAGAGTGAGAAGGCGAGACAGCTGACAGCCGGTACATCCGCCGGCAACGTGCGCGTAGAGTATGTTATCAAGCTTGCCTCAGACGCGGAAAAAGGGGGTGATTCGAAGAAGGCCGAGGAACTTCTTGCCTCAATCCAGAACGAAGTGATAGCCGGGAGCGACGAAGCAAGGATCTTTGAATTTGTGAAGAAGCGGTACTCCCTGGCAGAGAAACGCGGTTCAAAGGTTTCACGCGACACCCTGGAATCCATCATCAGGCATGCCGTCTCAGCGCCGTCCTCCATTCAATTCCGTCTCCACCACCTTATGACGCTTTCTCTTGTGCAGGCCGGGGATGTTGCCGGGGCAGGCGAACGGGTGCGGATGCTTGAGCGGCTCGCTGCCGGATCTCCGGACAATCAGATTCGTCTTGCTCAGGTGCGGGGGGATGTTGCCTACCTGCAGGGTGAGTATCAGGTTGCAATAGCGGCATACACACAGGCAATGAAATCTCCCGCAGCGTTCGACACAGAGACGCTCTTGAGTATCTCAAATAACCTCGGTCTCGCATTGTCCAAAAGCGGGAGGGATGAAGAGGCTCTTGCAGAGTTTGACCGGCTGGCGGCCAATGCCGATCGGAGCCGCCTCCCTGGATTCAGGATTCAGGCCGACCTCAACGGAGGGATTGTTCTGATCAAGTCGGACCGCGTCAAGGAGGCCACAGAACGGCTGACAAGGGCAAAGGAGCTTGCTGACGAGCAGGGAGATGTGAACCTGGGCATCATGGCCTCGCTGCGGCTCGCTGAAAGCTATCGCAGGGACGGATACGATCAACTGGCTGACCAGATGTTCGAGGAGGTTCGGCAGGATCAAGGTCTTCTGGCAAATCCGATGAACCGTATTCAGGTCCTTCAGGCGCTCGCGGCAAACGCGAAGGTCCGAGGGAACAAATACATGGCCCTTCTGAATCTTCGCCAGGCTTATGACTTGACCCTGCAGATCGGGGCGCTGGGATACCAGGCATCGCTCACCGTTGACCTCGCCGATACCTACTTTCTGGTCGACAGCCTCGAATCCGCCAAGACCATGTATCGCCGCGCACTTGCCCTCTATGCAGGGAGCGGCGAGACGGGAGTCATTGTCGAACAGCACTACAAGCTCGGTCAATGCTTCCTTACAACTTCGGAATTCGATTCTGCGCGGTCTGAGATTCTTGAAGGTCTCTCATTGCTTGTCACGAAGCCGGCAAGGCAATATGCCACTGTTCCCATCGAAGCAGTACAGGATCCCGATCTTTTTGGACAGGGTCTGGCAAACCTGGGTTTTATCGATCTCATCGAGGGGCGACGGAAAAATGAAATTCGCCGGCTCCTTTCGTCGCTCGAAGAAGTGCGAAGGGCGGTTGAAGTCCTTGAGCGTAAGAAGGGAATAGGGGTCACGCAAACCCAGAAGGAGTCCGAGCAGCTTCGGAATGTCAACGCGTATCGGCTCCTGGTGGATGTGTCTGCTTCGCTGTATGAGATGACGCGCGATCCTCAGTATTTCGAGCTGGCCTTCAACACCAGCGAGAAGTCGCGTGCGGAGGCCTTCGTGACGGACGTTGGGGCCCAGCTTATTGCAAAAATCAACGACCCGAACGTCAAAGAGCTCTCTGAGGTGGCTGCACAGATTGTCGAGGAACGGATTCAGGAGCAAAGTCCGGCGAGCATCGATCTGACATCGGGACAGCGAAGCCGCGGTTTGTCGGTCAAGGGCAGCGCAGGGAAGGGAACGGATGAAAAGACCCTTGCGCTGTATGAACGGATAGTCAAAGATCTGGCCTCAAAGAACAACAAGGCGGCTCAGCTGGTCACAGTCAACACGGTGAATCTCCAGTCGGTACGAAACGTCCTCTCTCCCAACGATGTGCTGCTGAGTTATTATGTTTCCATCGACAAGCTGTATCTGTTCACGGCTTCAAAAGGAGAAGTGGCGCTCCGGTCAATTCATTGGACTCCCGAAGAGATTACGGGAAAGGTCGAGGCATTTCGGTCGGCCGTGCATGATCTGAAAAGGACGGATTTCCAGCTCCTTGGACGCGAGCTCTACGATTCGCTAATTGCTCCTGTGCGGACCCAGTTGGAAGGAAAACGGATCACAGTTGTTCCTTCGGGGAGACTGAACAACCTTCCGTTCGCGTGCCTCATGGACGGGAATCGGTATCTGGCCGAGTTATTTGATATGACGGTCCTGCCGAACGTCAGCACGATCCAATTCGTCAGGAAGGACAGGAAACTTCCTTCGGCACCGAAGGTTATAGCGCTTGGAAATCCTGTCAATCCGAGAGTCACGCGTCTTCCCGGCACTGAGCGCGAAGTCGAAAGGGTGAGGAGCATTTATCCCGGCTCTGTGGTGTTGATTGGCGGCCAGGCATCGGAAACAAACAGCCGTAATCAGATGGCGGGTTTCGACATTATTCACATTGCATGTCACGGCCTGTTCAACGACAACTACCCGTTGCTCTCATCACTTGTTCTTTCGCCCGATGTGCAGAATGACGGATTCCTTGAGGTCCATGAATTGTATAATATGAATCTTACGAACGCCAGTCTTGTGGTTCTTTCGGCGTGCGAAACAGGCTTGTCACTGATCAGGAAGAATGACGACGTCATTGGATTGGTGCGGGGATTCTTGTATGCGGGAGTCCCAAGCATGGTCGCCAGCCTTTGGAAAGTTGATGACGACGCAACCGCTTCGCTCATGTCCAACTTCCATCTCCTGCTGAAGCTGGGTAACTCCAAGGGGGAATCACTCCGAAAGGCACAGCTTCAGCTCTTGCGCTCAGAGAATACCCGCCATCCCTACTTCTGGGCCGCATTCGTCCTCTACGGAAGCCCCGACTGACCTCGCTTCGTTGAAGTCCGAAATCCGAGCCGGTACGCATGGCTGATTTCGGACTATTGCCATCCAGTTGGCCCCTTTTTGCGACTCGCGGAATTTTTTCGTATTTTGGATTCAGAAAATAAAATGACCATACCCGGGAAGAAGGAAAAAATAGTCGTTGGAATGAGCGGAGGTGTCGACTCATCGGTCGCCGCAGCCTTGTTGCTTGAGCAGGGTTACGAGGTCATCGGTGTTACGATGAAGACCTACGAATTCGACGACGTCGGAGGAAACATCCGCAATGAAGCAAGTTGCTGCGGCCTTGGTGCGGTGAATGATGCCCGGCTTGTAGCCTCCTCTCTGGGAATTCCTCATTATGTTGTCGATTTTCGCGAGGCCTTCGGCCGCAAGGTCATCGACAATTTTGTCGAAGAGTATTTGAAGGGGAGGACTCCCAACCCGTGCGTGATATGCAATCGAGAGATTAAATGGGGTGAGCTTCTGAGGAAGGCGGAAGCGCTTGGCGCCGATCGGATCGCCACCGGGCATTATGCGAGGGTCCGCTTTGACAATGGACGGAACAGGTACGTTGTCTCGAAGGGCCGGTTTGAGGAAAAAGATCAGTCATACGCGCTCTGGGCCGTTTCACAAGCGGCCCTCTCGAAAACAATTTTTCCGCTTGGGGATCTTTCAAAGCCCGAGGTGCGCGGCCTTGCTACTGAACTCGGACTGCGCACCGCGATGAAACAAGAGAGCTACGAGATCTGTTTTGTTCCCGACGATCGATACGATCGTTTTCTCAGTGAGAGGGTTCCCGACCTTCGCGACCGGCTGAAGGGTGGGGAGATCCTGCTTGACGGGAGAGTTGTTGGGCATCATCAGGGATATCCCTTCTACACTGTCGGACAGCGGCGGGGGATCGGCGCTTATGGAAAAAAAATGTACGTAACCGGAACCGACCGCGACAGCAATACGGTGACGATTGGGCCCGACGTCTCACTCATGCGCCGCAGACTTACTGCGACTGGGGCGAATTGGATGGGGGGTGACCCCGCTCTTGGTACGCTGAGGGTTCAGGCCAAGGTTCGGTACAAGGATGTTGCGACGCCCGCAGCGGTGGTGATTGATTCTGAAACATCGTTCAACCTGACGTTTGACGAACCGAAGCGTGCGATCACACCGGGCCAGTCGGTGGTGTTGTATGACGGCGAAGTTGTTGTGGGAGGTGGGCTTATCGACTCTGTCTCTGATTAGCGGAAAGAACGAGGAAATGAACGAACATGAGGCTCATTCCTAGAATGGAATGGGCCTTTTTGTTTCCCGAGAATGGGAAACTTTTGCACTCACCGTCCGTTTTATGCGCAGAAAGACGTGAAATACTCCAGCTCAGATGACCAATCCCTGGTTCGCGCCTTTCAAGAAGGCGACGAAAAGGCCTTCGAGGAAATCGTGCGGCGATATCAGCGGCAGGTTGCCAACATTGTGTACCTGACGATGGGAGGGCGGGCCGAGGTTGAAGATCTGACACAGGAAGTGTTTCTCAGAGTCTATCGTTCGATCGGCAGAGTGAATGTTGAGCAATCGCTTTTCTCCTGGATCTACCGCATAGCGCTCAATCTGTGCATTGATGAGCTCCGGAAGAGAAAAGTCAAGCGTATCCTGGCCCTCGAGACTGCAGAGGAAGCTTCGGATCATTCGCCCATGTTGCGGGAAACAGCAGGGGCTTCGGACGACCTGATGTCACAGGAGAAAAAAGACCAGATTCTTTCTGCACTTCGCAAACTGACCCCCGCACACAGAACCGCGCTCGTACTGCGCGAATATGAAGATATGAGTTACAAGGAGATTTCCAATGCACTTCACATCACCGAGCAGGCGGTGAAATCGAGAATCTTCAGGGCACGTGAGGAATTGAAGGACCTGCTCAAAGAATACTTCAGGGAGCGGCTATGAACCACAGAAACATGCGGAAAAAGATTTCGGCGTTCATTGACGGCGAACTTGGTTCAGCTGATCAGCACATTCTCAAGAGTCACATGGACCAGTGCCCCGAGTGCCGTTCGTACCGTGATCAAATCCGACACACTTCCAGTGCGATCAAGGAGGCGGGAGATTTTCGCCTCCCTGAAGGCTTTGCCTACGAAGTGTTGCGTATCGCACGGAAGGAACGGGAAGAGTCGCGCCAGTGGCTCCCCGTTGAGCAGATTGCGAGGCGATTCGTCCTGGGGCTCACCATTGCCGTCATCATGTTTGTGAGTCTCTCGATGGTCATTCAACAGGATGAGCCAATCATCATGGAACCGTACCTGTCCGGAGAGGTGTCCGACTCATCCGTGACTCGAACGCTCCTTTCCAAAGAAGAGCTGTCAAAGGATGATATCATGTTGGCCGCTGTTACCCGAAAGTAAGGGAGAACTTATGCAAGCAAAATCAAAAACCCTGATCTTTATCCTTCTCAGCTTCCTTCTGGGTGCTGTGGGCGGCGGCTACTTCGGAGCGTCGTACTTTGGTTCGAAGCGAAGCGCGCGGCCGTCGCATGCGGGAGTGAGGAAGGAATTTGCAGACCGGCTGAAACTTACGGGAAACCAGCCAACGCAGGTTGATTCGATTCTTGAGTCGAACAGGAAGAAGTTTGGAGAGATCAGAAAAGAATATGATGAAGTGTTTCGCCATCAGCGCGATTCCCTGAGAAGGGGGATCCGATCGATCCTTTCGCCGGAACAGAACCTTTTGTACGATCAATACATCAAAGAAATGGACGAGAGAGAGTCCAGATATCGAAGAGAGAGTAAATAACCAAGGAGTGTGTTCGATGAAACGAATGTACATCTATATCGCTGTGGCTGTCGTCGTCGTGGGAACCGTTGGGTATTACATCATTGGCAACGGAAAGAAGGATGTGGCGGCTCAGCCTGTCGGGCAAACGACGCGTATCGTCACGGTGACACGGGGGAATCTGGACCTCTCGGTTTCGGCAAATGGCGTTGTTCAGCCGATCGACAAGGTGGAAATCAAGTCGAAGGCAAGCGGTCAAATTGAAAAGCTCGAGTTCGAAGAAGGCCAGCTCGTCCAAAAGGGAGTCCTGCTCATTGAGCTGGATCGGAGGACCGCTCAAAACGACTACGATCAGGCGAAGGCCGATCTGGCCGTGGCCGAATCCAATCTACAGCAGTCGGAGAACAACTACCGGCGATCTCAGGAACTGTTTGAAAAGAGCCTCATTTCAGAGCAGGAAAAAGATCAGACCACGCTCGAAAAGGTCCGCGCAGAAGCGCAGCTGGTGAAGGCAAAAGCGGTTCTCTCGTCCGCTGAAGAGCGATTGCGGGATACGCGGATTGTCTCGCCCATCACAGGGGTGATTCTGAGCCGAAGCGTCGCCCTGGGACAGATCATTTCGTCGGGGACTTCGAATGTAAGCGGCGGGACGACTCTGGCGACCATTGCGGACATGGAAGAAGTGTATGTCGAGACCAATGTGGACGAGGTCGACATTGGAAAGGTTCAGGTTGGACACCAGGCAAAAGTGGTTGCAGACGCCTTCCCCGAAGACAATTTCAGAGGTGAAGTGATCCGCATTGCGCCGCTGGGGAAGACCCAGCAAAATGTCACAACGTTCAGCGTTATCATCCTCGTGCGGAACATGGGCGGGAAATTGAAGGCGGGGATGAGCGCGTCGGTCGATATCGAGATCTTCAATCGCCGGGATGTCCTGCTTCTGCCTGCCGATGCGTTCAAGGATCCCCGCACGGAGCAGGGTCGCGTGCTTATGGCTTCGATCCGCGAGCGGGAGGAGAAGGAGAAACCGAAGACCGATTCTGCGACAACAAAGGAAAGTACTACTGAGGCTGTCCCGGCGAATCCGGATGAGATCCGGCAGAGAATGGCAAACATGTCACCCGAAGAGCAGCAGAAATACAGAGATCAGATGAGACAGCGGTTCCAGAATATGCCGCAGGAGGAACGGCAGCGGCTCTTCTCACAAATGCGCGGGCAATTCGGCGGCGGTCAAACGGGCGGCGGAATGAGGCGTCAGCAGCAGAGTGCCAAGCCCGATGCACCGAAGGAGCGAATTGTCGAGGTTCGTGAAGGCAATGATTTCGTCCCGAAGATTGTTAAAGTCGGGGCGGCAAACTACGATTTTGGAGAGGTGCTTGAAGGGCTGAAAGAGGGAGATGAAGTTCGCGTGACAACCATTTCGCGCGCGAAAATTGCCGCGGAAGCAATGAATGAACGAATGCGGAACATGTCGGGCGTGGGTGGCATGGGCGGTGGCGCTACACGGGCGGCAACGGGAAGAAGGTAAGGGAGTGAATCATGAATTTGAATGAGAGTTTTCTCACCGCGTTAAGCGCGCTGTTTGCCAACAAACTGCGAGCGTTGCTCACGATGCTCGGTATTATCATCGGCGTTGCCGCTGTGATCACCATGATCGGGATCGGCGAAGGCGCCCAGATTGCCGTCATGCAGCGGATTCAAGCACTGGGGTCGAACCTCTTGTTCGTGAGCCCGGGAGCCCAGAGGGGCGGCGGCGTTACCGTTATTCAGTTTGGGACGAGCCAGCGGCTGCGGAATGAAGATGCGGAGAGTATCGTTGACCACGTCGGCGCTGTCGAAGCGGTTGTCCCGGAATTCAACCGAAACGCGCAGGTGAAGTACGAAAACCGCAACTGGAATACTCGTGTTATCGGGACAGTCCCGGAATATGAGTCAGTGAGGAACTTTGCGGCGGTCTCCGGGCGTTATTTCTCTAAGTCCGAAGAGAAATCGTATGCAAAGGTGGCAGTGATCGGCCAGACGGTCGCGGACAACCTCTTCCCGAATCAGGATCCGATCGGAAGATCGATGCGCATCTCCGGCCAGTCGTTTGAGGTGATCGGCATCCTGGAAGCCAAGGGACAAAGCGGATTTCAGAATCCCGACGATCAGGTCATTGTCCCGCTCTCGACCGCTCAACGAAGGCTCTTTGGTGTCGATTATGTAAGTCAAATTACTGCGAAGGTCATTGATGATAAGCGGATGGACGAAGCGTTTCTGGAGATCGAGCGCGTCATTCGCCGTCAACACAGGCTTCGGGAAGACCAGGACAACGATTTTACCATCAGGAACCAGGCGGATATCATTACCACCTTCCAGGAAACCCAGCAAACGTTTACGTACCTTCTTGCCGGGATTGCAGCCGTTTCTCTCTTGGTTGGCGGGATTGGAATCATGAATATCATGATTGTCTCCGTGACGGAAAGAACAAAAGAAATCGGCATTCGAAAGGCGATCGGTGCGCGGAAACGCGATGTGATGCTCCAATTCCTTATTGAATCTATCGTGATGAGCGTAATGGGCGGCGTCTTCGGTATCATTCTGGGCATCAGCGGATCCATCCTGATTACTTCATACGGGAATCTCCCGTCCTCAATCTCGCCCAACGCAATTCTCATGAGTTTCTTCTTCGCCTCTTTTGTCGGGGTATTTTTCGGGCTGTATCCGGCCTGGAAGGCGGCGGAATCCAATGTTATTGATTCACTCAGATACGAATAAGGGAAGGTCGGGAAAATACAGATATGTCAAGATCCCGTAAACATGTAGTCTACGGTGCGGTGGCGTTCGCTCTGCTGCTGGTGGCGGCAATTCCAAAACTAAAGGTGTTCCAGGGAAATTCCGGGCCGGAGAATCCCGGCACCCGGAGCGACAACCGCATAGCGGTGAACGCGCATGTCGTGAAGACTGAACAACTCGACGACAGGATCTTTACCTCCGGAACTCTCCTTGCGAATGATGAGGTGGAGTTACGAAGCGAGTTGACCGGGAAGGCGATCAAGATCTATTTTGAGGAAGGAAGCAGGGTCGCCGCAGGCCAGCTGTTGGTTAAGATCAATGATGCCGAGCTCCAGGCTCAGCTTCAGCGTGAGAAATACCGGCAGGAGCTTGGCATGCAACGTGAGGAGCGTCAGCGGCAGCTCCTGAAAGGAAACCTCGTCAGCCAGGAGACATATGATGTTGCGCTCAACGAGCTCAATACCATCAAGGCGGGCATCGAGCTCATCAACGCGCAGATCGAGAAGACTGAAATACGTGCACCGTTTGCCGGCCAGATCGGCCTCAAGTACGTGAGTGATGGAAGCTATATTACGCCGTCGACCAGAATTGCCACGCTCCAGAGTACGAATCCCGTAAAAGTTGATTTCTCTATTCCTGAAAAATATGCCGGCGAAATCCGACGCGGCGCCAAAGTGACGTTCGGTATCCAAGGATTGAAGTCTACGTACCAGGGCACCGTTTACGCCATTGAGCCGAGAATCGACCAGGTGACCAGAACGGTGCAGATCCGCGCCACAAGTCCGAATCCGAACGGTGAGCTGATTCCGGGCGCGTTTGCTGAAGTGGAATTGGTTCTGAGAACGATACCTGCTGCCCTGACACTTCCTGCACAGGCACTGATCCCTGAATTGTCAGGTCATAAGATATTCCTCTATAGGGGCGGCGTCGTTGAGATCCGGGCAATCGAGATTGGCATCCGTACTTCATCCACTGTCCAGATAACGAAAGGGGTACAACCGGGAGATACCGTTTTGACAAGCGGCATCCTTCAGGTTCGACCCGGCTCACCTGTGAACATCGTACAGTTCGAATAGGGGGAACGAGACCTATGAGTTTAGCTGCTACCAGCATACGCCGGCCGGTTCTCACCATTGTCATGTCAATAGGAATTGTCCTCTTCGGTGTTATCGCGTTCACCTATCTGGGTGTCCGCGAATACCCCGCCGTCGACCCGCCCATTATCACTGTCTCCACGTCGTACGTTGGCGCAAACTCTGACGTCATAGAGTCGCAAATTACCGAGCCTCTTGAGTCATCGCTCAATGGGGTGGCGGGGATTCGTTCGTTGGTCTCATCCAGCAGCGAAGGGAGGAGCTTCATTCGGGTGGAATTCGAACTCGGGATGGATCTTGAGGCCGCAGCAAACGATGTCCGCGACCGCGTTTCCCGCTCGATCCGAAGTCTCCCGCCCGACACGGACCCCCCGGTTGTCACCAAGGCCGATGCCGATGCAAGCCCCATTGTC
>Ga0209342_10005147_pt1 | contig 13439 bp, 8 predicted proteins | sample RifCSP16_2_FD_184023 | JGI IMG/M metagenome (GOLD analysis project Ga0209342, IMG submission 184023) | Soil microbial communities from Rifle, Colorado - Rifle CSP2_sed 16_2 (SPAdes) (version 2) | ecosystem: Environmental > Terrestrial > Deep subsurface > Rock core/Sediment | place: Rifle... | reverse complement strand
GTACTCGGTATCGTGCGGGTCGCTGCGCTCGGTGCGCTGTCGGACAATGCCGGTGAAGACGCAGGCCGCGCCGGTGGTCGGGGCAATCAGGGAGTCGAGAAGTGAGTTCAGGTCGAGGGTTTCCTCGGTCAGGCGCAGGATCGTGGGGCCCGAGGCGCCTCCGCTCACCGGGGGGAAGATGCCCACCTCGTCGCCGTCGGCAAGGAGTTGCTCGGGCTGCGCGAAATCGTGATTGACGGCGATGACCGCGTGATTGAGGTGAGGCGCCAGCCCCGGGCGTCGGCCGGCCAGGGCCGTCTTGAGATCGGCCAGCGTGGCCCGATCGGGAAGGTCGAGGCTCTCCTGCCGGGTCCCGGCGCGCTCGCGCAGGATCGCAAAATAGAGGACGATCACACGCATCCCCTACTCCTCCAGCACGATGTCACCGCTCCGCCCGCCGTGCTTCTCCACCAGGCGGATGTCGGTGATTCGGGCGCCCTTCTCGAGCCCTTTGATCATGTCGTAGACCGTCAGCGCCGCCACGGCGACGGCGGTGAGCGCTTCCATCTCGACGCCGGTGCGCCCGCTGCTGCGCGCCGTAGCTCGCAAGCGCACGCCCGGCAGCGCCTCATCAAACTCCAGCCTCACTTCCACCTGATGAAGCGGCAACGGATGGCAGAGCGGGATGAGCTCCCATGTCCGTTTGGCGGCCATCACGCCGGCCAGCTCGGCCGCGGCCCGCACGTCGCCCTTCCTCAGATCGCCGGCGCGTGCCGCCGCCAGAGTCTCGGGCCGCATGCGCACCGATCCCGCGGCGACGGCCCAGCGATCGGTGACGGGCTTATCGCCCACGTCCACCATCGTGGCGCGCCCTCGCCGATCGAGGTGAGACATCTCCTCCGCGCTCATAGGGACATTATACCGGCGGGCCGCGCCGGCGAGCAAGGATCGCCTGCCTCCGACTCGGGTGTTTGGCTCAGGAGACACCGAGAGGGTCCGCCGTCGCTGGTTGGCGCGGGCGTAGTTGATGCGGTTCTCCGTCGCCGTCTCACGCGCGACCTCGGGGGGTTCGTCGAAGACCCTGGTGTGCCTTTAGGGGCGCATCCCTCACCATTCCTCGCTCACCCGCGCGTTCGCGCGAGGATGCAGCGCCCACCGAGGACCAACCCCCACCCTGCCCTCCCCCTGAAAGGGGGAGGGTTCAGCTCCCTTCCCATACAAGTGGGACGGTTCAGCTTCCTCCCACTGCAAGGGAGGAAGGTCCAGTTCCCTCCCCCTGCAAGGGGGAGGGCTGGGGTGGGGGTCGGTCACGGCGCGCAATTGTCCTCCCACCCAAGGGATATGCCTCGAAGGCGCGGCTAGCCCACGCATGCGCGTGGCGGCACAGGGCAATCGATTCGCCGAAGGTGGAGGTCCTCATCATGAGTGTAGGGGCGCACACCTGCCCAGCACCTGCGGTTCTGGGCGGCCGTGCGCCCCTACGCGCCTCGTCGGATCCGCGCCGAAGGTGGAGGCCCTCATCATGGGTGTAGGGGCCAAGCATTCGGCAGGTCGATCGCCAGAGGCAAATCTTCCCCCGCTCCGAATGCTTCGCCCCTACGCTGGCGAGGCGGGATGTCCCATCGGCGAAGGTCCCCAGCGCTCGCACCGGGAAGGTCACCCGGCACCCCGTTCGGGCCGGCGCCCCTGCGATCGCTGGGGAGTGCTTTTCCGAATCGGCTGACGGCCTCCGGCGCGCACCGAACGCTCAGGCTCCGGAGCCTTTCGCGAAGCAGCTCCGGAGCCTGTCGGTCGCGCTGCGCAGGGCTGCCACGGAAGCGCCGAGGCAGGAGCCCCGGCGGGCCTGCTCATCCCCCGCGCGAGAGGCGCCTGATCAGCGCCTCCGCCACCTCGATCAAGTCCTCGGCAGCATCATCGGAGACGTTCCGTCCCCGCTGTGCTTCGATCTGATGGACAAACGCTCTCAGTTGGTTCGCCGCTGTATTGAACTGCCCTCGCTCGATCGAGTTGCGGGCCGCCCTCAGTTTGGCCAGAAGGCTGTTCGCTAATTGCCGGGCGATCTCACCCTCGCTGACGGCTTCCCTCAGCTCCTCTTCCAGCCGGTCGAGGGCCCCCAGGAGGGTTGGGGTTGGCCTCGGAGTTCGCGTCGGCCTAAGCGTAGCGGTGTTCGTTGGCGTGTTGGTCGGAGTCTGCGTCGGCGTGTCCGTGGGCGTCAGCGTGGGTGTGTCGGTCGACGTCGGCGTAAATGTCGGCGTCGGAGTGTCGGTGGGCGTCGGCGTGTCGGTCGGCGTCGGGGTGTCGCTCGGCGTCGCGGTGTCGGTGGGTGTCGGCGTCGGGGTGATGACCGGGTTGTTGTCGACGTCAAACTCCAGCACGTCGCCCTGGTTGACGTTACCGCTGAAGATCTGCAGCGTTTCGACACCGTCCGGTCCCACGCGGTTGGCGGATATCACGTATTCACCGTCGCCGAAAGCGTTCGCGGTGAGATGATAGATCCCCTGTTCGGAGCCGGGAATGATAATGAACTGGCCTTCCTCCCCGGGGGCGGCGTAGATCGCGCCCTCGATCCCGTCCAGGGATCCTCCCGTGACCGGGTCGAAGCCCACGCGGCGGCCGAGCGGGTCGGTGACCGTCACATTCACGGGACAGTTGGTGAGGATGACAAAGAGATCTCCAGGCGGCGGAATGTTGGGGACATACTCCGTCGCCGGGAGACCGGCGGTGCCTGTAAGGAAGGTCGGGATATGCCACATCAGGAGATCGGGGTGGTACATGATCTCCTTGTGGCGCGCCTCGGGCCCGGAGAGCTCGACAACATTCTGCGCTGGGATCCCCGGCATCATCAGGCTGAGGTTGGCGCTGTAGGTTGGGATCAGGTCGTCGCCATCACCGGTCATTGTCTCTGTCGGCTCCCCATGGGCCCAAAGCGGGGGCCCGCCAGCGCGAACGAAGAACGCATGGTCTGTGTTGGTCCCGCTCCCGAAGATCACGTAGATGTTTTGCGGACCCCCCAGCCGATCCGCCAGAGACTGGAGGCGATCCGGGGCGTTCAGCCCGTCGGGGCCGTCGAGCAATGGATTCGACTCCCGCCCGAAAGGATAGGCGGCGAAGGGCGTGCACTCGACGCCACCGAGGTCGCCACACAACAGATAAGGATCTGCCGTGTCGTCCGGAAGCATCTCGAGCAAGGAGAGGGCTCCCAGGGTCGGATCGTGCGACCAGTTGTACAGGGCGTCCTTCGAGCAGGAAATGTAGGGGAGCGTCCAGTCGGGTCCCCTCCCGCAACCAGCGGCCTCTTTCTCCGCGTCCGACGGCACATACCGTTTGCCGATCAACGTCGGCCAGAGGAGCTCATCCATGGCGATCCCCAGGGCGGCCTGGTAACCCTGATAGAGGTACATCGACCAGGTGAGGCCTTCCCATGTGCGGTAGTCGGCGGGAAAGCCGCGGTGGGGAGAGGCGATGAAGATCACCTTGTCAATGTCGTCGTGATAGTTCGCCCCCTCCACGTACGTGCGTGTCACCAGCCCTCCCATGCTGTGGACCACGAGGTCGACCTGCGTGGCGGGTGGGCCGGAGGATGGCTCGCCGACGTAGCCCAACTGATTGGCTATCTGCAGGTACCCCGGGATCGCCGCCGCCAGATGCTCAGCCGATATCACATTGCTCTCACGCCAATCAACCGGGAAGGGGAACAGGCTCCGATTAAGCTCGTATCCCATCATCTGCAGTTGGATCAGCAAGGGGTCGTAAGAGCCCAGGATCGGTTCCATGGCGCCCGTGGCCGCATAGGTCGGGGGCATGGTCCCCAGGATGCCGGGGATGAAGACGAGCGGCTGGATGCGCATCTGCTCCACTGCGACCATCTTCTGATTGGTCCCACCCCACGTTAGCTCGGCAAAGATCGTAGAGGCCGGGGACGGCTGATACCACACCGCCCACTGAAGCGACCGTTGTGTACCGGCGGGGACGAAGACGCCATATGAAAAGGCGGTGTAGCTGCTCATCGAATACGGGGCCGTTCGCTCGACGACCTCGGCACACCCGCAATCAGGGTCATCGGGTGCGTCATACACCCAGAAGCGGCCACCATCGTTGGAGTAGTGGCTCAAGGTCAAGGGGTACGCACAGTCCGCGCCTCCGGAAGGACACGTCAGGGTTGCCGTCCAGATGAGAGGATTGAAATTCGGCCAGCCGTCCTCGTTGGGGACGAGCGTGAGATAAGGGGGGGGAGTGGCGAGGACTCCCGTCGGCGCCGACCCTGGAGCCAGCGGCTCGCCCGAGGCCGAGGCAATCTGCAGCTCGACCACGCCTTGGCCCGACGGGGGCGGAGGCGTCGCGGTCTCACTCGATTGCCAGGAGCCGCTGGCGTTTCCGACGGTTGGCGCCAACGCCACCGCCACGAGCGGGATCACGGCCGCGACGGCAAGGATCCTGGGCGCGCTGCGATTCGGCCACTTCCAGCGAAGAACGTTGAGCGAGCGAAGCCCTATGGGGAGATTGTGACGTTTGCGAAGCATAGTGTCCCTCCAGTCACCTACAAGGGGTGACATTCTCCATGAACTGGCCTGTCCGTTTCGAGTTCGCATCGTCAAGGCCGGCAGTTTCCATCGAGCGGCGCCGGGGACTTTCCCATTGCAGCAGGGGAACGCGCTCTTGCGCTCAACTCGGCCAACCTCGACAGCACGGCCAAGAACGAAACCCGATTCACGGAGGAGTTCGCCCCTTGGCGATAGGGACTCCGCTGCATCATGTTAGCATTTCACGCGTCGCGTCCCGGCCTCCAGTGCGCTGCAGGGCCGTGAAAAAGCGGCCCGCCTTGTGAGATGGGAAACGGCGCGCCGTTCCCCCACGGCAGGCCGGAATGGGCCTATGCAACGCTAGGGGCGCACGGCCGCCCAGCACCTGCGGTTCTGGGCAGGTGTGCGCCCCTACCATCACGAGGGTGGCCCTCTACCCATCGTCCACGATCGCTGCCACGCCACACGAGCCAAGGCGACTTCGCCGATTGGACGTCCCGACTCGACAGCGTAGGGGCGAAGCATTCGGCAGGTCGATCGCCAAAGGCAATTCCTCCAAGACGCCGAATGCTTCGCCCCTACACCCATGACGAAGGTGCCGGGGCATCGTGACCGATCACCGAGTGACCGACCGGCTCTTTAGCGCGCGAGCGCGCGGGTTTGAGGGGAAGGGTGGGAAACGGGAATCCTCGCGGAGTCGCGCGAGAGATGGCGACGGGAGCCGCCCGGATTACGCTCGCAGGTCCGGTGGGGACGCCGCCCCCCGCACCCCGTTCGGGCCGCGCCCTGGCGGGCCCGGGCTTCGCCGCCCGAACGGGGGGCGGACGGCCCACTGGCACTGCGCTCCCAGCACCTGCGGTTCTGGGCAGGTGGGCGCGCAGCGCCAGTGCAAGTGTGCGGTTCGGGGCACACTTGCGCAGTGCCAGTGGGTGTGGCGGTGTTGAACACAGAACCCGGCTTCTTGACCCTCCCTGGAGGCTCCTGGTATAATGCCTTCGCCTGCCCTAGCGGCAGGCGCTCTTCTGAATTGTTGAGGAGACGGGTCATGCCGCCACTTCCGAAGCGAAAGCACTCCAAGGGCCGCCGCGATCGCCGGCGCGCGCACGACGCGCTGTCGGCGCCCGCCCTAATCGTCTGCCCCAATTGCGGCGAGAAGACGCCGCCGCACCGCGTCTGCCCGAGCTGCGGCCACTATGCGGGCCGCGAAGTCATCGAGATCGAGAAGAGCTGATCCCATCTCAGGCTGCTGTGGTCCCGGGCGACTGGCTCGGGTCAAGATCGAGCCTCTGCATGTGTGATTCATCTCTCCAAGGCCTCGGCCGGGCCGCACTCTCGAGCGGAACCGTGAGACCGCCCGGGCGGCGGCCCGTGTGATTCGCATGGGCTTCGATCCGGCGCGTACGGCGTTCGTCTTTCCCGGCCAGGGATCCCAGATAGTAGGAATGGGGGCGGCTCTGGCTGCCTCCGATCCGCCCGCGGCGGCGGTGTTCGCCGAGGCCGATCGCGGGCTCGGCGCGGGTTTCTCCGAGCTCTGCTGGAACGGCCCGGCCGACGTGCTGAACGACACGCTCAACACCCAGCCGGCGCTCCTCACCCATTCCATCGCCGTGCTGCGCGCCCTCGAGGCCAGGCTGCCAGGGCTTCGCCCGGCGTGCGTCGCCGGGCACTCACTCGGCGAGTTCAGCGCCCTGGTTGCCGCCGGCGCGCTGGAGTACGCGGAGGCACTCCACCTGGTTCGAGAACGAGGCCGGGCGATGAAAGCGGCCGGAGAACGGGCGCCCGGGGGGATGGCGGCGGTGCTGGGCCTCGAGACCCCGATCATCCAGGAGGTCTGCCGTGAGGCTGCCGCTGAAACGGGGGGTGTGATCCAGGTGGCGAATGACAATTGCCCGGGCCAGGTGGTGATCTCTGGCGACGAGCCAACGCTCGCCCGGGCGACCGAAGCCCTCACGCAGCGGGGCGCCCGGCGCGTAGTCCGGCTGGCGGTGAGCATCGCGGCTCACTCCCCCCTGATGGAACACGGCCTGGGCGTCTTCAATCAGGCCCTCGACTCGGCCCCTCTCCGCGAGGCTGGCATTCCCATCTATGGCAACGTGGGCGCGGCGCCGCTGCGAACGGCTCCCGACCTTCGCGCCGACCTGCGCGCCCAGCTGACTTCCCCCGTGCGGTGGACCGACTCCATACGCGCCATGGTCCAGGCGGGCATCGCCACGTTTGTCGAGCTCGGCCCAGGCGCTGTGCTCTGCGGCCTGATCCGGCGAATCGCCCCCGGGGTGGCGACCATCGCCCTCGACGGCCCCGAGAGCTTCACGCAGATCGCCTCCTGACCGGGGAGAAGGCAGAAGAAGCCGGCCTCACATGCGCAACCTCTTCCTCGCCCTCCTCTTGCTTCTTGGGGTGTACTTCGTCATCACCCGCTTCACCGAGGCGCAGCAGGTGGCGCTCACGCTCCAACGCGGCAACTGGCTCTGGCTTCTGGCGGCCGCCTTCGTTCAGCTTGTGTGGCTGCTGAATGTGGCTGCATCCTATCGGGCGATCTACCGCGCGCTGGGGATCGAAGAAAGAATCGAACGACTAATCCCGCTCTGCTCGGCCGCCTTCTTCGTAAACCTGGTGGCGCCGGTGGCCGGGATGAGCGGGCTGGCCATCTTCATCGCCGAAGCCCGCCGGCGCGGACAGCCGGTCGGCCGAGTGTCGACGGCCTCGGCCCTGATGGTGCTCTACGACTACGTTGCGTTTCTCCTTGTGCTCACCATCGGCCTCGTCGTCCTCTTTCAGCGCAATCAGTTGAGCGCGGCCGAGGTCATCGCCAGCCTGATCCTCGTCATCATCGCCGTGGGCCTCGCGTTCTTGCTCTACCTGGGGATGCGGTCGCCCGAGCGGCTCAGCCGGGTGCTGGCTGGGATGGCCTCCCTGGTGAACCGGATCGCCCGGCCGATCATTCAGCATGATTATCTCGACGTCGATCGGGCTCACGCGTTTGCCCACGATGCCGCGGAAGGGCTGCACGCGGCCCGCCGGACTCCGGGCAACCTCTTGCTTCCCGCCGCGCTCGCGCTGAGCAGCAAGGCCTTCCTGATCTCGATCCTCTTTTTCGTCTTCCTCGCTTTCCGGCAGCCTTTCTCGGTGAGCACCTTGATCGCCGGCTTCAGCATCGGCTACCTCTTCCTGATCGTCTCGCCCACTCCTTCAGGCATCGGTTTCGTCGAAGGCGCGCTGACGCTTACCCTGACTTCTCTGCGGGTGCCCCTGGCGCCGGCGGCCCTGATCTCGCTGGCCTACCGCGGGATCACCCTCTGGTTCCCATTCGCCTACGGCGCCATCGCCATCCGTTGGGTGAGCCGCTCCGCTCCGCTCACCCGCGTTCAAGAGCAGTCGGCATCGGCCGGGCCCGCGCGCTCGGGTAACCCCTCACCCGCGCCCACGACCCCGGCCGCCTCCCACACTCGATCGAATCACTAGCCGCGTCGCAGGCCCGTAGGCGGAGGCGGGAGCCTGCCGCCGAAGCCCCCACTTGACGCGTCTGCGGAACGACGCTAGCATCCCTCCAGGCGGGAGGCGCGGCAGGGGAAGCGGGATCCGGCCCGGAAGGGATGCGGCTGTGCCTTCGGGCAGATGTCACCACCGGCATGAGCCGCAACCGCTTCGGGCCAAGGACCCCAGTCTCATTGGACCCCTCCTGTTCCCGCTCTCGTTCTTTGTTCATCCCAGGGCTGCGCTCTGCCGACGCCGTGCATGATGAATAACCTTGCCCTGCTCCTCACAACTCCCTCGGGAAACCTCCTCTACCAGCTCACGCTGATCATCGTGCTCGTTGTGATCCTGGCTGTCGCCCAGGTGCACGCCACCCGTGGCGGCTCGACCATCGCCCGTAGGTGGGCCCTCCCGGTGGCGGGCCTCCTCGTCCTGCGGCTGGCGATCCTGTCGGTTTCCGGCCTGGCCCAGACGGGAGTGCAGGGAGCCGAGTCGCTGACGGCGCCTCTGGCCCACCTGGGGAGTTTCGCCGGCGCTCTTCTCATCGGCTGGCTCTTCCTCTTCCCCCGCCCCTCGCGCGGCGCCGACTTCACGGCAGCTCTTCTGCTTGGGATCGCCGTGGTCGCTGATGCGGCCAACGTCTTTGCACCGGCGTTGGCACCGGGGGCCACGGCGGGCTCGCGCGGGATCGGCGTGGCCTGGAGCAGCGCCGGCCTGGCCGTGTCGCTGGTGGCCATGCTTTCCCTCCCCTTCCTCGCCGGCCCCGAACGAGGCATCGGCATCGGCGCCTGCCTGCTGCTTTCCCTGGGCAACGCTCTCCAGCTCTGGGCGCTCCTTGCCGGCGCCGCGACCGACCCCCTCGCCGGGCTGACGCGTCTGGGTGAGATGGGGGCCTACCCGTTGGTCACGCTCGGGGCGGCGCGGCTCTTCGCGCTCGACCGGCCGGCGGCGCCATCGGCCAAGCCTTCGCCTCCCGGTATCGAGCCCAAGGGTCGTCTGCGCCCAACGGAGATCGTCGAAGATGTGCTCAGCCTGGCCGTGGCGAAAACGAGCCAGGATGTGGCCCGCCAGACGGTGAGGGCGGTGGCCCGGGCCATGCGCGCGGAGTATTGCCTGCTGGTCACCCCGCCCTCCCCGGCCGAGCAGTTCGCAATCGCCACCGGCTACGACCTGATCAGCGAGCAGTATGTCGAGGGCGCGCCCCTCGATGAGATCCGAGCCCCGGCGATTGGCGCTTCGCTCGAGCAGCGGCGCACGCTCGTCATCCCTGCGAAATCCGACATCCCCGACATGCTCACCCTGCAAATGATCCTGAGGTTGGAGGGGCCCGGCCCGGCGGTGATGGCGCCGGTGACCGCGCTCGGGGAGCTCTACGGCGGCCTCTTGGTCCTCTCGCCCTACGCGCGCCAATCGTTTTCCGAGGAAGAGAAGACCTCCCTCGAGGCGATCACCCGGGCGTTCGGGCTGCGCCTACACCAGGTGCATCTGGCCGGGGGAACGGCCTCCGATGCAGAGATCACGGCCCAGGCCCTCACCGAGGCCTACCGCCGGATCGAGTTCTTGATGGAGGAAAACCGGAGACTGACCGAGGGGAAAGGCCCGGCCTCGCCAGAGGCCATCGAACCGCGGGTGAAGGATTTCGAGGCGCTCATCGCGCTCAACGAGGAGGCGCGCGAGACGATTCAGATCCTCGAGGCCGAGATCTCCCGCTTGAAGGCCGCCCAGGTCCGCCCGGCGACCGGCACAGCGGAGGAAGTGGAAAACCTCACCGCCGAGCTTCAATCCTTGTTGGAGGAATTGGCGCGCTCTCGGGCCCGGCTCGCCGCGCTCGAGGCCGGAGGCACCGAGCGGCTCGGCCGCGGCTTTGCCGCGCTCGACCTTGAGGCGGTCACCTCGGTCGCTCAGGATCTCAGCCAGCCCATCGCCGCGATCCGCGACCACGTTGGCCTCCTGCTGGGTGAGACGGTCGGGCGGCTCGAGCCCATGCAGCGGACGCTTCTGACGCGGGTGGGAAGCTCGACGGAGCATCTGACCACCTTGCTGGGCGATCTTCGCCAGCTCACGGAGATCGGCACCGAGTCGCTCTCCCTCGATTTCCGGCCGATCGACCCGGTGGAGTGCCTCGAACAGGCTCTCCTCCAGGTGGGCGATTCGATCCGCGCCCGCAACCTCAAGCTCCAAACCGACCTCCCCCACGATCTGCCTCAGGCCTTGGCTGACAAGGGGGCCTTCACTCGGATCCTCGTCCACCTCCTGCGCAACGCGATTGCCGCCTCGCCCGAGGGCGGGACCATCTACATCTCCGGCCGCCCCCAGGCGGGAGGCCCTTCGGAGAGTGCCGGTTTCCTTACGCTTTCCGTCGCCGACACGGGCCCGGGGATCGCGGGGGAACGCCTGGGCGAGGTCTTCCACCGCCGGGCGCAGGATGAGGCCATACCGGGCGTGGGCGAGACCGGTGTGGGCCTGGCAATTGTGCGCAGGCTTTCCGAATTCCTGGGTGGCCGCGTCTGGGTGGATAGCGAAACCGGCGCCGGCAGCACGTTCACCCTGCTCCTCCCCCTGGCGACCTCTCCCTTGGCCCTGCCTCCCAGGCCATCGCTCCCACCGCGCTGAAGGAAACCTTACGGCTGAGAGGGCGAGGCGAGAACCCCGGTTTCTCTGGTCCTTACAACTCACCCCGGGCGGGCCGCTGAGAGAAACCGCGGTTCTGGGCCGAAGGGGGAACTCTCCATCCCTGTGCGTCGTCTTCGTTATAATGAGCCGGTCGTCGAGGCGCCACATCTGTCCATGCGAAAAACCACCATCCTGACCATCACCGTCGTCCTGGCCGCCGCCGTATCCGGTTGCGGCATAGGGTTCCTGGGCGGCGCCCCCCCGGGCGTGCTCGTGACCCAGAATCCATTGGCGACGATCACGCCAACTCCTTTCCTTCCGCTCCCGCCCACCGAGACGCCGCTTCCCGCGCCTTTGTCGAGCGCCACGCCCACCCCGCTGCCCACCTCGGTGAATCCCTGGGGGGATTTTCCGGGGCCGGCGGAGCCTTCGGCGATAGAGATCCCGCGCCCGGCGCCCGAGATCCCGTTCGGTCCGGACGTCGTCAATATCCTTCTCCTGGGATCCGACCAGCGGCCCTACGAGGGCGGACATCGGACTGACACGATCATCGTTCTCTCCCTCGATCTCGAGGCGCAGACCGTTACGATGCTCTCGATCCCACGCGACCTCTACGTCTACGTCCCGGGCTGGCGCATCGATCGGATCAATGTCGCCGACGTCCGCGGCGGCCCGCAGATGATCAAGCAGACGATCCTCTACAACTTCGGGATCCCCATCCACCGTTGGGCCCGCATCAACTTCTACGGCTTCGTGACCGCCGTTGACCTCCTCGGGGGGATCGACGTGCAGATCACAGGCTATCTCTCCGACAACTGCATGCATACGCCCCTCTACTACACCCCGGGGACGACCCGCCACATGGACGGCACGACCGCCCTCTGCTACGTGCGCCAGCGCGAGACGACGGGGGACCTCGACCGCATGCGCCGGGCACAAGAGCTGATGCGGGCCCTCTTCGATCGCGTCGTAAGCCTCGACGGGCTTTCGAGAGTGCCCGATCTCTACAGCCAGTTCGGAAACCTGGTCGAGACCGATCTCGCCGTTGGCGATATCTTGCCGCTGGTCCCTCTGGCGACGACGATCTCCGGGGACTCGGCGGCGATCCGCCAGTACGCGATCACGGGTGACATGGTCACCCTCTGGCGCGTGCCCTCCTCCGGCGCCTCCGTCTTGCTGTTCGTCCAAGACGCCGTCCGCGCCCTGCTCGACACGGCGTTTCCATACTAGCGGGGGTCTACCGCAGAGAACGCTAAGACCGCGGAGATTCCTAAGGCATCCATGCTCTCCCTGTGCGCTCTGCGGTGAAGGTGGTTGGAGCCCGATTCTTGCGAGGAACCGGGTTTCTCGTGCCGCCCGTCGAGGTCTCTGACCTTGAAGGGCCGATCTACCGCGGAGAACGCCGAGAACGCGGAAATCCCTCGGGAATATCGGCGCTCTCGGCAGTGACAACTCGCAGCACGTCCTCGAGGGTCACGACTCGGCCCGTGCCCCCCATGCCCAACGTCGAGAGCCCGCCAACGGCGTTGCCCCAAGGCAGGCATTCGTCGAGGGGGCGCCCATCCAGCCAGGCGCGCAGAAAGCCGGCGTTGAAGCAGTCCCCGGCGCCTGTCGTATCGATGGGCTCCAGGGTGAGCGCCGGCGCATGGACGATCGGCCCGCCTCGCTCGCACGCGTAGGCGCCACCGCGGCCATCCTTGACAACAACCAGCGGGCAAAGGCGTGCCAGGGCGCGGATCGCCGCCTCGAGATCCTCCTCCCCCGTCATCTCGCGCGCCTCGCTCGCGTTCGGCAGGATCACGTCCAGACGCCGGATCACGCTGCGGAGCTTGCGGCTGGTGAGGCGCTCCTCTTCGGAGGTGTTGCCGTCCATCGCCAGCTTCATCCCGCGGGCGCGTGCCAGGCGGGCGCCCAGCCCAAAGAGCCTTCCGGTGTACATGCCCACGACGATCACCAGGCGCGCCATGGAGCTCGCCAGAGCCCGGATGGCGCCGCGCGGAGGGGGCGAAGGGTCGTAGTAGGCGATGAACGCCCGGTCGTGAGGGAAAGAAGCCGCCACGGTCACGTAGCGCAAAGGGCGTTGGTAGTGGGTGAACAGGCTGTCGTCGAGGCCTTCCTGGCGGGCCTTCTCCAGGATGAACCGGCTAAAGTCATCCTCGCCGAAGTCGGCCGGCCATCCGACCCGCACGCCCAGGCGGTGCAGCGACGCCACGGTGTTGTAGGCGCCCCCCGGCGTCATCGCAAATCCGCTGGCGACGACCTCCTTCCCCAGCCGGGGCATCTCGCCCAGGCCGGTGAAGATGAGATCGAGGCAGTAGTCACCGAGGACGATGACGTCAAACGGGGGTGTCATCGGCGCCGGTGATGAGGCGCGGAGCGCGCTCGCCTCAGGCCGAGAGGCCGGCCTGAGCGGCCCTCTCGGCATTCGCCCGCTCACGCATTTGCCCGCGCAGCGTGCGGATGTCCTCGGGGACGATCCAGGCTGCCGCGGCCAGAAAGACCGAGCAGACCAGCCAGGTGCTGACACAGATGATCAAGATCGCATTCCCTAGAGACGAGCCAACGGCAATCAAGCCCGCCAGGAGAGGCGCCACGGTCGCCCCAGCCGATTCGATGAAGCTCTCGACCGCCTGAGCCGTACTGCGCACCTCGGGCAGACTGATGTCGTAGATCGTCGAGAGGACATTGGCCGAAGCGAAGGGGATGAAGAGGGCCGTTCCCATCAGGAGCGCCAGGAAGAGCCCGGTATTCTCCACCGGCGTCTTGAGCGTCAGCGTCAACAAGACCGCTCCGAGGAGGACGGCCACCGACGAGACGATCAGTCGCCCGCGCGGCGTGCGCCGGAAGAAGAAA
>Ga0209342_10005146_pt1 | contig 13439 bp, 7 predicted proteins | sample RifCSP16_2_FD_184023 | JGI IMG/M metagenome (GOLD analysis project Ga0209342, IMG submission 184023) | Soil microbial communities from Rifle, Colorado - Rifle CSP2_sed 16_2 (SPAdes) (version 2) | ecosystem: Environmental > Terrestrial > Deep subsurface > Rock core/Sediment | place: Rifle... | reverse complement strand
GCGGATCTCCGGGTCGGAGATCCGCAATCGCCTCATTAATCGTTTGGCGAGCCCCCTCAAGGTCCGAAGCCGCAAGTCGGCATCTGGCCAGGATGGCGTGCGCGAAGGATCGCCACACCGGATACAGACGCTCGGCGACCTCTGCCGCCATTCTCGCCCGGGCGATCGCTTGCTCGGTCGCCCCCGCCTCGGAGTAGATGAAAGCCACCTGGGCCTGGACGACGCATTGGGGAGGGATGAATCCGGCTTGATCGGCCAGCTCCAGACATTCCTCGGCGCTGCGGAGCGCCATGCCCCACTCCCCGCGCTCGGCAAGCACATAGCTTACGATGAATCGACCGTAGGCTTCTCCCCACACATTCCCGATGGATTTGCTGATCGTCTGGGCCTCGTCGGCCGACCGCAGGCTTTCGTCGAAGTCCCCCAGGCCGAAATAATGGATCGAGAAATTCGAGAGTGTGTCGGTCAGCATCGGGAGATTGCCAAGCTCGCGCCATACGCTCGCGGCTTCCTCGAGTGAATTCCCGGCGTTCTCGAGATCCCCCACGCCCATGTAAGACGTGCTCAGGTTGTTCAAAGTGTAGGCAGCCTGTTCGCGGTAGTCGTACTGCCGGGCTAAAGCCAATGAACTCTCGCCGTACTCGATGGACTGCTTCGAGTTACCCGAGAAGCCCTCCAGAAGGGAGAGGATCCATAAGGCGCGCGACTCGGCGCGATGGTCTGCTAACTCACGCGCTAAACTGGAGGCTTCCTGAGCGAGGGCCAGGCCCTCCTCCGGTCGGTAGACGGTCGACGGCACGCTATAAAGAGTCGCCTGCGCGAGGAGGGCGGACAGTTTCAGCCCGGGATCCTGTCTTTCGCTGCCCAGGCGGGCCATTTCCGCATAATTCAGCATGGCCGCCTCATGCCTGGCTGAGAGCTCGAGTGTGCGGCCTCGCCCAAGGTAAATGTCGATCAGCTGCTCATCGTCAGCGGCCCCGTCGCGGCCCTCCTCAAGCGCCTTGTCGTATTCGGCCAGGGCTTCGAGCAGCGCGGAACGGCGCAGTGCGGTATCCCCCGCCAGCTTCGCATACTTGACGGTCTTGGCCGCATCGCCGGCCGCGCTGAAGTGCCAGGCCAACTGCGCCGCGTACTCCTCGATCCGTCCCTGGAAGAGCCGCTCGTAACACTCAGCCACCTGTCGGTGGATCTCCTGGCGCTTGCTCATCAGCAGCGATTGGTAGGCGGCCTCCCAGGTGAGCGCGTGATTAAACGTGAAACCCGGCTCTGGCTCTAGCACTGTGCGCAGGAGCTGATGTTCCTGGAGGACGTTCAGGCTGGAGTCCAGGCTCATCAGGCTACTCGGTCGTTGTGAGAGCATGGGCTTCGGCCCCCGCCTGGTAGAGGACCGCCTCGAGAACGCTTAGATCAAACTTGCGTCCGATCACCGAGGCGATTTGCAGCACGTGTTTGGCCTCCTCCGGGAGTCGATCGATGCGGGCCGCCAGGACGGCTTGAAGCGTGTCGGGGATCTCCAGGCTCTCCAGGGCGCGGCTCGCCTTCCAGCGACCGTTTTCGCGAACCAGATCCTCCTGATCTATCAGCATCCGGATGACCTCTTCGACGAAGAATGGATTGCCCTCCGCCTTGGACAAGATGGCCTCCCGAATAACCGGAGGCAGTTCGTCCACTGCTAGCAAGTTCTGTATCAGCTCTTGACTGTCGTCTTGCGTGAGGGGCGCCAGATGGAGCTCAAGTGCTCCGACGCCGGCGATCTCCCTGGCGCTGCGGACTAGCCCCCAGCCGGGGCTCTCTTTGTCGGGTCGGCTGATCAGCACGACTGTGAGGGGGACCTCGGCTGCGATCGGGAGGACATGCGCCCCGAGTTCAGCCGAAGACGGGTCGGCCCACTGGATGTCCTCACATACGATCACGAGCGGGGCGCGCGTGGCCAACGCGCGCAGGAGAGCCTTAGTGGCGAAGATGTACTTCGCCTGCAACGCGGCCCCATCAAGGTAGGTGACTCTTTGTGCCTGCTCCGGCTCGAGTTCGAGTCCCAGAAGATGCCCAAGATAGGGATAGACATCGTCGAAATGTCTTCCCAGGTTTTCTTCGACCTGTCGGTGAAGGGCTAGTCGGCACTCCGCCTCCGTCGCCTCCGGCCCGGTTCCGATCAGGCCGAGCAAGATCGCCGTGCTGAGATGGTGGGCCATCGATCTGCCATAGGAGAGGCAGCGTCCTTCGACCCAACGCACTCCCTGATCATTGTTGGCCGCTCCCGCCTTCCTCCGCCACTCCGCCACGAGGCGCGACTTCCCCAACCCCCCATCGCCGACGATCGACAAAATCCCACCATGTCCCTGGCGAAGCTCTTCGAGGATGCGGTTCAACGTGTCCATCTCTCGTTCGCGTCCGACGAGAGGGCTTGTGAGACCTTCAATTCCCCGTGAACGCACCGCGCCTTTTCGCTCGGATAGGACGCGAAAAGCGTGCACGGGTTCGGCCCTGCCCTTGACCTGGATCTGGGCTCGATCCTCGAGTTCGAACAGGTTCGGCACCATCCGCTGGGTATTCTCGGTGATCATGATTTCGTTTGGCTCGGCGGCACTTTGCATTCGGGCTGCCATGTTCACTGTGTCACCGACGGCTAGGTACTCCATGTGCAAGTCGCTGCCGATCTGCCCCACAACGACGAGACCGCTATTGATCCCCAGCCGCATCTGGAAATCAGCCACGCTACCATCGGCGTTGAGCGCATCGGCGTAATTCTTCATCGCCTCCCGGATCTCGAGTGCGGCCCTAATGGCTCTCTCTGGATCATCCTCATGCGCCAGCGGCGCACCGAAGAATGCCAATACACCGTCGCCCAGAAGTTGCGCGATCGTGCCCTCGTAACGATACACCGCCTGACTCACGATCCGGTGGGCCGTAGAAACGATCTCCCCCCATTCCTCGGGATCCATTTGCTCGGCCAAGGATGTAGAGCCGACAATGTCGGTGAACAGAGCTGTAACGAGTTTCCTCTCGCCTTCCATGCGCTTGCGCGCCGACAGAATCTTGCTGGCGACCGAGCGCGGCGCAGCGCGTCGGAGTGCTTCCAGAGGCTCGCTCCGGGTCACTCCGGCCGGCCTGGCCGTGAGCTGTGTTTCCGACAGCTTGAACCCACAGTTGCGGCAGAACTTGGCTGTCGGCGTGACCGCCTCCCCGCAATTCGGACAGACGAGTTCGAGCGGCTGTCCACAGTTCTCGCAGAAGCGAGAGCCACCGGGGTTATCGAAGGAACATGTCGGGCAATTCATTTGGACAGACCGACCTCCGCCGGCGTGGAATTCTCCTCGGCCGATCAGCTGGCTAAGCGACCCATATACGGAGTGAATTCATCCATTTTATCCCCAATGAGCGGGGCGATCAAACCGAGTGCATCTTTCGCCGCTCCAAGCCATCGAGGCCGCGTCACTTGTTCGGGCGTCCCCGGCAAGCTGGTCGCGCATTGGATGCGCAGGTGAAGAGGCGGGACGGTAGATGCCAAGGTGAAGGCGACTGAGCCGCGGTAAACTTCATCATCACCGCCGCATTCCACCACCTGCCCCGCCCAACGCAAACATACATCGGTCGGGCGCGTAGGGAGCCTCCTTGAGCGAAGACGACGTGGTCGTTCTCGACCAAGAAAGACAGGTAAAGGCCCGCCAGTACGCCGGGTCACGCCGGCGGCTGGCCTTTGTCTCCCTGGCAGTTGCGGCCGCCTATCTGAGTGCGTGGGTCGTTCTCGGATTGGGTCCGATTCTAAAGCAAAGTCTTGCCTTGCTCTCCCTGAATTGGACCGGTGGCACGGCGTGGTGGGTCGAGCTGCTCGCAGTCGCCGGAGGCCTTGGACTTGCCCTTGGCTTGCTCCGCCTCCCGCTGGACTTCTATGCCGGCTTTGTCCTACCCCACCGCATGCAGCTCTCAACCCAGACGCTGGCCGGCTGGATATCCGATGCAGCCAAGGGGGCCGTCCTAGCGATCCTGCTAGGGTGCCCATTGCTGGTCGGACTCTACGCGATCATGCGCCTCTCCCCGAATGCCTGGTGGCTGTGGTCGGCCTTAGGCTACAGCGCGGTTTCCGTGGCGCTCGCGGCCCTGGCGCCGATCTTGCTTCTCCCGATCTTCTTCAAGTTGCGGCCGCTGGATGACGCCCATGTTGCGCTGAGCGACAGATTGCTCGCTCTTGGCCGCCGTTCAGAAACTCGAGTCATGGGCGTGTTCACTTTCGACATGAGCCGACGGACGCGAGCTGCCAATGCCGCGCTTGTCGGCCTCGGACGGACGCGGCGGGTCATTCTGGGGGATACGCTAGTCTCGGAGTTCGAGCCGGAGGAGATAGAGACGGTCCTGGCACATGAGCTCGGCCACCATGTCCACCGAGACATCCCGCTCTTGATCCTCGTCCAGACCGGCTTCAACCTGCTCACGTTCTTTCTGATCGCCAAAGGCGCGCTGTGGGCGATCCCCCTCCTTGGCCTGGCATCCATTGCCGACCCAGGTGGCCTGCCGGCGCTTGCGCTGCTTGCAGGTGTGATTAGTACGGCGATCAGCCCGCTGGCCAACGCATTTTCACGCTGGCGCGAGGCATTGGCCGACGACTATGCCCTCCAACTCACGCGGGACCCGCGGGCGTTCGTTTCGGCGCTGAAACGACTGGCCAATCAGAATCTGGCCGAGGCCGACCCGCCCGGGTGGGCGGTTGTGCTCTTCGCCACTCATCCTCCCTTAGGCCGGCGAATCCGGAAGGCCGAGGCATTCGCTGGGCACATGCTTGACTGAACCTGGCATCTATCGACGGAATCGATTTCGATCCCCCATAATTCGACGCGTGAAGGGATTGCGACCCGAGGATCTCAGGGCGAAATCTTGAACTCACCCGAGTCATAAATCAACTCGCCGTCGACCGTGATCTCGCCGCCGGCGCGCATGTCGCAAATCATGTCCCAATGGATGGCGCTGGTGTTCTTCGACCCGGCCTGGGGAAATCCGTTCCCGAGGGCGAGGTGGATGGTGCCGCCGATCTTCTCGTCGAACAGGATATTGCGCGTGAATCTGTCGATCCGATCGTTCGTCGCGATGGCGAACTCCCCCAGGAAACGGGCGCCAGGATCGACTTCGAGCTGGCTGAGCAGGTAGGCTTCGTTCTTGACAGCCTTCGCCTGGGCAACCCTCCCCCGGTCGAACCGCAGTTCTATTCCCTCGACTTCACGGCCATCGTGGATGGCCGGATAGGTGAAACGGATCCAACCTTGCGCGCTGTCCTCGACGGGGCTCGTGTAGAGCTCCCCATCCGGCATATTGAGGTTCCCCCCGGCGTTAAGGAAGCTCCGGCCTGCAACCGATAGCCGCAGATCCACATCCTGACCTCGAAGTTCGATCAATTTCCTCCCCGTCAGCCAGGTCGCCAGCCGCTCCTGGCGCTCGTGAAGAGCTCGCCAGGAAGAAACCGCATCCTCCTCGTCGGCATGGCAGGCATGGAAAACGAAGTCCTCGAACTCACCCAGGCTCATCTCGGCATCCTGCGCGTAGGCCGCCGTCGGGAAGAGCGTCACTACCCAGCGCAAGTCTCCTTCAGCACTCCGACTCAAGGTCCGCTCCAACATGTCGCCGCGCGATCGATAATAAGCCTGCATCCGTTCCGGCTCGAGCTCGCTCAGACTGCGGGTGTTCGAAAGGGCACGGATGAATATAACCACCTCAAACTCCTCGCGCGCCATCCGTTCCACTTTCCAGGCGTGCTTGAGTTGATCATCGTTCGCCTCCGAGAGAAGGATTCGGTCAAGGCCGTCCATCCCGAGCAGAGCTTCGACTCCCATGATGACGTAGGGGTAGCCGCCGGACCGGAGCGTCTCCCGAAAGATCTCTCGGATCAGAGGAGCCGCGCTTGGCGATCCGATGATCCCGACGTGATCCTTCGGCATGACGGCTGTCGAGAAGCGAACCAGCGTCCGCGCCAGATTGACCACGCGTGGGTCAGACATAGGCTGCAACCTCAGGCTTCAGCGTACTGGAGCAGAGGAGACCGGTTAAGAAGTCATGTCGCCGCGAGGCAAATCAGGTTTTCAGCGCCGCAGCCCACGGCAGATCATGGTCGTTCGCCTCATCGGCGGATGTAGCGGGAATCCGAAATGCAGACTCTTGTGGGAAGACGGCCTTCAGATGCGAGAGCTTACCACGTCGTTTCGAAGGTGCAGCCGTTGTCGAGCCCCAGGGTCAGCGAGTAACCAGGCTCCCGATCGGGCCAGGTGAATTCGAGCTTCAGCTTGCGCGTTTCTCCAACCGGAATCGTTGTGACGCTGCCAGGGCGGATCTGAATCCCTTCAGCCTCGGATGGCGGCCCGTCGACCGCCAGATCCCACAAGACTTCGGCCCCAAAGGAGATCTTGTCCAATGTGTTTGAACCCGGGAAGTCCGAGCCGAAGCCCACGATCTTCACATCGTTCGGGCTGGCGTTGTCGATCTTCCAACTGACCTCGGTCCCTTCCCCCATCGGACTGAAGCCGATCAACCTGACGCCGGGACAAGCCGCCAATGCCACAGGGGTGGCCGTTGCCGCCCGCACTTCCGTCGGTGTGGATTCCAGGACCGCTTGAGTCGGTCCCGCCACCGGTGCAAGCCCGGCGACGGTCGGGGTGGGGGAGCCGCCGGATTGAGCGTTCGTCAACGCCGGATAAATCAGCATTCCGGCGACGACCATCACCGGCAGGAGCGCCAGCAGTGTCCAGACCGCCCAAGATGGGCCGGAACGGCTAACGGGAATGGGCGCCAGGATCGGGCGCGCGCGCGGGACGAGCAGCGAGTTATCCGCGCTCACGTCGAGCGCGCGCTCCAAGCCATCGACGGGCGTGCCGGCAATGGCTTTGCGGTAGGCATCGATCAGGTCGGCGACGGTGGGGAAGCGATCCTCAGGCTCCTTGGCCAGGCTCTTCAGGATCACACGTTCGACAATGGGCGATAGATCTGGATTGAAACGACGCGGCCGAGGGACGGGCTCCTCGATATGCATGAGCACAGTCGCCATGGGCGATTCGCCCTCGAAGGGCAGTCGGCCTGTGGCGATCTGGTACATGATCACCCCCAGTGAGTACTCATCTGACCGAGCGTCGAGTTGCCCGCCGCGGCCCTGCTCAGGAGAGACGTAGGCCGGAGTGCCCATCATCATCGATCCCGTCAGGGTGTTTGATCCCTCGACCAGACGCGCCAAACCGAAGTCAGCCAGCAGGGCCGTGTCACTCTTGCCGATCATGACATTTGAGGGCTTGATGTCGCGGTGGATAATGCCCTGATTATGAGCATAATGCAGCGCGGCGCCCACTTCGCTCATCCAGCGAAGGGTTTCGTCATCGGTCAGACGCCTCTTGACCATCCGGTCATAGAGCGTCTCACCGCTGATGAGAGGCATGGCCAGGTAGATCACCCCGCCGGCCTGGCCGTATCCGACCACCGGCACGATGTTGGGGTGCTTCAATCTTGCCACTAGGCCGGCTTCACGCCGGAATCGGCGGACAAAGCGCCGATCGCTGCCGATTGTCGGCGCAAGGACTTTAATGGCGACTTCTGTCTGGTGCCGGGTGTCCACCGCCCGGTAGACGCTCGCCATTCCCCCTTGGCCAATTTGTTCGACAATCTGGAATTGGTCAAGTATCTGACCGATTAGACCGGCCATCCTCGCTCCCACACTATCCAACCGCGCGTCGGAAGAGGCCCCGGGCCTCACAACCCCGGCGGCAGACCCTTCACAGCGTACCACGTCCTGGAGCGGAGAGTGAGGGGGAAAGAAGTTTGATTTGCCTTTGCCGTCTACTCCAGGCGTTGCCGGACCGAATTGCGAGAAAAAAGAAATCCGCTTCTCTGGCGGCGACGATCGAGGCCGTAGGCGGTAGAATACAGTACTGTGGACCTATATGACGTCATCGTGATCGGTGCCGGACCGGGAGGGGCGGGGACCGCCGCGTACCTCGCCCGGAGCGGCCTACGCATTCTCCTACTGGACAAATTCGAGTTTCCCCGAGACAAGACCTGCGGGGATGCCCTGTCACCGGCGGCACTTGAGATCCTGGCCGACCTGGGCCTGGCCGATGACCTGCGACAGTCCGGCTATCGAGTGGATGGGCTGTCGATCACCTCTCCCAACGGGCTGACCGTGCAAGCGCCGATCCCCGAGCACCCGGTCTATCCGGCGCACGGCTACGTGGTTCCTCGGGTGTTGCTGGACGATCTCATCTTGCAGGCCAGCCTGCAGGCCGGCGCTCACTTCCAGGGAGGGACTAACGTTCAAGGTATCGAGCGATGCGCTGACGGTTTGGTCGTTTTCGGAAAAGCAGGTCGGTCCCCAAGGCGGTTCCACGCCAGGGTTGTGGTGCTCGCCGTAGGTGCCAACCTACGCCTGCTCCGTTCGTTGAGGCTGATCCCTGCCAGGGTGAGCTATGCCCACGCGGTTCGGGCCTACTTCGAGGGAATCACGGGGCTAAGCCGACTGCTCGAGATCCATTTCGACGGCGCCGATCTGCCCGGCTACGGCTGGATCTTCCCGGTGTCGCCTGGTACGGCGAACGTCGGGGCCGGTTTCCTACCGCGCACTGGCCGCAAAGTGCCCGGCGCCGCGAGGCTTCTGACACAATTCATCTCGAATGGCGGAGTTCGTCCTCGGTTCGAATCTGCCCGCCGGGTTGGTCCGATCAAAGGCTTCCCCATTCGAACCGACTTCCAGCGATCCCCCATCCGGGCAGATCGGATGTTGCTGGTCGGCGAGGCGGCCGGATTGGTGAACCCGTTCACCGGCGAAGGCATCGACTTTGCTCTTGAGTCAGCCCAGATCGCAGGTGAATGCTTGACCGCCTGCTTCGACCGGGGCGAGTTCTCGCGCGAGTCCCTGGCTGGCTACGAGCGCGCACTCCGAAATAGGTTCCAGCGCGTGTTCGGCCTGTCGCACAGGATGCGTCGCCAGTATATGAACCCCATCTTGCTCGACCCGCTGATCCGGGCATGCGCCCGCTGGCCGGAGCTCACCGATCTCCTTGTGCGGACGCTCCTGAACTATGCAGACCCGGCCGAGGCGATCCGACCGGCGGTCATGCTCAAGGTCCTGCGCTGCCTGCCCTCGCCGCGCCGGCCTCAAGTGCGCGCCCTCTCCTGACTGATCTCGGGCGACCGAAGCCGCTGCCTGACGGGTGCATCCCAACTTGGGGGGCACGCCCACGATTGTGGCTCACGTGGAGGGAAAAGGGGGGAAAATGCGTTTCCCCCCTTCTCCCTCCACACCTCCTTCTTTCCCCTACGCAAATGGCCCTTGTTGGACCACTCCGCCACAGCACGACCTCGGCCATCCCTGATTGGTGACAGACTTCGGGTCTTGGAGCTACCGGATTCAAGGAAGGTCGGCATAGCCTGGGCGGAAGTGCACTCCAGATAAGGGCGGCCGGCGACGCACTCATAAAGGGTGCGGCTACTAGAGCCTTGTGATGGGAGACGTTCTTGTAGCCGCAGGCTTTAGCCTGCGCACTCGGCTTGGGCGGCACTAAGATCATACGGTGCGAACCCCGCTAAGAACTTGCGGGGCGAACGGCCCCGCTAAGAACTTGCGGGGCGAACGCCCCCGACAAGGTCGGCCCCCTGAAATGGAATGCACTCCCTGCCTGACCGGCTACTTGACTTCCAGGATCGAATCCCCTAGGATTCAACTACTCACCTGCTGCTTCAATTTCCACCAGGTATCCTGAGGTCGGCCATTACGGCATGGTCGTGGCTAAGCCACGATCGTCAGCAGCTCCACACTCAGCACCAGACTGCGTGATGGTTTCGTGTGAATCCCCAATCGAGGAGGTGGACACCCAGCGACAGAACGGTACTCGGATGACGTTCCGCCCATACGCCAATAGATAGAAGAGGAGGAGAATCAATGGCTCGGAAATTTCGATTTATCTTCGTGGGCGTGGTGGCATTGTCGCTACTTTTGGCAGCCTGCCAGCCTGCCGAACCGGTCGTCGTGACGCAAGAGGTCGTGGTGACTCAAGAAGTCCAGGTCGTGACGACGCAACAAGTAAATGTTCCCGTTTCATTCGCCATGGAATCCGCTCGCCTTCAGGCGGTCAAGGATCGGGGGCAATTGCGCTGTGGCGTCAACTCGGGTGTCCCCGGGTTTGGCTTCCTGGATGCGAACGGGCAGTTCGTCGGTTTCGACGCCGACTTCTGTCGAGCCCTGGCCGCGGCGATCTTCAATGATCCAGCGGCGGTTGAGTTCCGGCCTCTCACGGCTGCTGAGCGCTTCACCACCCTGCAGACCAACGAGATCGACGTCCTGATCCGCAACACGACTTGGACCTTCGGCCGCGACGTTGAACTTGGTACTGACTTCGGCCCGACCACGTTCTACGATGGTCAGGGCATGATGGTCACGAAGGCCTCGGGCTTCACCTCCCTGGACGACATGGGCGGCGCCACGATCTGCGTGCTAGCCGGGACCACAACCGAACAGAACTTGGCAGATGCCTTCGCCGCGCGCGGTCTGACCTACGAGACGCTTGTCTTCGACAAGTCCCAGGACACCGCCGGGGCCTACGACCAGGGCCGCTGCGATGGGTTGACTTCGGACAAGTCGCAACTAACAGGATTGAAAACGGGCCTGACCAATCCCGGTGACCATGCGATCCTTCCAGAGATCATGTCGAAGGAACCGCTCGGGCCGGTTTGGGCCCAAGGCGATCAGCAATGGGGTGACTTGGTCCGCTGGGTTGTGTACGGACTGATCATCGCTGAAGAGAAGGGCATCACCCAAGCCAACGTGGAAGAGATTGCTGCCGGTGCGACAGGCGAGACTGGCCGGCTACTCGGAAGCGAAGGAGAATTCGGAAGCTTGCTTGGCCTGGACGCCGACTTCATGGTCAACGTGATCAAGGCCGTCGGGAACTATGGGGAGATCTACGACCGACATCTTGGTCCTGAGGGCACTAACATCGTCCGCACGGGTAGCTACAACGACCTGTGGACTAGAGGCGGCCTGATCTACGCTCCGCCCTGGCGATAAAAGTTCGCTGTTCGGAGAACCACGATCCTAAGTGAGGTGCAGCCTGGCATAGGCCGGGCTGCACCCCTATTCCCAACCGAGACGCATGGCCCTTCCCCACGATTCCGCGGCAAGGCCGCAGCGAGCGACGGACATCGGCGCCTTGTTGCGGGATACGCGCTTCCTGCAGGCACTGGCCCAGGCGGTTTTCGTTTTGCTCGTCCTGCTTCTGGTGCGATGGCTCATCGGGAATCTCACCGCTAATCTTGGGGCTCAAGGGCTGGATCTCAGCTTCAGTTTCATGCGCCGGACTTCCGGATTCGTCGTCGGCGAGGGGATCCCCAGCAACCGGACAGATCCGTTCTACTACCAATACGTGGTTGGCCTGGTCAACACGCTCCGCGTCGTCGGGCTCGGCCTGGTCCTGGCGACGATCTTCGGCATTCTCGCCGGCGTAGCGATGCTCTCGCCGAACTGGCTTCTTCGCTCGCTAGTCCAGGCCTACGTCGAACTCATCCGCAACACGCCATTGCTCGTCCAACTCTTTTTCCTCTACTTCGGAATCATCCTGACCCTTCCCGGCCTCGCCGACCGGATTACACTCGGCCCGGTTGTGCTCAGCAACCGTGGGTTCTTCATCCCTCGCCCCGTGCCGCACGTCGGCTTCCCGGCGTGGGCGACCGTCTCCGCGCTTGCACTCCTGATCGGCGTGTACACCTATCGGCGCCGTCTCCAGATTCGCGTGCGAACGGGCGCAGAGACCCGCCCGGCGACTTGGGCGGCGGCGTTGATCGTCGGGGTTCCGTTGTTGGCCTGGTTCATCCTGCCGGGCCAACCGCTGCAGCTTGAATTGCCTGAGCTGCAAGGCCTGCGCATGAGCGGTGGTCTTCGCCTGACGCCGGAGTTCGCCGGGATCCTCTTCGGGCTCGTCCTCTACACCGCCGCCTTCATCGCCGACATCGTTCGTTCGGGGATCCTGGCCGTCACCCATGGCCAAAGGGAAGCGGCGCTCGCAGTGGGCCTCACCTCGACGCAAACATTGCGCCTCATCATCTTGCCCCAGGCATTGCGCGTCATCATCCCGCCCATGACAAACCAGTATCTCAATCTGGCAAAGAACTCGAGCCTGGCCATCGGCGTGGCTTTCCCCGATTTGTACTCTGTGTCGCAGACGATCTTCAATCAGTCCGGCCAGGCTGTGCAGATGATCGCCTTGATGATGGGGACATATCTGATCATGAGCTTGATCATCTCGGCCGCCATGAACGCCATCAACGCCAGACTCCGTATCGTGGACAGATAGCCGATGGCTACCGCGGCACGTCTCGGCGGATCCGGCCACGAATCTCCACCCACACGGAGCGTGGGCGTCGTTGAATGGATTCGCCAGAATCTCTTCAGCACATGGTTCAATGGACTCCTGACGATTCTCTCGTTGGCCGTGACCTACCTCCTGCTTCGGGCAACAATCGTCTGGGCGCTCCAGGCCAACTGGCTCGTCCTGACGAAAAACTCCGGAGTCATTCTCTGGGGCCGTTACCCCAGGGATGAGACGTGGCGGATCGGCATCAGCCTAATCCTGCTCATCGGGTTGAGCGCTGTGACTCTGGCGGCATGGCGCTCAGATCGCTATCAACGCTTCCGCTCGGGCGCCCTCATCGGCTGGCTTGCCTCACCCCTGGTGATCACGCTACTCCTCAGGGGGTTCTTCCTGCCCACCCCGGCCACGATCGGAAACAACCTGGGATACTACCTTTTCCGGCCCGATCTCCTGCTGCGCCTGGGTCAGGAATGGCGGGCCTCGGCCGCGCTGCTGATCGTCGGAGCCATGGCCGGGATCACCTGGGGAGTGTCTCCCGATCGGCTGCGAAGAAGCCTGGCTGTCGCCGCCAGCCTGATATCCCTCATCCTCGTCGTCCCGCTCGGACTGCACTCGACAGACGCCGTGCCGGGGCTCTCGCTGCCCCGGCTGCTCCCAATGCTCCTCTTGTTGGGCGTGGTCGCCTTGGCAGGCTGGCGGGCCGGCCTCTCGGTGACGAACTTCCCGGGGATCACCCGTCTCTTGGTCATCGGATGGATCATCACCCTCCCGCTGATCATCCTGATCCTGACGGCTTTCGAGGTCGGGATCCCGCGCTTCGATCCGGCAACGGTCTTGACAATCGTCAATCCGGCCATTTGGAGCGGGATCCTGCTGACCCTGATCCTTTCTGTGGTGAGCATCCTGGCCTCCTTCCCCATCGGAGTCCTCCTGGCCCTAGGAAGACGGAGCGGGCTCACGATCGTCAGGCTAACCTCAATCCTGTTCATCGAAGTGGTCCGCGGGGTTCCATTGATCACTATTCTTTTCATGTCCCAGGTCATGTTCCCCTTGTTCTTCCCCGTCCAACTAACCATCGATCGTGTCTTGCGAGCGATGGTTGGGATGACCCTG
>Ga0209342_10005145_pt1 | contig 13441 bp, 12 predicted proteins | sample RifCSP16_2_FD_184023 | JGI IMG/M metagenome (GOLD analysis project Ga0209342, IMG submission 184023) | Soil microbial communities from Rifle, Colorado - Rifle CSP2_sed 16_2 (SPAdes) (version 2) | ecosystem: Environmental > Terrestrial > Deep subsurface > Rock core/Sediment | place: Rifle... | reverse complement strand
CGTCCTTCACCTCGCCGGCGATCTGGGCGACGGTGTCGTCGTGGATGCCGAAGCCCTGCGTGCCCATGAAGGCTTCGCCGCTCAGCTTGAGGAGGATGCGCTTGAAGACGGGGGTTGCGGCCATGGTCACTTCTCCGTGGCAGCGGACTCGCTTCCGACCTCGGCCACCAGGGTGGGCTCGCCGATCTTGAAGCGGGCAAAGCGCCGCACGGTGATGTTCTCCTTGACGGCCGCAATGACGGAGTCGATCAGCTCCCGGATGGTCATTTTATCGTCTTTGATGAAGTGTTGCTCGTACAAACAGGTTTCTTCGTAGAACTTCTCGAGCTTCCCTTCGACGATCTTGTCCAGCACCTTGTCGGGCTTGCCGGTGGAGCGGGCCTGCTCGCGGTAGATCTCGCGCTCCTGGGCGAGGACCTCGGGGGTGACCGCCTCGCGGCGGAGGAAGCGGGGCTCGGCGGCGGCGACGTGCATGGCGAGGTCGTGCACCAGCTGCCTGAACTGCGGGGTGCGGGCCACGAAGTCGGTCTCGCAGTTCACCTCCACCAGCACGCCGATCTTCGCGCCGGCGTGGATGTAGCTGGCCACGGCGCCTTCGCTGGTGGCGCGCCCGGACTTGCGCTGGGCGCCGGCCATGCCCTTCTTGCGCAGCCAGGCGACCGCCTCTTCGACGTTGCCGCGGGTCTCGGCCAGGGCGGCTTTGCAGTCCATCCAGCCCGCCCCGGTCAGCTCGCGCAACTGCTTCACTTGCGGGGCGGAGATGGAGGCATGGGTCTCGCGGGTCACGGGGGTCACGACGTCTCCTGGGCCGGGCGGCAAAACCACCGGCCGAGTCTATCGGAGTCGGCCGGCGGGAACCTGTCGGGATCACTCATGGGGTACTGCGACCGGCGGATTCCTCCGTCCCACCCTCGTCCGCGCCTTCTTCGAGGACTTCGCTTTCCGGCAACTCCGGCACGACGCGGGGCCGCAGGTGCGGGGGCAGTATCTCGCTGGGGTCGTAGACTTCGGCCACTTCCTCCAGCTCTTCCGGCGTGCCGGCGTACTCGGGCTCGGCGGCGGGCGGCGCCTCCTGGGCCTTGGCGGCTTCGAGCTGGGCCTGCTCGAGCACGGCGCGGCCTTCGAGCACGGCGTCGGCGATCTTGGAGGTGAAGAGTCGGATGGCGCGCAGGGCGTCGTCGTTGCCGGGAATGATCTGGTCAACTTCGTCGGGATTGCAGTTGGTATCCACGACCGCGACCACGGGGATGTCCATGGTGCGGGCCTCGCGCACGGCGATCTGTTCCTTGCTGGAGTCAACCACGAAGAGGGCGTCGGGCAGCCCGGGCAGGTCTTTGATGCCGCTCAGGTTCTCGCGGTAGTGGCGCAGCTCGCGCCGCAAGCGCGTGGCTTCCTTCTTGGGGGTCGCCTCCAGGCGCCCGTCGGTCTCCATCGCTTCCAGCTCTTTGAAGCGCTTGATGGACTTCTGCAGAGTGGTCCAGTTGGTCAGCGTCCCGCCCAGCCAGCGGTGGTTGACGTAGAACATCCCGCAGCGCTGCGCTTCTTCGGCGATGGCTTCCTGCGCCTGGCGCTTGGTGCCCACGAAGAGCACCGTCCGGCCCTGCGTCGCCAGGTCGGCGACGAACTGGGCGGCCTCCTTGAACATCTTCAGGGTCTTCTGGAGGTCGATGATGTAAATGCCGTTGCGCTCGCCGAAGATGTACTCCTTCATCTTCGGGTTCCAGCGGCGGGTCTGGTGGCCGAAGTGCACGCCGGCTTCGAGCAGCTCTTTCATGGTCAAGGTGGCCACCGGTCGTCTCCTAGCGTTTCGTCCACTGGAAGCGCTTGCGCGCGCCCTTCTGGCCGTACTTCTTGCGCTCCTTCATCCGCGAGTCGCGGGTGAGGAAGCCGCCCTGGCGGAGCTTGGATTTCAGCTCGGGATTCGCCACCACCAGGGCCCGGGCCAACCCCAGGCGCACCGCGCCCGCCTGGCCGGAGCTGCCGCCGCCGGTGACGCGGACTTCGGCGTCGAACTGGTCGGCGGCGCCGACAAACCGCAGCGGCTCGCGGGCATGCTCCCGCCAGGAGGTGCTCGGAAAGAACTCTTCCAGCTTGCGGCCGTTCACCCGGATGCGGCCGCCGCCCGTGCGGATGTAGACGCGGGCCACCGAAGTCTTGCGGCGCCCCGTGCCGTAAAAGGGTCCCGGGCCAATGGGGGGCGGCGCGGCCGGCGTCGGCTCAGCGACGGGTTCGGCGGGGGTGATTTCGGGGGTCGGGCTCGGGGTTTCCTGGTCGCCCACTGGCTCTAGGCCTCCACCGGAACGGGTTGCGGCTGCTGGGCCATGTGCGGGTGCTTGGCGTCGGCGAAGACCCGCAGCTTCTTGGCCATGCGCTTGTGCAGCTTGCTCTTGGGCAGCATCCCCAGGATGGCGTCGCGGACCATCTGTTCGGGCTTGGTGTCGTAGAGGTGACGGGCTTTGACTTCTTTCAAGCCGCCGGGGTAGCCGCTGTGCCAGCGGTAAACTTTCTGGTCGAGCTTCTTGCCGGTGAGTCGGATGCCGCGGGCGTTGATGACGACGACGTGGTCGCCGGTCAGCATGCCGGGCGTGAAGGTGGGCTTGGTCTTGCCCATCAGCAGGCCGGCGACGCGGGTGGCGAGGCGCCCGAGCACCTGCCCCTCGGCGTCCACCAAGTGCCACGTCTCCCGGCGGTAGGGGGCCAGGTCTTTGCCCTTGGGGTAATAGCTCTTCATAGGCATACAAAAAGTTTGCGGACGCAGCCGCAAACAGTCGAGTTTAAGCGAGCGCCCCGTTTTTGTCAACGCCCGCGCCCCATCGACCCAAGCGGAGCTTCCGAGCCCTCCTCGTCCTTGACAGGCCTTTTGGCCAGCTCTAGACTCGTGGGGAACTGCGACCCGGAACACTCCATGCGGGTGCCCTGTCTGCTGCGCCACATCTGGACTTTTGGACACGTCGAAGGGGCTTTCAAGTGAAACCTCCAGCGCTCGTGCCCGGGGTTCTCCGCCCTTTGCCGCGAGCGACTAGTCGACGGGGGTTGCCAGTTCTGCGGCGAACTATCGTGGCAGGGCTCGTCGGCGCGGTAGCGACTTTCCTCGTGTTGCCCTTGGCCCCCGTTGTGCCGGGGGACGAGTTCCGGGTTAACACATACACGACGGGCGACCAAATAGAGGCCGCCGTGGCCATGGACGCCGATGGCGACTTTGTGGTCGTCTGGACCAGTTGGGGGCAGGACGGGGGCGGCTACGGGGTCTTCGCCCAGCGCTATGGCGCGAGTGGGACACGCCGGGGCAGCGAGTTCCGGGTCAATACACACACCGCGAATTACCAGGAGGTTCCCGCTGTCGCCATGGATGCCGCTGGCAACTTCGTCGTCGCCTGGACTAGCAGTGGTGGCCAGGATGGGAGCCTTTCCGGCATCTTCGCCCAGCGCTACGACGCCGCCGGGACGCGCCAAGGAGGCGAGTTCCAGGTCAATACGTACACCACGGGTTACCAATCCTTGCCTGCTGTCGCCATGGACGCCACGGGCAACTTCGTCGTCGCCTGGAACAGCGATGGCCAGGACGGGGACAGTTGGGGCGTCTTTGCCCAGCGCTACGACGTCAGCGGTACCCCGCAGGGGGGCGAGTTCCGGGTCAATACGTACACGACAGACGGCCAGTTCGACCCCACCATCGCCATGGATGCCGCGGGCAACTTCGTCGTCGCCTGGACCAGCGAATTCCAGGACGGGAGCGACGTTGGCATCTTCGCCCAACGCTACGCCGCGGACGGCACGCCCCAGGGCAGCGAGTTCCAAGTCAATACGTACACGGCGAGCTTGCAATGGTATCCCGTGGTGGGCATGGACATTGATGGCGACTTTGTGGTGATCTGGGAGAGCCTTGGCCAGGACGGGAGCGGTTGGGGCGTCTTCGCCCAGCGCTACGACGCCAACGGCACGCCCCAGGGCAGCGAGTTTCTGGTCAACACCAGGACGACAGAGAACCAATCCAATCCCGCTATTGCCATGGACGCCGATGGCGATTTTGCTGTCTTCTGGGACGCCGATGGCCAGGACGGGAGCGGGTGGGGCATCTTCGCCCAGCGCCACGACGCCGCCGGCACGCCCCAGGGCAGCGAGTTCCAGGTCAATACGTTCACGACGGGTGACCAAAACTGGCCTGCCGTGGCCATGGACGCTGGGGGCAACTTCGTCGCCGTCTGGATGAGCGCTGGCCAGGACGGGAGCGGTTGGGGCGTCTTTGGGCGCGGCAGTGGTGCCGGGCAGGAAGGTGCGTGTGGGGACGAGCTCGCAGTCAACACGTTCATGACGAGCCTCCAAGACTTCCCCGCCGTGGCCATGGACGCCGATGGTGATTTTGTCGTCGCCTGGATCAGCCTTGACTTGGCCGGGGACCTGAACATCTTCGCCCGGCGCTTCGATGCTACCTGCACGCCCCAAGGGGCCGAGTTCCAAGTCAATACTAACACCACGGACTTCCAGTCGGGGCCCGCCGTGGCCATGGACACCGACGGTGACCTCGTCGTCGTGTGGGAGAGCCTTGGCCAGGACGGGAGCGGTTACGGCATTTTCGCGCAACGCTACGCCGCCAACGGCACGCCCCAGGGCAGCGAGTTCCAGGTCAATACGTTCACGACGGGCGACCAGCGCGATCCCGCCGTCGCCATGGACGCCCTTGGCGACTTCGTGGTCGTTTGGGAAAGCTCTGGCCAGGACGGGAGCGATGACGGCGTTTTCGCGCAACGCTACGCCGCCGACGGCACACCCCAGGGCAGCGAGTTCCAAGTCAATACTTTCGCCACGAACTCGCAGTCGAGGCCCGCCGTGGCCATGGACACCATTGGCGACTTCGTGGTCGTCTGGCAGAGCGACGGCCAGGACGGGAGCTTTTTCGGCGTTTTTGCCCAACGCTACGCCGCCGACGGCACGCCCCAGGGCGGCGAGTTCCAGGTCAACACTTTTACAACGAACTCCCAGGGCGGGCCCGCCGTGGCCATGGACGCCGATGGCGACTTCGTGGTCGTCTGGCACGGCGATGGCCAGGACGGGAGCTTTTTCGGCATCTTCGCCCAACGCTACGCTGCCGCCGGCACGCCCCAAGGCAGCGAGTTCCAGGTCAATACGTACACGGCGAACGACCAATCCTGGCCCGCCGTGGCTATGGACGACGGCGGCGACTTCGTCGTCGTCTGGAACAGCAATGGCCAGGACGGGAGCTTTTTCGGCATCTTCGCCCGACGCTACGCCGCCGACGGCACGCCACGAGAGGGCGAGCTCCCCGTTAATACGTTCACGACGAACGACCAATCCCTGCCCGCCGTGGCCATGGACGACGGCGGTGGGGCCGCGGAGCCAGTGAACGCAGTCAGCGACACGGACAACCCCACTGGCTACTCGTGGACTCCAGCCAACTTGACGGTGAACGTGAACACCACCGTGACCTTCACAAACCTCACCGTAGCCCCGCACAACGTGGTGTGGGATAGCCCGAACTCGCCCCCCGACGGGCCCGTTCTTAACCTGGGCGAGAGTTGGTCAGTGGTGATGACGAACGCGGGAACTTTCGATTACCACTGCGGCGTTCATGGGCTGGACATGAATGGGACCATCGCCGTCATTCCCTCATTTGGCGATTTCGTCGCCGTCTGGCGGAGCTTTGGCCAGGACGGGGACAGCTACGGCATCTTCGGGCGCGGCTTCCCGGGAACCCCCGCCCCCGACGCCACCTTCACCGGGAAGGTGAAGGACGCCAACCGCAACCCCTTGGCCGACGCGACGGTGGAGGCCAAGCAGGGCGGCGTCACCCTGTTTTCGACTATGAGCGCCGCCAACGGCAGCTACACGCTTCCGGTGGCCGCGGGCACTTACGACCTAGTGGCTTCGCTCGCCGGCCACCTCGACGCCACCAAGACCCTCACCATCAGCGCCGGCCAGACGCTCACCAGGGTCAAGTTCAAGCTCTTCCGCCCCAGCTTCTTCCAGGGGATGGTGACCGAGAAGGGCACCGGCATGCCCCTTGAGGGCGCGCTGGTAGAAGCCAGCAGGAACGGCGCCACCGTCGCCTCGACCACAACCGCCGCCGACGGCAGCTACAGCTTACAGGTGACGAAGGGCACCTACAGGCTCCGGGCCTCCCAGACGGGCTACAAGACAAAGAGCAAACTCGACCAAAGCATCGGCGACGGCGCCACCAAGACTGGGATCAACTTCGCCCTGGCTCCCCTCCCCTAGGCGCGCCGACCCGCGTAGTCTCATAGATTAGGGCCCCACCGCACGTCGCTGGTGGGTAGTCTTTCCGCCAGGACAAGGCTAAGATGCGCCTGCCTGCGGCAGGCCCGCCGTGGCGGGCAGGCAGGCGTGCGTGAACAACACAAACACCAGTACCAAGCCGCCCATCCTCGTCACCGGGTTGTCGGGGAACCTGGGGCGGCGGCTGGCGCCGCTGCTGAAAGAGCATTTGCTCGTGGGCGTGGACCTGTTCGCGCCCGTGCTCGACCATCCCCGGGTCGAGTTCTGCCAGCTCGACCTCTCCCAGCCCGACGCCCCGGCGCAGCTCGAGTCCCTGATGCGCGAGGCGGGCGTGCGCCAGGTGGTGCACCTGGCGTTCGTGCTCGACCCGGCGCGCACCGGGGCGCTGGCCCGGCAGCGGCAGTGGGAGATCAACGTCCGCGGCACCCAGCACCTGCTCGACGCCGTCGAGCGGGTCAACCGCAAAGACCGCCTGGTGGACTTCTTCCTCTACCTTTCGAGCGTCACCAGCTACGGCCCCCAGCTCCCCGGCCCCGTCCGCGAAGACCACCCCCAGCAGCCCCACACCTACACTTACGCCCTGCACAAGAAAGAGACCGACGAGCTCTGCCGGGCGCGCCACCCGCGGCTGAACGGCTGCGCGGTCTATATCGTCCGCGGGCACATTTTCCTCGGGCCGGGGGTGGAAAACTTCATCGTGCGGGCCTTGCAGGGGCGGCCGACTGACCGGACGTGGCTCGGCCGGTGGGTGCAGCGGCGCCGGTGGCGACTGCCGCTGCTCCTGCCGGGCGGCGAAAAGTACCGCGGGCTCTATCAATTCATGCACATAGACGACGCGGCCCGCCTGATGGCCTGGCTCTGCCGGAACTACGAGCCGGGGAAGCTCGAAATCCTCAATGCCCAGGGCCGCGGGGCGCCGCTGACCGGCGACGACCTGGGCCGCCTGTGCGGTTTGCCCCTGCTGCGGCTGCCGTCCTACGGCCTGGTAGGACTCCTGTACAAGTTTTTCTGGGCCATCGGGCTCTCGCCGGTGCCCGCCGAGGCGTTTCCCTACTTCGCCGGCTCCTACGTGATGAACACGGAGCGGCTGGAGCGCCTCCTGGGAGCCTCTTATGAGCAACTAATCCGCTACAGCGCCGAAGCCGCCCTCCGCGAAACCCTCGACGCCTAGTGCCGTTCCAACTTTTTCCGCCGACGAGCGCGGCCAGTCCCGAGGCCTCGGGAGCGGGGGGATAGCCGTAACTTCTTCTGGGGACATCTAGGGTCAAATAGTTGGAACGGCACTAGTCTCGCCAAGACTTTTTGCGCGCCACGCCCCTTCGGCGGAATACTTTTTCAACAGAAGTGTTCAAAAGGTTGTGAAAAAGGCGGCCCGGCTCCCGACTAAGCAGCGGCGGGCAAGAGCGTTCCTCCGCTTTGCACCAAAATGCAGCAACCGCCGGGTGCGGGAGAATTTTTCGGAGAAAGGCCTGGCGCCAGAGGGAGCTTTGGTCAGAGGATTGCCTTGCGCGCGAAAACCGCCCCCTTCAAAACCACTTCTTCGGCGGCTTGAGCTTGATTTCGAGGAGCTGCTTGGGCCCTGCGAGCGTGTGGTGCTCGCCGTAGGTCTTCCATCCCTTGGCCACCGCCTGAATCAGCGCCACGCCCTCGGGAATCGGGGGAAAGGCGGCTTTGCCGTCCTTGTCGGTCTTGACTCTCCATTCCATGGGCTTGTCTTTGCGCAGAAACCGCTCTTCCTTGAATTTCAGGTAGATGGCGACGCCCTCGATGGGCTCTCCGGTGGCCTCGGCCGTAACCTGCACTTCCAGGCGGACTTCAGCCTCCCCGGCGACGAGCGAAAGCGCGACCAGCACGCCCACCAGGACGACCGCCACTCCCAGGCCCCGCGCGCCCCGAATCCCTCTTGCCATCATTCGTCCTTGGGCTCCACCGTGCGGTCCCGCAGCCGCGGCTCGCTCCCTTTGGCTTGGCGGTAGAGCGCCTCCAGCTCCTGCCGGCCGAAGAGGTAGGCCTTGAGCCCGTCGAACTGCGAGGTCGAGACCACGTACTCCTCCTGCGGAGGCAGCACCTCGGCGATGCCCTTCTGCGCCCGCTTGATGCGGTCTTTGGTCATGGGGTGGGAGGAGAAGATCTTGGCCAGCCGCCCTTCCTTGTCTTTCTCTTTCAGCCGCTCGAGGAAGTCCACCAGCGCCACCGGGTCGTACCCGGCGTGGTAGGTGTACTGCAAGCCGAGGAAGTCGGCCTCCCGCTCGGCGTTGCGCTTGAACTTCAGGAAGGTGAGCGGCCCGGCCACGCTCAGCGCCTGCTGCACGCCGTAGCCGACCGGCCCGCCGACAAAAACCAGCGGCAGGGTCATCCACTGGAACAGGGTCGCCTTGGTGTACTGCTTGGTGGCGTGCCGGGCGGTGACGTGGGCGATCTCGTGCGCCAGCACCCCGGCCAGCTCCGCTTCCGTCTGCGCCTCCAGGATGAGTCCGGTGTTGACGTAGAGGAAGCCGCCCGGCAGGGCGAAGGCGTTCAGGCCGTCGGAGTCAATCACTCTGACGGTGAAGGGCATGCGCGCGTCCGAGTTGCGCACCAGGTTCTGCACCAGCTCGTCCACGTAGGCCTCGACCCGCGGGTCGCGCAGCAGCCGCGACTGCGCTTCCACCTCGAGCGACAACCGCCGCCCCAGCTCGATCTCGCGCTCCAGCGAGTAGAGGTTCCAGGAGCCTTTGTTGATGTCGCGCTGGCCGATTTTTTCGACGTCCTTGTGCTTCTGCGCCGGCGCGGCGGCCGGCAGCCAGAGGAGGGCCACCGCTAATAGCAGAACACGAACTGGCCGGCTGCTTTTCATCGCCGCCTATCCGGCGCGGACCTCATCCCCGCAAGGGCTTGGACAGGAGACCGCCGCTCGTGCTAGCGTAGTCTTCCTGTCCCCGCGCCCAAACCAGTCTAGCACGGTGCGTTGCCGAGAGAAAAGCGCGTCTGGGAGGAGGAACAACCCTTATGGGCTTCGCCACTGACGCCATCCACGTCGGCCAAGAACCCGACCCGACGACCGGCGCCGTTGTCGCCCCCATCTACCAGACCTCCACCTACGTGCAGGAGGAGATGGGCAAGCACAAGGGCTACGAGTACGCGCGCTCGGCCAACCCCACCCGCTCCGCCCTGGAGCGCAACCTGGCGCGGCTGGAAGGCGGCCAGCGGGCGCTGGCCTTCGCCTCCGGCATGGCCGCCATCAACGCGGTGATGACTTTGCTCAAGGCCGGCGACCACGTCATCTGCTCCCACGCCGTCTACGGCGGCGTCTACCGGCTGTTCACCAAGGTGCTCGCGCACTTCGGCCTCGAGTTCAGCTTCATCGACACCACCTGCACCGAGAACGTCGAGAAGGCCTTCAAGAAAAACACCCGCCTGCTCTACATCGAAACTCCCACCAACCCCACCATGGCCGTCAGCGACCTGAAAGAGATGAGCCGGCTGGCCCGTGCCCACAATGTCCCGCTGGTCGTCGACAACACCTTCATGAGCCCCTACCTGCAGCGCCCGCTCGAGTTCGGCGCCGACATGGTGGTGCACTCCACCACCAAGTTCCTCAACGGCCACAGCGACTCCATCGGCGGCGCCGTCATCCTCAACCGGCAGGAAGACTACGACCGGCTCTACTTCATCCAGAAGTCCGCCGGGGCGATTCTCGGGCCCTTCGACTGCTGGCTGGTGCTGCGCGGGGTGAAGACGCTGGCGGTGCGCATGCCGCAGCACGATAAGAACGGCCGGGCCATCGCCGCGTTCCTCGAGCCGCACAAGAAGGTTCAGCGGGTCTATTACCCCGGGCTGACGTCTCATCCCCAGCACGAGCTGGCGAAGAAGCAGATGAAAGGCTTCGGAGCCATGCTGTCGTTCGAGCTGGGCTCGCTTGCCGCCGCCCAGCGGATGCTGCGCCAGGTGAAGGTGTGCTCGCTCGGGGAAAGCCTGGGCGGGGTCGAGACGCTCATCTCGCATCCCGCCACCATGACCCACGCCTCGGTGCCGCCCGAGGAGCGGCAGAAGATCGGCATCACCGACGGCCTGGTGCGCATCTCGGTGGGCATCGAAGACGTCGAAGACCTGATCGCCGACCTCGACCGGGCCCTCGCCCACGTCTAGCTCTCCCGTCCTCGCACACAAAGAACCCGCTGGACGAGTTTCGAGTTTCGCTTTTCGATTTTCGAGTTTCGTTTCTGGTTAGAGCCAGCCGCGCTTGCGGAAGAAGTACAGCAGGCCCACGGGCAGCAGGATCACCAGGGCGTTGACCATCATGGGCCCGTAGCGCCACTCCAGCAACGGCAGGTGCTGGAAGTTCATCCCGAAGTAGCCGGTGATCACCACCAGGGGCAGGGCGATAGTGGCCCACACGGTGAGCACCTTCATGACGTCATTGGTGCGGTTGGCCATGGAGCTCAAGTAAATCTCCAGGACGCTGGCCAGCAGTTCGCGGTGGTTCTCAATCGTGGTCAGGGCGCGGATGATGTGGTCGTAGAGGTCGCGCCAGTAGGCGGCCATGTCGGCGCGGTAGTAGGGGGCGCGCTGGCGCATCAGGGAATTCACCATCTCCCGCATGCTGCCCACAATGCGGCGGAACTCGGTCAACCCCCGGCGCACGGCGAAGATCTCTTCCAGGGCCTTGGGGGTGGCATGCTGGTGGATCTCGTCCTCGAGCTGGTCGATGCGCTCGCCGATCTGGTCGAGCACGGGCAGGTAGCGGTCCCCCATGCTGTCCAGGAGCTCGTAGAGCGCCCGGTCGGGCCGCTGCAGCTTGGTGATGGCCTTCACCCGCACCAGGCGCTCCGTAACCGAACGCGTCGGCCCCACGTGCACGGTGATCAGGAAGTCGTGCCCCACAAACATCGCCAGCTCGCCGAACCAGACCCCCAAGGTTTCGGGCACGAAGTGCAGCGTATTGCCGATGACGAAGATGTGGTTTTCGTACTCTTCCAGCTTGGCGGTGTGGCGCTGGTGGCGGCAGTCTTCGATTTCGAGCTCGTGGAAGCCGAACTCCTGCCCCAGGCGCTCCAGCAGGGGCGAGTCCGGCTCCTCCAGGTGGAACCAGCGCAGGTGCGCGCTCTCGTGGATGAGCAGCGGCCGCAGCTCGGCGGGCACCGCCGCGGCCGGCGCGGGCGCGGCGGGAGTCTTGACTTCCGGAGGTTGTCCCATCGTTTAGGCCTCGTGCCGTTCCAACTTTCTCCCCCTATGATCGCAATGGACACCATCCGGGCAGCTTCGCCGGACAACTACGTCGAAACATACCTCCAAATAGTTGGAACGGCACTCGCTCATTTCCTGCGCCTCACCGGCTTCGGCCGGGCCTTGCGCGGCGGCGTCGCCGGCGGCGGCTCGCCGCCCAGCTCGCCGCTCCACCAGTTCAGGTAGTTGGGCGCGGCGTCAATCACCGGCAGACAAATCACTTCCGGCACCTGGTAGCTGTGCAGCTTCTCCACCGCGCGCCGCACCCGGTCAAACAAATCCCGGGAGGTCTTGATCACCAGCAGCACTTCCCGGTCGTCGCAGAGCTTCCCGCCCCAGCGGTAGACGGAGCGGACGGAGCTGGAGATGCCGACGCAGGCGGCCAGCCGCTGCTCCACCAGCGCCCGGGCGATGCGGCCGGCTTCACTCGCCGACCCGCAAGTAACGAACACCACAACTTTGTCGGTCATGGCTTCCCGGCTCCCGAGTCTTCGCGGCCCCGTCCATTTGCCCCTCGGCGCGCTCCCACGATACAATAGCCTACGAATGCCGCTCAAGAAGATTCATTTCGGCACCTCCGGCTGGCGCGGCATCATCGCCGACGACTTCACCTTCGACGGCGTGCGCGCCGCCGTGGCCGCCATCGCCGACTACGTCCGCCGGCAGAACCCCCGCAACCCGCGCCTGGTGGTCGGCTACGACACGCGCTTCTTCTCCGATGAGTTCGCCCGCACCGCCGTCGAACTCTTGAGCGCCCGCGACATCCACTGCTTCCTCTGCAAGCAGCCCACCCCCACGCCCACCATCGCCTACGAAATCCGGCGGCGGAAGACGGACGGCGGCATCAACTTCACCGCCAGCCACAACCCGCCGGAGTACAACGGCCTGAAGTTCTCCACCCCCGACGGCGCCCCCGCTCTCCCGGAAGCCACCCGGCAAATCGAGCAGCTGGCCGAAAAGCACCTGGCCGCCCCGCTCGAGTCGCTGCGCGGGGACCGGCGCAGCCACGAGGAAATCGACGCCCGGCCGGCCTATCTGGAGGCGTTGACGGAAAAAGTTTCCGTCGAGGAAATGGCCCGTGCCGGGTTGAAGGTTGTCTTCGATCCGCTCTACGGCGCCGGGGCCGGCTACCTCGACAGCTTTTTGAAAGAGCGCGGCGTCGAAGTCCACACCCTGCGCGGCTACCGCGACGTCCTGTTCGGCGGCCACCCGCCCGAGCCCTCCGACGAAATCCTGAGCGCCCTGCGCGAGCAGGTGCGGGAGCGCGGGGCGCATCTCGGGCTTTCCACCGACGGCGACGCCGACCGCTTCGGCGTGCTCGACCGCGACGGAACCTTCATCTCGGCCAACCACGTCATCGCCCTGCTGCTCGACTATCTGCTGGAGACGCGCCCGCAGTGGCCCCGCGGCGTCGCCCGCAGCGTCGCCACCACGCATCTGGTCGACGCCGTCGCCCGCCATCACCAGGCCGCCATCCACGAGACTCCGGTGGGCTTCAAGTACATCGGCGAGCTCATCCAGCAGGACAAGATCGCCATCGGCGGCGAAGAGAGCGCCGGCCTGAGCATCTACGGCCACGTCCCCGAAAAGGACGGCATCCTGGCCTGCCTGCTGGTGGCGGAGATGGTGGCGCGGCGAGGAGCGTCGCTGGGCGAGCAGTTGCAGGCGCTCTTCGCCAAAGTGGGCGCCTACTATCCGGTGCGGGTCAACCTGCATCTCGACGCCGGCGTGCGCGACCGCCTGGCCGAGCGCCTCCGGCGCGACCCGAAAAACTTCGACGGCCGCCGGGTGACGGGGGTCAACCGCGCCGACGGCTTGAAGCTGCTCTTCGAAGACGACTCCTGGGTGCTGATGCGCTTGAGCGGCACCGAGCCGGTGGTGCGCTGCTACTGCGAAGCGCACTCGGAGAAAGAAACCGCGGCGCTGGTCGAGGCCGCCAAGCGGTTCGTCCTGGAGTGAGCCCGGTGCCCGCCGTCGCCCGCTC